>PDWI01009163.1_pt1 | contig 13232 bp, 24 predicted proteins | sample 1430891 | NCBI WGS metagenome assembly PDWI01 (sample SAMN01162508, study PRJNA174530) | Oral metagenome, whole genome shotgun sequencing project. | biome: Marine environment; feature: Marine mammal; material: Swab sample of the gingival sulcus; isolation source: swab sample of gingival sulcus... | reverse complement strand
ATAATATTGGAATAAAAATAGAACCGTGCCACCAATCGGCGGTTACGGTTCTGTGTTCTGATATTTTGGGTTACTTTGCTCATTTACTGCAAAAATAACGCCTATTTTTGATTTTTACAAATTGGGTTTAATCACATTTGTGATACTCCTCGTAGTTCTCTTTCTCTAATTTGTCGATTTCTTCTTGGTAGTAATCCTTTAATGTCTCAGACTCCTTTTGCTTCTCTTTTAATTCTTCAATTTTAATAACATTTCTGGCAATTAATCCTTGGTCGTATGTGCAGTCCTCCTCACAAGAAATTAGTAATAACATTACAAACGCAAATAATATTCTTTTCATAATATTTTGATTTTAAAATAATTCCTCAAAAATAAAAAACATTTGAATACTTACAAAATTTCATACTTGTGAAGAAGAAAATCCATTCTTACACCCATATCTAAACTCTGTTGCTTAAAAGTCATCTCATAGTATTCAATTAAAAATGGTATATCATTCACTAAATAAGTTCTTGTTTTATTATCCAAATCATCTTTGACTATACATTTTTCTTTTAGAAACTCCTTGAGTTCTTCATCGTTTTTAAATTCAAAACCCTTTTGTTTCAAACTTTCAATGATAAGGTGTCTAAGGCTATCCTCTTTTTCTTTGATAACTTGCTTTGTTATTTTTTCTTGTATTTCCATTTTTATGTTGTCTCAATTTCTTTAACTTTCCAAACATACCCCTCTTTATCTAAAAACACCTTTTTAAAATGGATTTTATATTTAGAATTCTTATATATACCTTTTATGTGAGTTTCACTTCCTATAAACGTATGAATGTTCGGTAATTTTTTATAAGCATCTTCTATTAACTTATTTAAAAGCTCCTGTGTTTCTTTTGATATTTTAATCCCGTCCATTTTATATAAATTATTTATGTTCTACAAAGATAATAAAAATACCCTAAAGCATTTCAACATCTGCATTTTTATCCTGACTTTCCAACAAAGTCTTGATTTTTTCGGATTTTTGTTTTCCGTGATAGATTTCTATATCTGTCAAGCATTCTTGCAAAATATCATCGTTTATTCGTTTTACCCTTTTAGGTATTTCCTTTTTCAGTCTCTCTTTTTCTCTTTCTAAGTAGAAATTTATTAAAGACTCCTCTGTGTGATTGATAGATATAATATCATCTATAACAACGCTATATATGGCGTATTTTCCGTTGGGCTGTTTAATTAGTATGTGTGACATTTTACTCTTTTATTTTTAGTCTTTTCCGTTTTAAGTACGGTACATACTGCTTCTTGTCTTTATCCTTACTCCATTCTACAATCATATCTTCAAGCATTTGTCGGTTAAAGTGTTCTATGTGTTCGTCAATTTCGTTCTCTATGGCTTGTCTTTTTTTACGTTTTTCCGCCTGTTGGTAGACTTTTTTTACTGCTTCTATATTAATAGGATTAGCATTTAAGGTGTCTTTTTTTCTTAAATATAACTCCTCTTTTAATTTCATCTTTTCCTCAAGATATTTTGGAAACCAATCGCCCCAAACCATATTACTATCAATGCTGTGCTTGGCAGTTCCAAACTTGCCCTGTCGAGCCATTTTAAAGAATAATAGTACATCGTCCAAACTTTCATATTCAAAATGTTCAAGAGCATCGACGGTAAAAATGTCGATTTGCTCATCGGTTAGTTTGGTCGAAAATCCAAAAGCCTCTAAAAAACGAGCCGAAAGCACACGCATAACGGTATAAGCAATTTGTCCGTTTTCGCCTTTAAATACACTACGAATAGGAGGCTGTTGTAAGGTGTCTGCAACGGTCAATCCCATTTCGTAGTGTGCTAATTGTGCCGTTCCTGCAATGATAGCCTTACTTAAATCTAAAACCTTTTGCCGTGTTGGAGTGATAGATGTCTGTTGGGTTGCTTTTATTAAGTTCTTTGACATTGATAAGTATTTTATTGATTTGTGAATTAATAAATTTAAGGTCGGCACTCTTACGGTAGAAGTCGTCTAACTTGTGCCAATTTTGGAGTATTTGACGCCAAAGCATTATTGTTTCCTCGTTATCCTTACTAATGCTTTTTAGGTAGGAAATTATCTGTTTTAAATGTTTGCCCTGTGTTCCGTTGAAATTTGGTTTTACTTTCATAAAATCCTCGTAAAAATAAAACCACTCATCAAGAAACTGCGTATATAATGTTTTGGTTTTACTTGCCTCAATGGAGTAATTAACTTTACCTATATACACCTTATTTAACCGACTAATATCTTCGGAGTTATAAGGAATAATACGACCTATTTCGATTAATGCCTCTTTGCTAATTCTACCTCGTAACCGTTCTAACTTTTTAAAGGTATTATTTACATAAGTTACCCGGAGTAAGGTTTTTGTTTTGATGATTTCTATGGTATAATGGTGTGTCATTTTTTAATACTATCTTGTTTTATTAATGCGTGAATATCTTTCAGCTCTTTAATGGCACAACTCAATGATACATCACTTACCTGTTCAGGTTTTAATCCTATCATTTTTGCCAAAAAGAAATCATCTTTTGATAATGATTCTTCTATTTCAAAATCTCTTTCGTATATGAGTTTCTGTAATTTTGTTTTCATTTAACAATCAATTTTACTCATCAATAAAAATAAATTCTCCTATTAATAACCTAACCGGCTCCCCAACGCCTTGAATCCAATACTCGTCCTGTGGTCTGTCAGAAGGAGGTGTAATTAATTTATGTACAGAGTTTGGTATACAATTTTCAAATGCTTTACCTATAGCCGTACATCTTGTAATTTTAATCGTTCTACCTTTATTTGATGTATGTGTAGCATTCGGGCATTTTTGAGCGATTTTTATTCGTCTACCGTCAATTTCTATACGCCCAAGTTGTCTTGAAATTCCAGTTAAACCACATTTAGAACATCTGTAAATGTCATAAGCTCCCCTCTTAGAAAATTTCGTTATTAAGTTTTGTTTTTCCCAAATATGTCCTCCTTTTTTAATGTCTTGATAAATCATAATTTTAGCATTCTGTTTTTGGTTTTGTTAATTGTTTCCCACAATCACGGCAAGCAATTACCGTTGTTTCGCAAGTACATCGGGTATCAATTACTTTTAAATACTGCCTTTTGTGGCTACATTTATTTTTATGATTAGATTTCATATTGAACGGCATAGTTAAATCTATTTTTCAACTCCATTACCTGTGGGGAAAAATCCTTATGTTTATGATGAACATAGATAGTTTTTTTATGGGTTGTCAGTCGATAACCCTGCTTTCTGATAATATAATGTAGATTGTATCTTCTTTTGTCTTCAGGTGATGTTTTACGTGCCATTTTCTTTGATTTTTTATTATTTTCTATTCGCTATTCGCTTTGTTTCTACCATGTTTTCCATTGCGGTAATAACCTTACTCAACTCCTTTGAGGTCATTTCTGTTAAGGGCTTTTGAACAGGTGACTTATGTTGCAACCACTCCGCTAATCTGTGCATATCGGCTATATATCGCCCTTTTTGGTACACTTCCCAACCGTATTGGTGGCAAAGGCTTAATATTGCACGATGCTTGCTGTTTTTAGCGTCAAACTTCATAAAAGCACGATTTGCAGATATCGGAGTTCCACCCAAAGACATTATTAATTGATTGGCTTGTAACCAAGTCAAATCTTTGGTGCTTGTCTTTTTAAAGTCCTCCGTAAATTGGGCGATAAGTTCAGCCTTTGCCTCCCTATCGTTTTTGATACGAGTAGGGAGCAAAGAATGAACTATTTTAATTTGTTGTTGAGTTATCATTTTGTGTCTTTTTCTACTGTTACAATAGCATCATGTCGTATTGTCTTGTTTTTAGTTATCTTGAAATTGTATGAATCGCCCTCAAAACTTTTTTGTATAAGTTCCTTTGCCGTTTTTGCTGATTCCATTGGATTTTTAGCATTTACTACTAATATTGTGACTGTTTTAGGTAGATATCTTACCTTTCCAAAAGGTGCTTTGGTTACCTTGATTTTTACTTCGTAAATTTTCATATCTATAAAATGTTTTATGCCTTACACCGTAAGCAATAGGCTTGTGGCTTATTGCCTACGGCATAGACTATATTAATTTCTATACTTTTCGTGAACAGGAAATAATTTTTCAATATCCGTTCCGTCAGGAAAATCAACTGTACTAATATTAAGTGGAATACTCACTTTTTTACCCTGTGCATTAGTTTGTGACGCCTCTATATAAAATACAGAGCGTTGTGGCTTATAGGCACTTCTAATGATATTTACTGCATCAATAAATTGCTCATTTCCTAAATCCTCTGCCCATTTAGTAAGTTCTATTACTCTGTTGGCTTTTAAGTTGCCTTTACTATCTTGTTTTAGTAAACGATTAATGCCTTGCACCAATTTAGCAGATTCTTCGTCTTTTGCTAAAGATTTTAAGAAGTCTCGCACTTTCTGAATACCTGCTGTTACGGTGTCATCCCAGTTATCAATTACTCTAAATCCATAAATAATAGAGTTGCCATTAGCATCTGAAAAAGTATGTGATTGATTTTCGTCTTGAGCATCATATACTTCACATTTGGTGTCTAAAAGCACCTTTAAACTTTCAAATAAGTATAGTTTTGCTACTTGTAAATCTTGTGAAATACCTTTAATTCGGTCGATAATTTGTGGTAAACTTTCATTTACTAACTCTTTATAGGCTTTTCTATCCTCTTTGTTTTTCTGCTCTCGTTTTTTTAACTCCTCTTTGAGTTGTTTTTCTGATAAATTGCTTAAATCTGTCATTTTATTATAGTTTTAAATTATTTCGGTTGTTTTAATTCTCTAAATATAATATCTCGTATAGTTGGTTTATATATTTTTGTGTCAAACCATTCTGCATATTCTTCGTCATAATAGAGTAATATTCTATCCTGTGAATATCTGAACATCGGAGCCTCGTATTTGTGCTTTTCTATAATTTCACACGCTTTTTGTATCTGCTTGGTTAAATGCTCTATGTTTTTAGTCCTTGTAAGTATTGCCCTATGGCATAGCCATCTCTCATATTGATTAAGGAAATTATATAGGCTGTCTAATGCTAATACATTTCGTAATGTCATTCCTATCTTATTCATAGACTGTTTTGATGTAAAAGTTTAAAAAATAGATGTCATTTGCCGTTTGGTATTGATTAATTGCAATATCAAATACCTCTCTTGTCTCGACTTTAAAAAGTCGTTTTAAAAGTCTTTTAAATGCTCTTTTCATCTTAGTTATAATTTGTAGTTTGTAATTTCATTTTTTGCACATTTTTAACGAAAGGAGCAGGATATACAAAGAGTATTTTATTTGTGATTTCTGCGTAAAACTCTCGTATCTCGCCAACTTTCCAACTTGGATTTACTTGCTCTAAAAACAGTAGTTCTTGCTTTCTGTATTCATTCGTAAACCATTCGTAAACTCGTTGGTTACATAGTAGTATTTGCATACGGTTTGGCGTTCTTCCGTATGACTGACACCAAGTAATGTAACTATCAAATTGTATTTTCTGATAGCGTTCCGGTGTAGTTTGTAGTAAATGTATAATTGCTTTCATAGTAGTTATATTTATGCTGCTCCGTGATATAGAATAGCCTTATTTTCATCAATATTTAAAATCCCTCCGGGTACTCGACCGAATACTTTTAATTGCAGTCCTTGTACTCTGATAAGCACCTTTGCCAATTTACTTGCCATTGTCGCAGATGCAGTGTATGGCTTGTTTCGTTCCTCGTGAGCAACACATATAAATAGTGTGTTTGGGAAATCTTGTAATAATCTCTTTATCCCGGATGCTTTTAACTCATCATTGTAGATTGTTAGATTATCCAACACGACTACCTTTGGTGCTCGTTGCTTTTTTAAACGTACATACAAATCGCTGATAGTTTCGTACTCCGTAAACTGCAATCGCTTGTTTTTAACGTCTATTTTGGCTCTTTTTAAAGCCCTTTTAAAGTCTAAATCGACGCCCTCTTCTGCTGATATGTAATGTACTTTATTTGTCATTTTGCTTATATAGTCTGCTAATAGTAATGTACCCCAAGTCTTACCGTTTTTTTCCTTTCCATAAATCAACCAAATACCATTGGTGGACGGCTCGCCAAACACTTCTTTGTAAATTCCCTCAAAAGGGAATGTAGTGTGCTTTTTAGAGTAAATATTAGATACCGATAAGGCTCTATTTATACGCATTCTCTAACTGTATTAAAGTGGATAAATGCCTTAGTGTTTTTTCTTTTGAAATGCACAATTTCACTAACTTGTTAATCTTTGAGGCATCGCTAATATTTACCGATGCCACATCGCCAATTAATTGCTTGTAAAAATTTTGCTTATCTTGTTTTCCTACGGGAACATAGTGTATGAACTCATCTGAAAAGCGAGAAAATAATGCCTTAAATCCGACCTTTTTACTCTTTAATCCTCTCTCTATTTTATTTTGTAAACTGTCATCGCCTATCATCAACCAACCGCAATGCCCCTCTGTGGCGTTCCATATTTCGATGATTTCGACTAATACATTCGTATCTAAATATCCTGCATCATCAAGTGCTATAAATGGACTATCCATTAGGTTGATGTAGTATTTTAAATTCTCTTTTACATCATATAGTCGTCCTGTATTATCAACGCCCAAAGTATTTGCCAAATAGCGTATAAATTGGCTCTTTGTCTTGGCTTGTGAGCAATCTACATAAAAGGCATTATCTATATTTCTAATGATGTGCTTAGTGCAATATGTTTTACCTATTCCGCACTCATCTATAAGTATCGTTGCCTTTTTATAAGCCTTACAAAAATTGATATTTGCCTCTATTTCGGTATATACAGAAGTTCGAGCGACATTCCATTTAGAACGATTGATATTAACGCTTAATTTTCGTCCTATTTCTATCCATTTACTGTCTGATAGTACTCTGTCCGTTTCGCCTTTTTTCAATCTTGAATATATGGCAGAATTAACACCGATACTCTTTGCATATTTGGCATCAGACGAGGAGGGATAATTTTCCCTATTTTGTAAAATGGCTACTCGTACCTGCTCCTTAAATTCTTTTGTTATCATAACTTTTAATTTTATGTCTATTGATAAAATGATTTTTGCCAACTTGGTCTGTTTTCCATTGGCGTATATTCTAATTCATCCTCTGTATCTTCTAATATTTCTACCGGCTCGTGGTTTACTTCTTTCGGTATGGTTATTCCCGGAATACTAAATGAACTACTTACCGTAATTGGTCGGTTGTCAATAACCTTTAATGGCTCAATAGCATTCTTTTGAATTTGCATATAACTTGTTACCGTATTTCTGTATTTAGCCATTAAAACACGGTTATTGCGTTGTTCTTCGGTTTCTTCTTTAAATGACCTTGCGGATATAGGTTTGGGCAATACTTCGCCTACGTATCTGCTCTCTTTTCGGTCAAAAATCATTGCTTTATATACGTTGCCGTTCTCATCTTCCAACCAATAAACATCTATTGTTTTTCCCTCTACTTGTTTTAGTAGGTTGATTAGTTTTTCGCCTGTGTAAATGGTTCCTTTGTCACCCAATAACCACTCACTACGTTGTAACTTTACGATACCTGCATTACAACTGGTCGTAGTTTTAGTTCCTAAATGCTGTATAAATGATTTGTAGTTGGTTGATTGTAGTTCCGGGCTTTGATTTTGTAAGAAATAATCAAAACGTCCGATAGTAGTACCTTTTTTCGGCATATTATTCCAAAGCATAATATTGCTGAAACACTGTTGTACTAATTTGTCGTAAGGAATGATTTGTTTTGGCTCTGACGATGCTTGGTTTGCCTCATTTTTAGCAAACGGACGAGCCAACCAACCCATTTGGTGCTTTTCCAACTCGTAACGCATATCACGGAAAAATCGCTCAATCATTTTGGAACGTGCAGAATTGGCGTGTATATTTACCTTTTCAAACATTGCTCCATTGCGTAAGAATGTACCTTTAAAACTACTGTTTAACGAACTTTCACACTCCAGTTCGGCAGGTAATTGAACATTCCAATTATGATGATTATTGACCATATTTTTATAGAAGTTCAATATTAATTCCTCTTTGGTTTTGCCATATGCCCACGCTACAATTGCCTCACTTGCTAAATCAATACCTATATACCACCACATACGTTTGCCTTTTTCATATTCAAAAGGAGGTTGGCGGTCATCGATTGAAATGATAGAACCTGCTAAAGTTGGTCGCTCCATACTTTCGTAAGGAATAAAATTTTGCATTAACTGTTGGCGGTTGCCACTTCGTTTGGCGTGAGTTCCGATTTTTACCTCCCACTTATTTAAAAATGTCGTAATCGTTCTATTACTGATTTCCTTGTAGTCTTTTGGGTTGTAGATTTCGCCTGTCTTTTGGTTAATTACATCAATATATCCGGCTAAAAATGCCTCGTATTCGTTCGCTACTTCTGTTGGACTTGGTTTAAAATCTCTACCGCCAAATAAGTCAATCAATAGCCTATCCATTTTCTCATCTCGTTTTTTGGCGTTAAATCGTCCACCTCCGTCGGCTCCTTTTATCAAACTTTTGTACGCCTCTGTTTCCGAAATTTCAAGTCCTTTTTTAAATTCGTTTAATTGACGTGTAAATGACCTGTAATTGGCATTTAAAGTGTGTTCGTATTCGTATCGTTTTAAAAGAATTGCATTAAATGCGTGAACATCGTTGTAAAGTGTTTGAGTAACACCTCGCAAACTTCCGTTTTGCGTAATGCGTATGTTTTCTCGCTCTTTTTCCAAGCGTACCACCGCATTAAGTACGTTGGCGTTGATGATGTATTTTTCTAAGGTGTTTGGTCGTAAATATTTGCCGTCCGGATAGGTAAAATCGTTGTAGTAATCTGCAACGGCTCTGTATTCCTTGTAATAGAGTTCCAAAGGATTGGTAACCTTTCGAGGGTCGCCGATTGCCTCCTGTATGTTTTTGGGTAGGCTGTCGAATTTTACTAATAGTTCTCTATTGTTACCGCCTCTCATTGCTCTGTCATATCCGTAACCTTTTTTCTCATCACGATACAATTTTAACTGTAATGCATTTTCCGTTGGGTGGAAACGAGGTACTAATTCGTCTTTGGTTACTACTAATATATCGCCGAGATATTTTGGCATTTTGCTTTACTCTTTTGTATTTAAACTTCTTTTTTACTTTGTTCCCGCAGAGGACTCGAACCTCTGTGTATGCCTTTCGGGAAATTCACTATATTTGTGGTGTTAATCAGTTAAAAAATATAGTGTTATGAATGATTCTTATTATCGTGAACAACTTTATAAGTTAGAAGAACTATCTAAGGACTCTGTACAAAGTCAAGCCTCTTTTTTTCAACATATCCTACTTGTATCTTCAAGTATTTTTGGTATAGTAGTTTCCCTGCATCAAACACTTTCATCAAACCAATATATTCGTTGGGTATTTGTTCTTGCAGTGGTATCTCTCGCACTTGGCATCCTATGTAATGTAATAGTTGTATATATGCATTCATTTCAGAAAGAGCGTCTTTGTCAAGCCTTTCAGAAAGAAGCATTATCCGCACTTCGAGAGAACCGACAGTTGAAACTTTCGGTTTCAATCTCTTTCCCAAAAATTGGGAAAATTGCTGTAAAACTACTTTACCTTTGTTTACTAATAGCCTTGATTTCTCTAACATCTTATAGCGTTTTGACTTCTTTGTTATAATTTATTTTTAAAAGAAAGGGGAGGGTTTATTTCCCCTTTCATCACTAATTCCTATGAAACATTTAAAATTTAGTGTTATTGGGTTTGATATTCTTTAATTAAATTTTCTCTTTGCTCTATTACTTTATATAGAGCCTTGTAAGCTTTTTCATCCTTGCGTGACAATCTCATTCGTGTAGCCTCTGTAGTAGCTCCAATCATTTTTGCTACTGTCTGCGTGTCACCTGTTTGCTTTTTTTGTTCGCAAATCGTAACGATTTCGTTAAATTTCTTTATTTTTGTCATTGTTATAATGTTTTGATGTTGCAAATATATACATTTTGTACTTAATTACAATTATTTTGAGTACATTTTTTACATAAAAAATTTTAATTATGGATAAAGTATTGATTTTAAATACAATAAAAGAATATAAAAATTTTAAATCTGATGCAGAATTTGCTCGTTTTTTAGGTATACCTCCTCAAAATCTATCTAAATGGAAAGCAAGAAACACCTATGATGTAGAATTAATATATACAAAATGTCCTGAAATAAATCCTGAATGGTTATTAACAGGTCAAGGAGAAACATTAAAGAGTAATCAAATTATTCAATCTGTTACTCAAAATAGAAAAACTACAGATAGATTGATAGAAAATCAAGAAATACCTTTATACGATTTTGAGCCTACGGCAGGATTAAAAGAATTATTTAGTAGTAGTTCAGCACAAATAGTGTTAGATACCATTAAAATTCCTAACTTGCCAAAATGTGACGGAGCAGTAGCAGTAACAGGCGATAGTATGTACCCTTTATTAAAGTCGGGCGACCTTATTTTATATAAACAAATCCCTACTGATTATACCAATCTGTTTTTTGGCGAGATGTATCTTATAGGCGTACGTATTGATGAGTGGGAAGAGTATATTACCGTCAAATATATTCATAAATCAGAAAAAGGAAGTGAATATGTTACTTTGGTTAGCCAAAACCAACATCATCAATCTAAGGACATCAAATTTAGTCAAATTACTGCTTTAGCAATGGTTAAGGCAAGTATCCGATACAATACAATGTTCTAAAAGTACCCAAAAACAGGTGTACACACAAACTTTTAATTTTAAATATTTATACAAAATATTGTTTTACAGTGCTTTACATTATTTAAACACCCCTTTTTATATGTAATAAGGGGGTCAACTCACGTCAAAATCACATCAAAAAGGGTGTTTTTATGTCATTAAAGGGGGTAACTCGCTATACTTTTTTACACCTATATGTAAAGGCAAATGTAAAACCAAGTGTAAAGGCAACTCAAAAACGGCATTTTTTACTACCATTTTGTTAGCATCGCCCAAATGGTTCCTTTTTGGCTGTTTTTGGCACTAAAAAAAGCCTGTTAAGGCTTGTAAATAGTAATTTTTAAGGCTTTTTGGGGTGTTTATGGTAGTTCAGTACAGTTGTATGGTAATTATTCGTTTTAAAAATGGTAATTAAATAGTAGTAAATAGTAATTAATGTACTTTTCTTAAAAGCATAAAAAAACAGCCTAAAATGGCTGTGTCGCTTGTTTTTATTGGCTTTTTCGGCTTTTGAGCAACAAAAAATACAATTGGCAACTCCAAAAATTGGTGAGGTTTTTAGTTTAAAGGAGTTTCCTAAATTAGAATGGTGGAAAGAAAAAATGTACAAATAAATATATGAAAGGTGAATGCAAATATTGTAAAATTCCAAATAGAGAATTGAATCATAATGATTATTTTGAAAAAATATCATTATGGAGAGATTATGTAAGTCAAGGGATTTTTAAATTTGTTAAAGGAGATACTTCATTAAAAAATTTAGAAAATGAAATATCTAATGAAGATAAATATGTTTATTATCACTATTTTGAATGTAAATGCGGAAAAAAAATAAAAATAGGTTTTTGTATTAGAAGTTCAGTTCCTATTATTGAGTATATTAAATAATAAAATATAAATAGTAGCAATTTGGGTATTTAGGATATTCAGATGTTACTCAAAAATGTATCCTATGAAGACAAATAGGTTTTTTAAATTATGGTTTCCAATTATTGGATTACACGCACTTCATCAACTTGAGGAGAGCATTAGTTTTTTTCAATGGTATATTGAAAATGCAACTAAAATACCTCAATGGTTATTAATCCTAAGTATAGAAAATGCAAAAACAGCGTCGATGCATCCTGAATATTTTATTTTTGCAACTTTGGGACAGTTGACTGTCGTTTCATTACTTGCGTTTCTATTCAGGCATAATGAGAAAGTAACGATGCTATTGTTATATCTGTATATAGTTGGTTTATCTTTCTTTTTAATTTGGCATATTTTAATTAGTTATATAGCACATTCTTATGCTCCAATCATGGTTACTTGTCTTTTGGGAATTTATTCTATTCCAATTTGGGTAGCTAAAATTATTAAGCTAAGTAAAAACTAATGAGATGAAAAAAACAGCTATCATACTTGGAGCAACAGGCTTAACAGGAAGTCATTTATTAGATTTGTTACTCCACAGTGGCGACTATGAAAAAGTAAAAATCTTCACACGTAGAGCGACAGGAAAATCGAACCCAAAATTAGAAGAAATCATTTGTGATATCTTAAAATTGGAAGAACAAGTGGATAAATTCACAGCTGACGAGGTCTTTGTTTGTATCGGAACAACCAAAGCCAAAACGCCTGATAAAAAATTATATCACGCTATTGATTATGGTATTCCTGTAACATCTGCAAAATTAGCGGAACGCAATAAAATTCCAACTTTTAGTGTAATTTCAGCCATTGGTGCAAATACAAAAAGTTCTGTATTCCAAATATCTTAATTTATCGTCCGTCATTAATTTACGGCAACCGAAAAGACAATCGTTTGGCTGAAAAAATCGGTACAATTTTAGTCAAAGGTTTACAGTTTTTGATGATTGGAAAACTCAAAAAATACCGTGCAATTAGTGGAAAAGATTTGGCAAAAGCTTTATTTTTAGGAGTGAATAACAAAGGGCATCAGATTATTTTTAGGGATAAGTTTGAAAAATAATAAATAATAAAAATGACTCTGTATATTAATATAAGCAAATGAAAAGATTATTTAAATTGACAAAAATGAATAAAAAATATAAATTATTATTTTGGAGTATTCTCTGTGATTTAATGGGAATGGTCTCTTTTGTAATTCCTTTTTTAGGAGAATTTTCAGATGTGATATGGGCACCTTTATCGGCATATTTAATGGTTCAAATGTATAAAGGAAAAGAGGGAAAAGTTGCCGGATTTATATCTTTTGTAGAGGAATTAGGTGTTTTAGGAACAGATTTTATCCCGACATTTACGCTTACGTGGATTTATACTTATTTAATTAAGAAAAATTAAAACAATTGTCTGCTCGTCAAAGACGAGCAGACAATTGTTTTAGTCAATAAAGAAGTTAATTTATTCTTTATTAAAGAGTTTATGATTTTTTGTGATTTACAAAATTTTCAACCATTTTTAGGTCATTATTATCTTC
>PDWI01007476.1_pt1 | contig 13233 bp, 9 predicted proteins | sample 1430891 | NCBI WGS metagenome assembly PDWI01 (sample SAMN01162508, study PRJNA174530) | Oral metagenome, whole genome shotgun sequencing project. | biome: Marine environment; feature: Marine mammal; material: Swab sample of the gingival sulcus; isolation source: swab sample of gingival sulcus... | reverse complement strand
GGCGTTCACTTTGGCCACCAGACGAGAAGATGGAACCCGAAAATGGAAAAGTACATCTTCACAGAGCGCAACGGCATCTACATCGTCGACTTACAACAGACGACGAAGAAGATCGACGAAGCTTACGAATTCATCAAGCAAGTCGTCTTAGATGGCGGCAGCGTATTATTTGTCGGCACGAAAAAGCAGGCGCAAGAGGCCATTGAACAAGAGGCGAAGCGCTGCGGTCAGTTTTATGTCAGCCAGCGTTGGTTGGGCGGCATGTTGACGAACTATGCCACGATCAAGAAGAGCATCGACCTGTTATTCGAACTCGAAAAACAAGAGACTGACGGCACTTTCGACAAGTTGCCGAAAAAAGAAGTCATCGAATTGAGAAAGCGAAAAGATAAATTAGAGAAGTTCTTATCGGGCATTAAGCACATGAAAAAGTTGCCCGACGTCATGTTTGTCGTCGACCCGACTAAGGAAAAAATCGCCATTCGCGAAGCGCGTAAATTGGGTATCCCGGTCGTTGCAATCGTCGACACGAACTGCGATCCGGACGAAGTAGATTTAGTCATTCCGGGTAACGATGACGCCATTCGCGCCGTCAAGTTGATCACGGGCGCAATGAGCAACGCCGTATTAGAAGGCAAGCAAGGCGTACAAGACGAAGCTGAAGTTGAAGCACCTGCTGTTGAAGAAGTGGCCGAAGTCGAAGCTCCCGCTGCAGAAGAAGCGGTCGCAGAATAATATAAAAGTAAACAGAGTACGTTCGGGTTATTCACTAGCTGAATAACCCGACACTATATGAATACAGGAGGCTATAATGGCTGTTACAGCGCAAATGGTCAAGGAACTTAGAACTTTGACGAGTGCAGGCATGATGGACTGCAAAAAAGCATTGGTAGAAACTAATGGCGACATGGAAGAAGCAGTAAAATATTTGAGGGAAAAGGGCTTGGCAAAAGCTGCTAAAAAAGCTGGTCGCGTCGCTTCAGAAGGCATTTCGACGCTGCTCATTTCAGAGGATGGCAAGAAGGGCGCCGTCTTAGAAGTCAACTCTGAAACTGACTTCGTCGCAAAGAACGACGACTTCATCGGCTTTGCTAAAGCGGTTGCTAAGTTAATCGTCGACGGCGACATCGCGACGATGGAGCAATTAAAGGCTGCGCCGTTTGGCGAATCTGGCGAGAGCGTCGAAGAGACACTACAGGCCTTAATCGGCAAAATTGGCGAGAACATGAGCTTGCGCCGCTTTGAGACGTTGACCGTCGAAAACGGCAGCGTCAGTGGCTACGTTCACGGCAACGGCAAAATGTCAGTTATCATGGCCGTTGAAACGACTGCGCCGGCTGCAGATTACGCCGAAATGGCAAAAGACATTTGCATGCAGATCGCCGCAATGAATCCTAAATTCGTCGGCAAAGACGACGTCGATCAGGCATACCTCGACGAAGAGCGCGAAGTGTTGATGCAGCAAGCGCTCAACGAAGGCAAGCCGCAGGCAATCGTCGAAAAAATGGTCGTCGGCAGATTGAATAAATCGTTAAAAGAAGTTTGCTTATTAGAGCAAGTCTTCGTTAAAGATTCTGACTTGACGGTTGGTAAATTAGTTGCCAACAAGGCAAAAGAACTCGGCTCAGACCTCAAAATCACAGCGTTCAAGCGCTTTGAAGTCGGCGAGGGCATCGAGAAAAAAGAAGAGGATTTCGCATCAGAAGTGGCATCGACAATTGCCAATAAATAGAATATAAAACAGAAAAATTTGTAGTTGCAAAGGCGGTAGAAAAAATCTACCGTCTTTTTAATTTCAGCTTAACTTTTAAATAATTTTGGCCGATATATTCCATGTGTGGAGCGCCATCTCAATAGATATGGGATTTACCGAAAATCATTTAGTGTGGCGTTATACGAGATAATAAAATGCGAAATTGCGTTGTGCGAGCAAGTGCAATGGTTAGTGGAGGCAGTATGAAATTTAATAGTTCTTTAAAATTTAAACTCAATGTCATTTTTATTCTATTATTGATAGTTCCTATGATAGTAATAGGAATAACCGATTTTTTGCATACAAAAAAAGAACTCGACGAAAAAGGTGAAGTTATTCTAAAAAATGCCGTTGAACAGGCGATGCAGCTTATCGAGGCATATCAAGAAGCAGTTGATAATGGCAATATGTCAAAAGCAGAAGCGCAAGAGAGGGTGAAGCAGTTTTTATTGGGACCGCTCGATGAAGAGGGCAAGAGAAGTATAAACAAAAATATCGACTTAGGCGAAAACGGTTACTTTATCGTCTATTCACCGGATGGCGTAGAAGTTATGCACCCCGTCATCGAGGGGAAGAACGTCTGGGAGGCCGAAGACAAAAGCGGCAATGGCGTCAAATTGGTGCAAGAGCAGATTAGGATAGCCAAAGAGGGTGGCGGCTTCTTTGAATACGCTTGGTATTTGCCCAACAGCGAAACGGTGGCGCAAAAAATAGGCTATCAGACATACGATGAAAAATGGCAATGGATTGTTTCTGCCGGCACCTACATGGATGATTTTAACGAAGGCGCAACGCATTCGGTTAGCTATTCTATTTTGTTTATCATTATTTCGTCGCTATTGGGATCGTTTGTGGTTATGTTTGTCGTCAATAATCAAATATCTAAACCGATTGGTATAATTGTAAAGGCTCTAGATAAAATCTCCAATTATAATTTAGACACTGAAGAAGAAAGAGAACAATCCGAAAGGTGGGTTCAAAAAAAGGATGAAATTGGTCAAATACTGTGTTCAATCAGAAAGATGATCGACAACTTAAAGCACATTGTAGGCAATATTAATACGCATGCCAGCAACACGGCGGCAACGGCAAAACAGCTTACCGCCACTGCTCAGAGTACCAATAGAAGCGCCAGAGAGGTGGCCGCAGCGGTCAGCAGCATTGCGGACGGCGCCAACGGACAGGCAAATGACACGACCGAGGCGGCGCAAAACGTCAGGGAGAACTCCTCACTTCTAAACGACATGATGGATATTCTCGAAGAGTTGCGACTTGCCACTGAAAACATCGACAATAAAAAGGATGAAGGTAGAGCTGCGCTCGACGGTTTATATAGGTTGAGTGAAGAAAATAAGCAAGAGTCAAACTATATTAATCAGATAATCATGGAAACCAATGAAAGCGCTGAAAACATTTTTAAGTCCAGTGAAATGATTCAATCAATTGCCGATCAGACGAATTTGCTGGCACTAAATGCCGCAATCGAGGCCGCGCGCGCCGGTGAGTCGGGTAGGGGCTTTGCCGTCGTCGCCGAAGAAATTAGAAAGCTATCGGAAGATTCCAATCGATTTACTGAAGAAATTAGAGTCATTATCGACGGTCTAAAAGAAAAATCACAAATTGCCGTAAACAGAATGCAACACGCAGCTAAACTCGTCGATGAATCAGATGTCCAAAACCAATTGACGCGTGAAAAGTTTAATGAAATTGAAGAAGCGGTAGAAAGAAGTAAATCGATCGTCGACAGAATACAGGATAATTCAAAGTCGATTGAAGAAAAGAACGCTCAAATTATTGGCGTAATACAAAACTTGTCGGCGATAGCAGAAGAAAATGCTGCTACCACGGAAGAAGTTAATGCCAGCGTCGAGACGCAGACGCGCTCGATTGACGACATCTCAAAGGCCAGTGGTAACTTGGCTGAGATTGCCAGTGAATTACAGAGCGAAGTAGCGACGTTTAAACTGTAGAATAAAAGGAGTTATCATAAAAGGAGCATTTGCTCCTTTTTTTTACGAGATTTTTGGTCGGATTTAGTGTATAATGGTATAAACCCAGAGGATTGATGACGCGATATATACTTAGACTGTTTTGCGCAATGTCGTAAAGAATTTGGGATGAATTGGAGGTGTATAGTGGAAATAGCGTACAAGAGAATACTACTAAAATTGAGCGGCGAAGCACTCGCTGGTGACAAGGGAAGCGGCATCGACCAGAATATGGTCAATGGCGTCGCCGCACAGATAAAGAGTTTAGTCGATATGGGCGTAGAAGTTGCCGTCGTCATCGGCGGTGGCAATTTTTGGCGCGGCAGGACGAGTGAGGCGATGGATCGCGCTACGGCCGATTACATGGGGATGTTGGCGACGGTGATTAACTCTTTGGCCGTTCAAGATGCCTTGGACAACATCGATGTTGCATCGCGCGTGATGAGCGCCATTGAAATGCGCCAAATTGCCGAACCCTATATTAAAAGACGCGCCACGCGTCACCTAGAAAAGGGTCGCGTCGTGATATTTGCGGCCGGAACGGGCAGCCCGTTCTTTTCAACGGATACGACTGCAGCGCTCAGGGCGGCGGAAATCTCGGCAGAAGTTATACTGCTGGCCAAAAAAGTAGACGGCGTCTACAGTGCCGATCCCGAAGTTGACAAAAATGCCATCAGGTATGATAAACTGACATTTAATCAAGTCATCGATCAAAGGCTCGGCGTGATGGATCAGACGGCGGCGACGCTCTGCATGGAAAACAATATTCCAATTGTAGTGTTTGCTTTAAAAAATACTGAAAATATTAAGCGCGTCGTTCAAGGAGAAACGATTGGAACAATTGTAAAGGAGGCTTTTTAATGCACGTTAAAGTACACGATGAAATGAAGAGCAAAATGAAGAAGACATTGGGCGTATTAAAGGACGAGTTGGCGTCAGTGCGCGCCGGCAGAGCTAATCCGCATATTTTGGATAGAGTCGTCGTATCTTATTACGGTACGGATACCCCACTTAAGCAAATGGCCAATATTTCGGCGCCAGAGCCTCGTTTGATACAGGTTCAGCCCTATGACGTATCGGTTATCTCCGACATCGAGCGCGCCATTCAAATGGCCGACTTGGGAATTAATCCGTCGAATGACGGCAAAGTCATTCGCATTGCAATGCCGATTTTAACTGAAGAGCGCAGAAAAGAATTGGTCAAGATGGTTAAAAAAATGGCTGAAGATGCCAAAGTTGCACTGCGCAACGAGCGCCGTCACGCCAACGATCAACTCAAAAAGATGAACAAGAACAACGAATTGACAGAGGATGATTTAGAGCGCGCTGAAAAAGAAGTACAAGAGACAATCGAAGCGTTTTCTGATTCCATCGACAAGATGATCGAGGAAAAAGAAGCCGACATCATGGAAGTTTAGAGAAGCCGATGTCCAGTAGTGATCAAAAAAAATTCCCCCAGCACATTGCCATCATCATGGATGGCAATGGGCGTTGGGCAAAGGCAAAGGGCTTGCCGCGCGTTGCCGGACACAAAAGGGGCGGTGAAGTACTTAGCGATATTGTGCGCTATGCTGGCGAAATCGGCGTAGCGCATTTGACGGTGTACGCTTTTTCGACTGAAAATTGGCGTCGTCCCAAGGCCGAAGTAAGGGCCCTGTTTAAGTTGTTGGTCGACTATTGCAATACTCGCGTTGCGGAATTGGTTGATACCGGTACGACGCTTAAGTTTTTGGGCGACGTCGACGGTATGCCAGCCGAGCAGCGCACGGCTATGCGCTCAGCCGAAGAGCAGACCGCAGGTGGCAACGGTTTAAACTTCAATATCTGCATCAATTACGGCGCTAGACAGGAAATTGTCGCAGCCATTCAGCGCATCGTCGAGGATAGAGTAGCTGCCGCGGATATTTCGACTGATCTCGTCGCGCGCTATTTATATACGGCTGCCATTCCAGATCCCGATTTAATCATTAGGACGAGCGGCGAACAGCGCCTCAGCAATTTTTTAGCTTGGCAAAGTGCCTACAGCGAATTTGTCTTCGTCGAGCGACATTGGCCCGATTTCGACAGGGCACTACTGGATGACTGCATTGACATCTATATGGGGAGAGCGCGTCGCTTTGGCGGCGTTTAGGAGCTTTTATGTTTAATATTTCAAAGCAGCGGGTGACGAGCGGCTTGATTGTGGCGCTTTTATCGGGTTTTTTTCTGTATGTCAGAGGGCCTTGGTTAATCGTTTTAGCGCTGGCATTTGCAATTCCATCCGTTTTTGAACTAAATAGGGCATATCGCAACATCGGCTACAATCCGATGACCTATTTGGGCGTCGTCATTACGATAATCGTCATTGGCACGTATACCTTTTACGACATTCACAATTTTAAAATGGCACTCATTAATATTTTCATCAGTTTTTTTGCGATAATGGCCTATCACGTCTTTTCAAAACACGAGGCCATTGATGTGATGGTTACGATTTTTAGCATTATTTACATCGTCTTTCCAATCGTGTTGATGATAGAGTTGTCAAAGCGGCCGGATAACTACATGTGGCTGCTCTTCGTCTTGGCGATTAGCACCGATATATTTGCCTATGCAATCGGCAAAAACTTTGGCAAGCACAAATTAATCGAAGCCGTCAGTCCGAAGAAGACGATTGAAGGGGCGATTGGCGGCGTCGTTGGCTGCATTTTGACTTCGTTTGCCTTTGCCTATTACTTTTTACCGCAAATAGATTTATTCGACATGTTTTGGTTGGCATTAATCGGTTCGGTAGCATCGCAAATTGGCGACTTGACGGCCTCTAAAATCAAACGTTTTTGCGGTATAAAAGATTTTAGCAACGCCATTCCGGGTCACGGCGGCATGTTGGATCGGCTCGATTCAATACTCTTTACGGCGATGATCGTATTCGTTTACGTTTGGTTTCACTATTGAGAGGTATTATGAAATTAGCAATTTTGGGTTCAACTGGTTCAATTGGCAGACAGGCACTGGCCATTGTCGACCAAAGCGTACAAATTAGCGGTTTGGCCTGTATGTCAAATGTAAAGTTGCTCTACGAACAGTACTGCCAATACGGCGCGCGGTGGCTACATATCGGCGATCCCACAAAGTATCGCGAACTAAAGTCGTTAGTGGCAGACCCCGCGGTTAAGATTACCAGCGGTGAAACGGCGCTCGTCGAATTTGCCGCGCAGTGCGACTACGACGTCTTATTGACGTCGATCGTCGGTTCAATCGGTTTACTGCCGACCATCGAAGCCGTTAAACGGGGTAAGCGCATCGCCTTGGCCAACAAGGAAACGCTCGTCGTTTACGGCGAAAAAATTATCCAGTTGGCAAAGCGTTACAATGCCGAAATCATTCCGGTAGACAGTGAGCACAGCGCCATATTTCAGTGCTTACAGGGCAATCCACATAAGGCCGTTGAGAAAATTATTTTAACTGCCAGCGGCGGCCCCTTTTTGGGGCGTAGCGCAGCCGATATGGTCGGCATCACGGCCGAACAGGCGCTTAAGCACCCCAAGTGGAACATGGGTAAAAAAATCAGTATAGACTCGGCGACGCTGATGAATAAGGGGCTGGAAGTCATCGAGGCGCGTTGGCTATTCGACGTAGCACAAGGCGACATCGACGTCGTCGTACACCCGCAGTCGATCGTGCACAGTTTGGTGCAGTACTGCGACAGTTCGGTCATCGCACAGCTCGGCTTGCCCGACATGCAGCTGCCAATTCACTACGCTCTGCACTATCCCGACCGCGCGCCGACCGCTTTAAAGCGCCTGTCGCTCAGCGAAGTGATGACGCTCACTTTTCACAAACCAGATGTGGCGGCGTTTCCCTGCTTGGGCTTGGCCTATCGGGCGCTTCAGGTGGGCGGTACGGCGCCCTGTATATTAAATGCCGCCAACGAAGTGTTGGTCGAGCATTTCTTAGATGGAAAGATAGGATTTCTCGACATCGCACGCGGCGTCGAGCAGGCTTTAGATAAATTTTCGGCGATAATGGATTATCGCTTGGACGATGTGGTTCAAACAGACGCCGAAGTGAGGCGTTATATAAGAGGTATAACATGTTGACGATTATTAGTTTTATTGTTGTCATTAGCGCTTTGGTATTTTTTCACGAATTGGGACACTTTATGGTGGCCAAGGCGTGTGGCGTCTACGTCAGAGATTTTTCGATTGGCATGGGGCCGGTCATCTACCAATACCAGGGCAAGGAGACGACTTATAGCTTGCGCGCCTTGCCGATTGGCGGCGCGGTGCAGATGCTGGGCGAGGACGGCGTCGACAAGGAACTCGATGAAACTGTTCAGCACGGCGCTGCCGCAGTGACCATCGACCAGCCGAGTAGCGACGATCCGCGCAGTTTTATCAACAAGCCGGCCTGGCAACGCCTACTGATTATCTTTGCCGGCCCTGCCATGAATTTCTTGCTGGCGATCGCGCTCTTCTTTATCATATTTTTAGTGCAGGGTTTTCCGACCAATCAAAATGTCATCGGCGAAGTCATTGTCGATTTGCCGGCTCAGCAAGCCGGTTTAGAGGCGGCTGATGAAATCGTCGACATAGACGGTCAGCCAATCGCCGATTGGATGGGCATCGTCGAGGCGATTAAGCGTTCAGAGGGCGCTGAAGTCAGCGTTCAAGTACTGCGCGATGGGCGGCAAATAGAATTAAAGCTGCAGCCGATTCGCGAGGAAGGAGGCGATCGCTACGTCATTGGCGTGCGCCAAAAACTGACGACCGCGCCTTTAAAGTCGTTTAATATGGCGGTTCTTAAAACTTGGGATTCCAGTAAAATGGTGGTTTCGTTTATACCCAAGTTGATTAGCGGCGAAGTGTCGCGCGACAATATCGCCGGACCGATTGGCATCGCCAAAATATCGGGAGAAGCGGCGCGCGAAGGGCCAATTGTCTTCTTGGCGCTGATGGCGATCATTTCGATTAACCTCGGCATTATGAACTTATTGCCGATTCCGGCACTCGACGGCGGCAGAATACTGTTGATATTGCTAGAAATGATATTTAGGCGCAAATTGCCCGCCTTTATCGAAGAGAAGATTCACTTAATCGGCTTTGCGCTGTTAATGCTGTTGATGCTCTTTGCGGTCTACAACGATGTCGTTAAACTATTTTAATTTGATTTCTGTACAGTACCTTTCGATTGAACAGTTACATTTTAGGAATGAATTATGTTAAAGCAAACGAAACAAGTGTGGGTTGGCGACGTCGCAATCGGCGGTGGCGCCGCCATTAGCATACAGTCGATGACGACGACGGACACGCGCGATGTCGCCGCGACAATTGAACAAATTAGGGCGCTACAGGCGAGGGGCTGCGAAATCGTGCGCGTCGCCGTGCCCGATATGACGGCGGCCGAAGCGCTCAGTGACATCAAAAAAAATATTACAATACCACTGGTCGCCGACATTCACTTCGATTATCGCTTGGCCTTAAAGGCAATAGAAAGCGGCGTCGATAAAGTGCGCATTAACCCCGGCAACATCGGCAATTTTGGGCGCGTCAAAAGAGTAGTCGACGCACTTAAAGATAAAAACACGCCGCTGCGCATCGGCGTCAATTCCGGCTCGGTGGAACGCGAGCTGCGCGATGAGTACGGTGGGCCGACGCCGACGGCGATGGTCGAAAGCGCCTTAAAACACGTCGCCTTAGTCGAGAAGTGCGGCTACGACAATATCGTCGTATCGCTGAAGAGTTCCAGCGTCGCGGCGACGGTGGCCGCCTATCGCGAGATGGCGGCGCGCAGTCACTATCCATTGCACCTCGGCGTCACCGAAGTGGGGACGCTCTTTCAAGCCAGCATTAAGTCGGCCGTCGGCATCGGTAGTTTATTGCTGGACGGCATTGGCGATACTTTGCGCGTCTCCATTACGGGCGATCCGCTAAACGAAATCGACGTCGCCAAGGCCATTTTAGGCGCAACTGAAAGGCGTCGTTTTGGCATAAATATCATCGCCTGTCCGACCTGTGGTCGTTGCAATGTGGCGCTGGCCGACTTAGTCGAGCGGGTCGAGCGCGAACTGTCGGGCGTCGACAAGCCGTTGACCGTCGCCGTTATGGGCTGCGCCGTCAACGGGCCGGGCGAAGCGCGCGAGGCCGACATCGGCCTAGCCGGTGGCGTCGACGAGATGCTGCTCTTTAAAAAGGGCAAAGTGATCAAAAAAGTGGCGATGGCAGAAGTGTTTGACGCGCTCAAAGCGATGATCGACAACTGGGAGGCATGCGATGAATGAGCTTTTAAAAAAACTTAAAGAAAGCGATTCTATCGCCCTCGACGGCGTCGTCTTTCAGCGCGCCAACAATCATCTAATCCTCTCCATCAGCGCCGATTACCTCTATTCAGTACAGCATAAAAATCAATTTATCGCATCGCTGCGCGACGCGCTGCCCTTTGTCGAGACGATAATACTAGAGCCCAAAATCAGCGGCCAATACGACGACGACATCGCCATGAAGTGGTTGATTGAACAGCTTTGGCCGGACGAAAACTTTGACTTTGCGGCGCTCAATATGTCTTCGCTGGCAGATGGCGAACTGATCTGCCAAATTGACGACATTGCGCTCTATCATAAATTTAAGCGCTTTGATCAGGCGCAGGCGCTCAGCGCGGCCTTTGCGGCGACTTTTGGAAGGACGATAAAATTTACAATCGTCGAACCGGCCATCGAACAAATTGACGACGACGTCTTCGATCACATCATTCAATCCGCCGTCGAAGCCAATATGCCGGCGCCGCCGCGCGAAGTGGTCGCCGTGGATGAAATTGACGATTTAATCATCTACAATCGGCGCATCGACCAAGATGTAATAAAACTCAATCAATTTGTCGCCAATCGCGAATCGATTGCGATTTGCGGCGAAGTACTCAGCGCGAAGTTGACGACGACTAGGACGGGCAAACAAATATTTTCATTTGTGCTGTCCGATCACAGCGACGCCATCAAGTGCAAAATGTTCTTAAATGACAAGCGCAAAAACAATCGCAACGAGGCCGAATACATTCCGCAAAACGTCGTCAAGGGCGCTTACGTCAAGCTGTTGGGTTATAAGGATTACGACAGTTTTGAACGCGAAGTCGTCTTTAACGTGCGCGCCATCAACCGCGCCGCGGCGCCGTCACAGCGCGAAGACAAGTCGGACGAAAAGCGCATCGAATTTCACCTGCACACCAATATGAGCGCAATGGACGGCATCGGCGACGTCAAGACTTATATCAAGACGGCAAAGCGCTGGGGACACAGCGCCATCGCAGTCACCGACAGCGGCGTTGTACAGGCCTTTCCCAACGCCATGGGCGAAGCCGACGAAAACATGAAGATCGTCTACGGCGTACAGGCCTATATGATCGACGACGACATGACGATTATCGACAATGTCAAGCCCTATCAACTAAGCGATACATTTGTCGTATTCGACATCGAGACGACCGGCTTTTCACCGCGCTACGACGGCATCACCGAGATCGGCGCCATTAAAGTGAAGGGCGGTGCGATCGTCGATCGCTATAGTCAGCTGGTCAACCCAGAAAAGAAAATTCCGCAAAAAGTCGTCGAACTGACCGGCATTAACGACAATATGGTCGCCAATAAACCGGTGATCAAAGACGTCATCGGCGATTTCTTGGACTTTTGTGGCGACGCGCCGGTCGTGGCGCACAACGCCAAGTTCGACGTTTCGTTTATCGCCGAAAAGTCCAAGCAAATCGGCGTCGAATTTAAGCCCGCCGTCGTCGACACGCTTAAATTGGCGCGCATTTTATTGAAGGAAATCAAGCGCTTTGGCTTAAATCGCATCGCCAAGCACATGGGCGTGGCGCTCGACAACCACCACCGCGCCGTCGACGACGCCATGGCGACGGCCAAAATATTTAATAAATTTTTAGAGACCTTAGAAGACAGGGGCGTAACGACGCTTGAGCAGCTTGACGACTACGGTAAATCGGCGCTGTCGTTTAAGCACTTCGACAACTACGACATCGTCGTTTTGGCCGCCAATCAAGCCGGTTTAAAGGAATTATATCAACTGATATCGCATTCGCACATCGAAACTTTTTATAAAAAGCCGTTGATCTCCAAGGCGCTCTTGGCAGAGAAACGGCAAAATCTATTGATTGGCTCGGGCAGCCTGTACGGCGAGCTCTATCAGGGCATCTTAAACAATAAAAGCGAAGACGAACTGCACAGAATTGCCCGCTTTTACGACTATTTAGAAATTCAACCGATTGAAAACAATCGCCATCTCGTAGCGCGCGGCATGGTGTTGGACGACGAAGAATTAAAGCAAAATAACCGCAAAATTATCGAGCTGGCCGAATCGCTCGGCAAGCTCTGCATCGCCACGGGCGACGTCCACTTTTTAAATCCGGACGACGTGCTCTACCGCAAAATATTACTTACTGGTCAAGGTAAGCGGGTCGACAACAGCGCGGCGCCGCTCTACTTTAGGACGACCGATGAAATGCTCGAATCGTTCAGCTATTTGGGCGAAGAACTGGCGCGTCAAGTCGTCATTTACAACACTTGGGCGCTAAACGAAAAAATCGACTTCGTCTTGCCCGTGCCGAAGGAGACCTTTGCGCCGGTCATTGAGGGTTCCGACGTCGAACTGCGCACGATGTGCTATCAAAATGCCAAGCGCCTGTACGGCGACCCGCTGCCCAAAATTGTCGAATCACGCCTCGAACGCGAGCTCGATTCGATTATTAGCAATGGCTATGCCGTGATGTACATCATCGCGCAAAAATTGGTCGCCAAGTCGATGGAAGACGGCTATTTGGTCGGCTCGCGCGGTTCGGTTGGCTCTTCGTTTGCCGCAACCATGTCCAATATTACCGAAGTCAATCCATTGCCGGCGCACTACTATTGTAAAGACTGTCAGTACTCTGAATTCAATCCCGATGAAAAGTATAAAATAGGTATCGACCTGCCCGACAAGCGCTGTCCAAACTGCGATCAGCCGCTCGTCAAAGAGGGGTTTGACATTCCGTTTGAGACATTTTTGGGCTTTGAAGGCGACAAAGAGCCCGACATCGACCTCAACTTTGCCGGCGTCTACCAGGCCACCTCGCACGCCTATACCGAAGAACTGTTTGGCGAGGGTTACACCTTTAAGGCCGGTACGATCGGCACAGTGGCCGACAAGACGGCGTTTGGCTTTACCAAAAAGTACTTTGAAGAAAACGACATTTTCGTCAGCAATTACGAAGTCGACCGCATCGCCTCGGGCTGCGTCGGCGTCAAGCGCACCACCGGTCAGCACCCGGGCGGCATTATGGTCGTGCCCCACTATAAGGACATTCACGACTTTTGTCCAATTCAGTACCCGGCCAACGACGCCGAGTCGGGCGTCAAGACGACGCATTTTGACTACCACTCGATTAGTGGTAAAATATTAAAATTGGATATACTCGGTCACGATGTGCCGACCATTATTCGCATGTTGGCCGACCAGACGGGGCTCGATCCAA
>PDWI01008408.1_pt1 | contig 13234 bp, 11 predicted proteins | sample 1430891 | NCBI WGS metagenome assembly PDWI01 (sample SAMN01162508, study PRJNA174530) | Oral metagenome, whole genome shotgun sequencing project. | biome: Marine environment; feature: Marine mammal; material: Swab sample of the gingival sulcus; isolation source: swab sample of gingival sulcus... | reverse complement strand
ACCGCCAAGGTCTTCAAAAATACCGATTTCCCAGCTTCCCCCCATAAACATGGCGGCGTTGCCAGTACCAAACATCTGCTGCATGGTTACATAGTCAATTCCTTCAAAGCGGTCGGGGAAGAAGGGCTGGAGTTCCTTCATCTTTTTCAGGGCCTTTACAAAGTTGTCATCGGTAAAGCGGGTTTTTTTGGCCATTAAATCCTGTCGGGCCTGTTCACCGCCATAGAAGTTGGCACCCAGTCCGGAGTACATAACTTCATAAAGCATCCAGTTGTCCTTGGTTCCCTGGGCAAATACGGTTTCACCCTTATTTTTCAGGGTTTGGCAAACATTCATGAATTCGTCCCATGTTTTGGGAACCTTCAGACCGTATTTGTCAAAAATGCTTTTTCTGTAGTAAATCCCGTGAACAACACCGGCAGAGGGGATGGCATAATGCACTCCTTCCGGGCTGGACCAGGCGGCCAGGGGAGCTGAGGGAAAGTCCTTTAAGGAAGGAATAACATCATTCAGTTCCTGAAGGGAACCGGTTTTGTAAATCTGGTACCCTGAATCATAGGAACGCAGGAAGATGATGTCTGCTCCTACACCGGCAGCCAGAGACTGTTTAAGCTGGGCATCGTATTCCGTATCCTCTCCAGCTGGTGAATACCAGTTTGACTTTGTTTTCAGATACAGCTTTGCTGCCCGCAGCCTCCTGCTGTCCTCCTGCATACAGGGAGGCCGAAAAGAGACTCAAGGCAAGGACTGCCGTAACAAGAACCGCATTGATTTTTTTCATGTAAAACTCCTTTATTTATTTTGGCATGGCCAAAGGTAGATATGATTTCAATATGTTATACCACTTCTTTATTTTGTCAAGCAGAAGATGGGGAAAATATCCGGGTAGTTAGGGCAATTAAAAAAAGCCCGATTTTCAATTTGACAAGTTTTCAATTCCGTTATACCATGGGCAATAATAAAATAAACCCATGGAGGTATCTATGGCCGAAGTAATTCTTAAAGACATTACAAAAATTTACGATGGTAATGTAAAAGCGGTGGATAAGGCCAACATCCACATCAAGGATCAGGAATTTGTTGTTCTGGTCGGGCCTTCGGGATGCGGTAAGTCCACAACCCTGAGGATGGTAGCGGGTCTGGAAGACATCAGTGACGGTGAACTTCTCATTGACGGAAAGCGGATGAACGAAGAGGCGCCCAAGGACAGGGACATCGCCATGGTTTTTCAGAACTACGCCCTGTATCCCCACATGTCGGTTTACGACAACATGGCTTTCGGTCTGAAAATCCGCAAGTATCCCAAGGTAGATATTGACGCCCGTGTAAAGGAAGCGGCCCAGATTCTGGACATTGAAGAGCTTTTAGACAGAAAACCCAAGGCCCTTTCCGGTGGTCAGAGACAGCGTGTGGCCGTAGGCCGTGCCATTGTCCGCAAGCCCAAGGTATTCCTTTTTGACGAACCCCTGTCCAACCTGGACGCCAAACTGAGGGTGCAGATGAGGGCGGAAATTGGGGCTCTCCATTCCCGTCTGTCTGCCACAATGATCTATGTTACCCATGACCAGGTAGAGGCCATGACCATGGGAGACAAGATTGTAGTTATGAAAGGGGGGATTATCCAGCAAATTGGTTCACCCCTGAAGCTTTATAATGAGCCCATTAACCGCTTTGTTGCCGGTTTTATTGGTTCTCCTCCCATGAACGTGGCTGTAGCCAGGATTACAGAAGAAGGGGGCAGGATTATTGTTACCGAAGAAGGTATGAAGGTTGCCATTGATGATGAAAGGAAGGAAACCCTTAAGGCCTATGTGGGCAAAGAGCTCCTGGTGGGGATTCGTCCCGAAGATCTGGATTTCACGACTACCCCTGTAGAAAATGACATGGTAGCCAAGGTTGTGGTTATTGAGCCTCTTGGAGCAGAAACCCAGCTCCATGTTAATACCGGGTCCCATACCTTCACCACCAAAAATGAGCCTACCATAGATGTAAAAGTAGGGGATACGGTACATTTTACTCCCCGGCTGGATAAGCTCCACTTCTTTGATCTGGAAACAGAACGCTCCTTGTTTTATACTGAGGAATAATCTCTTTTTGCCGGATTTTTGGCAGTTTGACAGATTTTAGCAAAAACAGCCCCTGAAAAGGGGCTGTTTTTTAGATATGGCAAAAGTAGAAGCAAGATGCCTTTCCTGTAAAGTTTTCTGCCAGGGCCATGGGAGCCAATGGTAATGAAGGAGTTCAGCTTATCGGAACCTTGAATGATTTTTTATTGCAATAATTTAAATAGTAATCTTTATGGTTGTCAATTAAAAAATTATCCCATATGGATTTATGATTTTATCGGGATTATCCTGACGGATGAAAGCATAAAAATGGACTTTTTCAGCTTTTCGTGTTATAATTCAGGATATGAGAATTTTTGAACCCTTGATTGTAGGGGGCAGGATCCTGTGAAGGTATTAAATTTTGGCTCTTTAAATGTTGATTTGGTTTACCGGGTTCCTCATATTGTGGAGCCGGGGGAAACTCTTTCCGCCTCCTGTGTTCAGTCTTTTGCTGGAGGCAAGGGTGCTAACCAGTCTGTAGCTCTGGCAAAGGCGGGACTACAGGTCTGGCATGCCGGAACCTTGGGACAAGACGGGCTGTGGATTCTTGACATCCTTAAGGAATATGGGGTCAATACAGATTTGGTCCGTCTTGGCGAAGGCCCCAGCGGCCAGGCTATTATTCAAGTTTCTGATACGGGAGAGAATTCCATTATCCTTTTGGGAGGAGGAAACCGGGAAATTACGGAAGGGCAAATTGAAGAGAGCCTTGCCCCTTTTGCTTCAGGAGACTATCTGGTTTTACAAAATGAAATTAATAATACAAAAAGGATTATTCAAAAAGCCTTTAAAAAGGGAATGAAAATCTGTTTGAATCCTGCTCCTTTTACCGAGGAAGTCAGAACTTGGCCTCTGGAAAAGTTGGCTCTTCTGGCCGTGAATGAAATTGAAGGGGCAGCATTGGCTGGAGAACCCGGCTCCTCTGAGAATGTGTTGAAGAAACTCACTGAAACCTTTCCGGAAGTGGAAATTCTGCTTACGGCCGGAAAACAGGGAGCGTATTATGGCTGGGGTTCCGTGAAAGAGTATGCCCCCATACAGGAAGTCCCTGTTGTGGATACAACCGCCGCAGGAGATACATTCCTTGGGTATTTTCTGGCTTCCCGGCTTAATGGGTATGGGGTAAAACAGGCCATGGAAAGGGCTGCAAGGGCTTCTGCCGTTACGGTTTCCCGTCCTGGGGCCATGAAAGCCATCCCCCGGGCTTCTGAACTGTCCTGAAAATGCTTTCCTGTAAAAAGGAAAACATCCTTACAGACCTGTAATGTTGTAAAAAATATGTAATTTTTTGCATAAAATCTCTCTTTTTTTGGTATTGACTCTATTCAAATGTATAATTATACTCACGGAAATTTAGTCAGAGTTGCCTTTTAAATGGAAAGAACAAAGAACAGGCAACTATACCATATACAAGGGAGGAACTTTTGGAACATTTTGGATTTTGGGGACTTATACCACCGGTACTGACCATTGTACTGGCTCTGGTAACCAGGGATGTCATTATTTCCCTGTTTTTGGGGATTCTTTCAGGAACCCTGATTGTGGCAGGAGGTAATCCCCTGTTGGCAGTTATGGATTTGACGGATCGCATGGCAGGCTCTTTGGCTGATGGTTGGAATATAAGGATTTTCCTGTTTTGCGGCCTTTTGGGTGCCCTGGTGGGGATGCTGGCTAAAACCGGATCGGCCTTTTCCTTTGGAGAGTGGGCTTCTGAAAAGATAAAAACCAAGCGGGGCAGTCTGCTTTTTACCTGGATTTTCGGGTTGATTATTTTTATTGATGATTACTTTAATTCCCTGACCATCGGAACCGTGATGCGTCCTATAACTGATAAAACAAAAACCTCCCGGGCCAAGCTGGCCTACATTCTGGATTCTACCGCAGCCCCTGTCTGTATTATTGCCCCCATTTCTTCCTGGGTGGTTTATGTTATGTCGGTCATAAAAGAGTCGGACGGTTTTTCCCGGTTGGGGGTCAGGGAGTTTGGCTATTTTATCCGGGTTATCCCCTTTAACCTCTATGCCTTGTTTACCATTCTTATGGTGGTAGTTATTATTTTTTCTGCCAGGGATTTTGGGCCCATGCTGAAAAGTACCACCTTGGCGGAGGAGCAGAACATTCTTTATAATGAGCAGAAATACGGCCTTCCCGCCGGGAATATTAAGCAGGAAAGGGGTACAGGCCCTACCCATCCTCTGGACATGCTCCTTCCCATCTTTCTCTTGATTCTTTCGGCCCTGATCTTTTTCCCCTTGTCCACCTGGCTTTCTTCCGTGGATGGCAAGACCATTCACAATTTAAGAGAAGCTGTAGCGGCTTTGCCCCTGGCTGGAGCTTATAATGACGCTGATGCCTCTGCGGCTCTTATGTATGCGGTAATCGTAACCCTTTCCCTTTCTTATATTTACTATGTAGCCAAAGGACTCCTTACTATAAAAACAGCAGCTTCTGCCATTCTGGAAGGCTTAAAATCCATGGTTCCCGCCCTGGTCATCCTTACCATGGCCTGGACCATAGGTTCCATTATCAAAAGCTCTCCTGCCGAAGGGGGACTGGGGCTTTCAGCCTTTCTGTCTGAACGGGTCGTGGAAGGTGGATTCCCGGCCTGGCTTCTGCCTGTTGTCGTTTTTGGTATTTCCTGTCTTATTTCTTTTTCCACAGGAACCAGCTGGGGCACCTTTGCCATTATGATCCCCATTATCATGCCCATCGCTGTTGCTTTGGGAAGGGATGCCGGGCTTTCAGGTTCTGCCCTGCTTAATGCCACTCTGGTTCCCATTGGTGCGGTATTGGGGGGCGCCATATTCGGGGATCACTCTTCCCCCATTTCGGATACCACCATCCTTTCTTCCACAGGAGCTTCCTGTCCCCATTTGGAGCATGTAGCCACACAGGCTCCTTACGCTTTTTTTATTGCGGCTACAGCCCTTGTTGGCCATCTGGTGGGAGGACTTACCTTGAGTGCTTCTGCGGCCCTTTTCAGTTCCGGAATTATATTTGTTGCCGGGATGATTTTCTTGCCCCGGATTGTAAACAAAAAGATGGGGTAAGCTAAGGCGTTTCAGGTGCTTCCTGCCCCTGGGGGGCAGGCCCTTTCCGGGTTAAACCCTGCTTGTTACAAAAGAATCCCCTGTGTTAAAATGGCCCTGAAAAAGGAGGGGGTTATGGTTTTTCAATGGGTATTTATTCTGGACTTGGGCATTATTTCCCTTGCCCTGATTCTGGGAACCCTGATTCGCTCACAAATTCAATTTTTTCAGCGTTTTCTTATCCCCAACTCCCTTACCGCCGGCTTCCTTCTCCTTATATTTTACAATGGGGTTGCCCCTCTGTGGGGGTGGAGGAGCCCCACACTGGAAAGCATGGTTTTTCACTTTTTGAACCTTTCTTTTATCGCCATGATCCTCAGGGTGGGTAAAGGGGTCAAGTCAGACAGAAAAAATGTTTTTTCCATGGCTGTCAGCTTGGTAACTCAGTACGGCCTCCAAAGTTTTGTGGGAACTTTTTTAACCCTGATTCTCATCCATACCCTGTTTCCCGATTTGTTTCCCGGCTTCGGCCTTTTTGCCACCCTGGGGTTCTGTCTGGGACCGGGGCAGGCTTTTGCCATAGGTAAAGGCTGGGAATCCATGGGCTTTGAAGGGCTGGCCTCGGTAGGCCTGACATTTGGGGCCATTGGTTTTCTTTTGGCTTGTTTTGGGGGAATATTTTTGATTAACTGGGCCTTGAAAAAAGGCTGGATTCAATCGGAACAAATCAAGGGTCTGGAGGATAGCACCGTCCGTTCCGGTGTGGTAAAAAAGGGAGAAACCCCTGCGGCCCTGGAAGGTCTCGGCAACCGTACAACCGCAGAGGCCATTGATCCCCTGTCCTTTAATGGTGCCATGGTTTTGGTTACTTACCTGCTCAGCTATCTGCTTTTGCGGGGGCTAAGTTGGCTTTTGGCCCTGGCTGGTCCCATGGGAGAGGAACTAGCGGTCAACCTTTGGGGGCTGATGTTTATTTTTTCGGCCATCACGGCCATGGGGGTCAAGGCCGGGTTGAAAGCCCTGGATCTGGAATATATTGTGGATGACCAAAGGCTTACCCGTCTGGCCGGGTTTTCCGTAGATTTTATGGTGGCAGCTTCCATAGGAGCTATTTCGGTGGCTGTTATTGCAAAATACTGGTTTCCCATTCTTTTGATTGCCTTGGTGGTAGGTTTTATCACCATAGTAACCCATATATGGCTTTCCAGCCGTATTTTTCAGGACCACAGCTTTCATCGGGCCATTTTGATTTACGGCTGCATTACAGGAACCCTGCCTACTGGTTTGGCCCTTTTACGCATCATTGATCCTGATTTTGAGACCCCGGCTTCAAAGGATTACATGTACGCTGCGGGGATGGTTTTTCTTATTGTTATTCCCATTATCCTTACAGCCAATATGGCTGCCTACGGGGCTTTAAAGGGTTCTTTGTTTCAGACCTATATTCTTCTTGGCCTTTATGCTTTTTATATTCTTATCAGTTTTGTTTTTTACCTGATTTTATCCGGACAGAACCGCTTTCACAGGCCGGCAGATCTTTGGCTGAAACCCAGGGATGCCCAAAAAAGAAGACAAAAACAAGAAAATTAAACCAAGCGCCCGCCGAGCGCCTAGTTTAGAAAAGATAAAGTTTTCCCCTTTTAAGGTTTGCCCCCGGGATTATAAAGAAAGCGAAAGTAGTCCATGTCGGTAGTTAGGGTTTTGTTCAGCACCGGCAATGTGGTTTCATAGGACTCCATAGACTTCCAGAAATTATAGAATTGCCTGTTCCTTCCAAAAGCATCGGCATAGATCCGGGTAGCCTCTGCATCAGCCTTACCTTTAATTTCTTCCGATTCAGCATAGGCTTTGGAGAGTATGGTCTTTTTTTCTCTGTCCAGCTTCCCCATCCACTCTGCTTTTTGCCCCTCTCCGTAGGAACGGTAGGCTTTGGCAATTTGATTTCTTTCGGTAATCATTCTGTCATATACCGACTGGGTCAGATCATCAGAGTAGCGGATTTGCCGGATCACCACATCAATCAGTTCAATCCCGTACTGGGGAACTGTCATTCTGGCTCTGGCCAGAATCTCATCGGAAACCTTTGCACGCCCTACCTTAATCCGGGGAAAAGTTGCCCCTGTGGTAAAGGAAAAATTGGGCCCCTTGCCCTCTTCATCGGTAATTTTCTGGGCTTCCTGGGCTTCTGAGGCAGAGCTGATAATCTGGTCGCTGCTTCTTACCGATTCTACCAGTGGATTCTGGGCAATGATGGTTCTTACCGCTGAATCAATAACATCGTCCAACCGGGCATAGGCCTGGTTCATGGAGGTAACAGATTCATAGAATTTGGCCGGATCACTGATTTTCCAGCGGGCGGTGGTATCCACCCATATAAACTGTTTTTCCTGAGTAGGAAGCCGCTGGGGATCTCCATCCCAGCTCAAAATCATACTGGAATAGCGGGACACATTGTCCACCAAGGGCCATTTGAATTTTAAACCGGCCTTCACTTCTGTTCCTACAATTTTACCAAAGCGGGTTACCACGGCCTGTTCCCCTTCGGGAACAATGTAAAAGGGGCCCAGAAAGACTGTAATTCCTGCAATGATTAAAAGGATAATCAGACTTTTACCAGACTTGTTCACCGTACACCTCCTTTCTGTCCCACAGATTTGAAAGGAACAAAATTTTTCAGATTTTTGTCAATAATCTCTACAGAAGTCTGGTCTTCCAGAACCGCCTCAATCATTTCGTAATACAGACGGTCTGTGGTAATGGAGGGATTCTTTTCAAACTCCTTCAGTACTGCGGAGAAACGGGCTGTATCTCCCTTTGCTTCATTGACCCTTTGGGCAGAATATCCTTCTGCTTCCTGTACAAGCTGTTTGGCCTGTCCTGTTGCCTTGGGAATTTCTGTATTGTAAGCTTCCTTTCCTTCGTTAATAAGACGGTTCATATCCTGAATGGCCTTGTTTACATCCTCAAAGGCATCCTGAACTTCCCCTTTGGGGGGCACTATGGTCTGAAGTTTTACAGTTGTAATTTGAACCCCCATGCCGTAGGTATCCATGAGGGACTGGATCATCTGGAGGCCCGCATCTTCAATATTGGTCCGCTCAGACCCAATAACATTCATGATGGTCCTGTCTCCTACCAGCTGGTTTACAGCAGACTGGGATACATCCCTTATGGTTTTTGTCCTGTTATTCACATTGAAAAGCCAGGCCCTGGGATCGGTAATCCTGTACTGTATAATCCAGGACACATCCACAATGTTCAGATCTCCTGTAAGCATGACTGATTCGTTGGAATAATCATTTTGGGAATAAACCGTGGTTATCCCTGAATTGTTGGTTCTAAAGCCAAACTGCATGGTTTGGATAACCTTTGTAGGCACCTTGTAGACTTTTTCAATTCCCATGGGGACTTTATAGTGCAGTCCCGGCCCTGTTGTGCGGCTGTAGCGGCCAAATGTCAGAACCACAGCCTCTTCTGTTTGGTCTACCATATATACACCGCTGATTATGCTTAATCCTGCAATGGCGATGATCAGAATTGTCCAGATGAATTTGGGTTTTATGGAAAAACCGGAATTCCCCGGCTTGGGGGTTACATCCCTTTCCGGCATACCTGCCTCCTTTCATTCAATAAGATTTCAGGCCTGCCTTGCTTATAAGGAAAAACCCGTACCCTCTAAAAGTACGGCTCCAGGCCTTCATGGTCAAGGGGAGAATGAATTTCCTTGTCAATTTTGGCATAAATCACCCTTATATTTCTGCATTTTGAGTGGTTCTTGGAAAAAGTTGCGGGGCGGAATATGTCCACCCCCTCCAGAATCCCTTTTCTATTCTGCGGCTTTCACTTCTTCCCAGACTTTGTAATACAGAGGGTTATCCTTTCCCGGATCCAAAAGAATTTCCATCTTGTCAAGTACATTGGCAGGTAGGAAGACCCCAGGATTTTCCCTTAGTTTTTGAGACACCAGGGGATAGGCCGCCTTATTGGGAGCCAGATAGCTCAAAGCCTCCATGTTGGCGGCGGCCACCTCGGGACGCAGCATATAATCCAGAAAAGCATAGGCCGCCTCTTTGTTCCTGGCAGACTTGAGGATAACCATATTGTCAATGGAAATGGAGCTGCCTTCATCGGGGATGATAAAGCGCAGGTCTTCCCGCTCTGCTGCATATTGGAGTATATCCCCGGAATAGCCATGACACAGAAAAAACTCCCCGCTGGCCAGGCCATTTTTATACTGGTCATTTTCAAATTTAGCCAGATTCCCCTTCCAGTCTATCAACAGATCCCCGGCTTCTTCCAGTTCCCGGGGGGATACGGAATTGTAGGAATATCCAAGGTATTTCAGTGCCGCCCCCAGGGTTTCCCGGATATCATTAAGCATGGTCATTTTTCCCCGGAATCGGGAATTTGCAAAGGCATCCCAGGAAACATGCTCCAAAGGCCCCAGTTTACTTTCCAGATAACCGATTCCCGTAGCACTAACCATGTAAGGCAGGGCATAGTGCAAGTTGGGATCCGTAGTCAGGGACAGATAAGCGGGATCCAGATTCCCCAGGTTCTTTAAACGGGTTTTGTCAAGCTCCTCCAGCATTCCCTCATGGCGCATAATCTCCACCATGTAGGTGGTAGGAAATGTGATGTCATACCCTTGGGCACCGGCTTTTAGTTTGGCAAACATGGCTTCGTTGGAATCAAAGTAATCCAGAACCACCTTTATTCCCGTTTCTTTCTCAAAACCGGAGATAATATCCTTTCCCATATAGTCAGACCAGTTGTACAGATACAGTTTTTCCCTGTTTTCTCCGGAACAGGCGGAAAACCAGATAGAAAGGAACAGCCAAAGCCACAGATTTATTTTTTTCATGAGAAAGACCTCCTTGTCATGCGCTGGTAAATCAGAAGGATTATAAATGTTGCCCCTATAAAGAGGCTTGACAGGGCATTAATTACAGGGGGAGAGCCATGACGGATCATGCTGTATATATGGATAGGCAGGGTGGATGCTCCTGGCCCTGCGGTAAAAAAGGTAATGATAAAATCATCCAGGGAAAGGGTTAACGCCAGCATGGCTCCAGAGAATATGCCGGGCATTAGAAGGGGCAGATAAATCCTGAAAACCAGACAGAGGGTTCCAGCCCCCAAATCCCGGGCCGCTTCCACCACCGTGTAATCGAAATTCTGAAAACGGCTTTGCACCGTGGAGGCCACATAACTGATGGAAAAGGTGATGTGGCCGATGATGATGCTTCCCAGTCCCAGGGGAATTTTAAAGGCCAGGAAGAAAAGCAGGAGGCTTATGCCCATCAGTATATCCGGCATCATCAGGGGAAGGGAAACAAGAAGTTTATGGCTGCTTTGAAAGCGATTTTTGTACTGCCCCAAAGCGGCTCCCCCTAGAGTTCCCAGTATGGTGGAAACAAGAACCGACACACCTGTTACAATCAGAGTATTTACCAGGGAATCCAAAAACGCCCCGTCCCGGAACAGTCTTTCATACCATTTTAAGGAAAAACCGCCCCAAAGGGTTGAACTGCGGGATGCGTTAAAAGAGTTCAGCACCAGTATCACCAGGGGCAGATAGATAAACAGAAATACCGTGGACAAAATGACACGGGAAAATCCCAGCCTTACCGAGGGTCTCATGACAGCCTCCCTGGTCCCGGAAGGGGCGATCTTTTTCTGGGGCGGAAAAGAAAAGGGCAGGAGGGAAACAGGATGACCAAAAGCATCAAACCCGACAGGGCCCCGGCCCGGGGAAGGTTACGCTCTACAAAAACATAGCGGGCAATCCTGTTTCCCAGCATATCCGAATGACTGCCGCCTACAATTTCCGGGATAATGTAGCTTCCCAAAGCAGGAACAAACACGATAAGGATGGCCGCCCTCAGACTTTTCCGTATTCCGGGAAGGAACACCCGGAAAAAGACAGATAAACCGGAAGCCCCCAAATCACCGGCAGCTTCCAGCAGGGAAAAATCATAATGTTCCATCCCGCTGTACAAGGGCAAAAGAGCAAAAGGAAGATAGGCGTAGACCAGTACAAGCAGTACCGCTCCATCAGTATAAAGCAAGGAAGCTTCAGGAGAAAGCAGGTGGAGGGATACCAAAAGAGATTTTACAAGGCCCTCAGGGTGAAGGATGATCTTCCAGGCATAGATCCTTATAAGAAAATTGGTCCAGAAAGGCAGAATCATGAGAAGGAGCACGGTCTGCTGAAGCCTGCCGGGAAGATGAACCATGGCATAGGCCGAAGGCAGAGCCAGACAAAGGCAGATAAAAGTAGTCAGAAGGCTCAAAACCAAAGTGCGCATCAGTACCCTGGTAAAATCGGTTCCCCCCAGTGTGCGGTAAGCTTCCCAGGTCCAGCGAGGCTCAATGCCGCCGTAGGGGCCGCTGCCATGAAAACTCACATAAAGAACCATAATACAGGGCAGGGCAAAAAAAACAGCCAGCCAGAACCAGGAGGGTAAAGTAAGGAGCAATTCGTTCTTTTTCAATTTTTTTCCTCATCTTTGACCAGGAGCCCCGGCTGGGTATCCGGCTTCAATTCAAGAAACTCCTTATCGGGATTACTCAAAAGCACTTCGTCCTTTTCCCTGTAACTTTCCAGCATAAAGCCGTCATCCTGCAGCCAGCTGAGCCACACCTTCTCTTCCCAGTCAGGAGGCCGCTGATCCAGAAGGAAATGCCTGTGGGCATCCATTACCGTTACCAGCCAGTCTTTACCGCAGCGGACCCAGTATTTGGTATAGGCTCCCAAATAAACCTTGTTTTCCACGATGCCTTCAAAAACATTAACCCCTTCGCTTTTTTCCGGCCTGCTTAAAGAAATCCTGATTTTTTCCGGTCTGAGGGACAGATAGATATGATCTCCAGTCCTGCGGGGTTGATCGTTGTAACAGACCACATCGGAAAGCCCGGGAATTTCCAGAACAGAATAGTCATTCCGGGGGCTCACCGAGCAGATTCTGCCTTCAAAAAAATTGGTGTCCCCTATGAAGGCAGCAGTAAAACTGGAACGGGGACTTTCGTAAATTTCCGCCGGACTTCCAGTCTGCTCTATCACCCCCAGATTCATAACCGCAATCCTGTCGGAAAGACTCATGGCCTCCCCCTGGTCATGGGTTACAAAGATAAAGGTAATGCCCACTTCATCGTGAATTCTGTCCAGTTCCAGAAGCATTTTCTGCCTGAGCTTCAAATCCAGAGCTGCCAAAGGTTCATCCAAAAGCAGAAGGGCCGGCTTGTTTACCACTGCCCGGGCAATGGCAACCCTCTGTTTCTGCCCTCCCGACAGTTTCCCGGGTCTTTCCCCTGCATATTCCCGCATCTGGATAAGCTCCAGCACCTTGAAAACCTCGTGTTCCAAAGCCTTGCGCCCCAGCTTCCGTCCCGAAGCCTTAAGGCCAAAGGCTATATTTTCAAAGACCGACATGTGGGGAAAAAGGGCATAGTTCTGGAACACCGTATTAACAGGCCGCTTGTGGGGAGGAATCCTTGTTATGTCTTTGCCATCCAGCGAGCAGGGTGGTTTTTCCGCAGCCAGAAGGGCCCAGAAGACTAAAAACTTCTCCCCGGCCTACGGAAAAAGAAAGATTTTTAACAACCTGAATGGAGCCAAAGGATTTGTTGATTCCCTCGCAACGCAGAAAGTTTTTTTCCAAATAAAAATCCTTTTACTTCTGAAATTCACGCAAAGCCCTTTCCATTAAAAGCATTGTGTTGTTGCTGGATTGAACTTCATGTTTTTTATACTCCTCCATTTATCCCATTTTTCGTAATTATACCAGCCCCCGAAGATAAAAAACGTAAAAAAAGCGACTTACAGGTCATTTTAACTTTGCAGAACTGTCCGTTGAATCGGTAAAATTCAAAGGGCGGAGATCTTGATATTCCCCTAATCTTCAGAGGCTTTTCTACCGATAAGGAGGCTATGAAAATTTGGAAAACCCTTTTCGTTCTTCTGCTTGTTTTTGTTTCCTTTTCTCTGCATGCCAAGACTTTCCGCTTTGGGCTGACAGAGGGAGATAAGTACAGCATTGAATCTGTTACCGAGGAAGAAACCTGGTTTAACGGTCAATATCTTCAGTCCGGTAA
>PDWI01014105.1_pt1 | contig 13236 bp, 12 predicted proteins | sample 1430891 | NCBI WGS metagenome assembly PDWI01 (sample SAMN01162508, study PRJNA174530) | Oral metagenome, whole genome shotgun sequencing project. | biome: Marine environment; feature: Marine mammal; material: Swab sample of the gingival sulcus; isolation source: swab sample of gingival sulcus... | reverse complement strand
CCAAAGATTGTGCAGTCTTGATTTTTTGAGCCTTTTGTATCAAGACAAAAGGGTGAAGCCCGTCCGGCTAGGACAACGTAATGGTATTTAACGTGAGTTCTTATATCGGACTCACGTTATTTATGACCCAAATTTAACGAATTAAAAAGTCCGATTTTCCTTTCTTCTTTTGGGTAAATTCAGATTACAAATGGTATTACCATGAAATCTCTTAGCACTATTTGCTGAGAGTGGCACGAAAAAAAGATCCCGAACAAAAATCATTGTTCGAGATCTAAAATTTTAGATTAAAATGAAAAACATAATAAACTCAACACTACAAATATAGCTTATATTATGAGATATAGAAAGGAAATTGAATGGATAAACAAATCGATTTTAACACTCTTGTATTAACTTGTCAAAATCGGACACAAATAGTTTATCTTGAACAATTCTGTATTTTTCAAATTCACTTTCAGCAAAAGACTTTGCAATAGCGTGGGTAACCGCTCCTGCATTGTTTAATATTTCTTTTTCATTAAACTGTAAAAAAGCATTTAGCTTGTTACTCCAATCTTCCATAGACATCGGAATTTTACGTTCGGCTTGGGTTTCGGCATAATCTAAATACATCGTAACAAAACGGTCTAATGATTTCATTTCGTCTTTTTGTAAATAGTTCTTTGCAATGGTAACATCGGTTTTGATGATTTTTCCATCAGGAGCATTTTTCCACGAGGTTAATCCCATATATTCTTTTTTGCTGTTGGCTCTTTTCATTATCAACTCAGCTGCCGTATTGCCGTGAATGGCAAAATGAAGCTTGTTTTGAACCGAGGCAAAAAAGGTTTTTGTTGTGGGGCTTTTTACGTTATAGTCAAAAGCAGTAGCATAGATATCTGTTATTTTTTGATAGAATTGTCGTTCGCTGGCTCTTATCTCTCTGATTTCAGCAATTAATTCATCAAAATAATTCTCGTTTAAATATGCTCCATTTTTAAGTCTTTCTTTATCTAAAACCCACCCCTTTATGGCATAGTTTTTTAATACAGAGGTTGCCCACTGCCTAAATTGTGTGGCTCGTTTAGAGTTTACTCGATAGCCAATCGAGATAATTGCATCTAAGTTATAATGCTTGGTATTATATTTTTTACCATCAGAAGCAGTTATTAGGAAATTCCTAATAACTGAATCTTTCTGTAGTTCGTTGGAACAAAATATATTCTTTAAATGCTCATTAACTGTAGCAACACTAACATCAAATAGTGTCGCAATCAGTTTCTGAGAAAGCCAAATAGTATCATCTTCCACCCTTACCTCAATGGCATCTTGACCTTTTTGATTGGTGAAAATCAAAAATTCAGCAGTGCTATTTCGTATTTGTAAGTTTTTATTGTCCATAACCCCAAGCTAACTATTTGTTACTACAATTATAGCCGATTTATAATTTCAATTTACGTCTGATTGCTTTTGGTATAGCATCTTTATGCACCATAATAGCAACAGTTTTTAATCGAACGTAAGGAGCACTCATATTTAGATAACCACCAAACTTGTTGCTTTTGGCAGACCATGAATTTTTGGTTTTGTAATAAAGTTTTCCTGTTTCATCTTTAACAATTCCAGTAAGGTGCATCAAATGATCGTCGGTGGTTTTGAAGTTATCAAATGTGTTTTGACGCATATCGTCATTGATATCTCCGTCTTCATCTTCTAACACTGCATATCCTTTTCTGTGTGAAAATCCCTTTTCGCTAACATCTCCGTCCCAACATACCGAGTAACCATTGTTTAGGGCATGATTCATAATAGCCATCAAATCTTCTATTGGTACATTATAATAAGCATCGTCAGTCCAGTTATCAGGAATAATCAAATCTACCTTTTGATAAAAAGGATACTCTTTATAAGATGTTAATTCGATATAATCATCAGGATTAAACTTTAACTCCTTAACAAACTCTACTGGCGTATATTCTTTTCCTTTATAGGTGAATTTTTCGGGTACTTTACCCATGTAGGTATCTAGCACACTGTTGATCGATTCTAACCAAATAGGACTAATGGTTTTGTTTGGATTTTTGATAATCGAATTTAACATGGCTTTTGTTGAGCTGACCATTTCACGATGAATATGATATTTTCCGCCATATCGTCTTCCTAAGTAGGCACTTTCAGGAACAAAACCATATTGCTTTACCATTTTTATTGCGTCGTGAGTTTGTCCGCCTTCGCTATAATTGCCTTTTCCATGCTTTTTAAAATATTGTTTTGCTTTGTGTGTATATGCTTTTCTCACAATATACATTTCTGATAAGTCTATTTCAGGGGCACCCATTCGCAATAGTTCTGTTTCTATAAACGAATTTGTAGCAAAACACCAACATGTACCTGTTCGCTCTTGATTTTTTACAGGGGTGGTTTTTACTTCAGTAACTAAAGTAAATTGCTTTTCTTTTTCTTCTTCTTTTTGCTTCTGTTGTGCAAAAGCAACGTTTAACATCATTGCTATTAAAAGCGTTGTTAGGCATACTTTTTTCATTTGTTATAATTTTAAATTGTTATTATTCTGTTTAAAATATTTGATTGATAAATACCGTTTCTAATTTCAAATTGCCCTCTTAAAAAGAGCAATTCTCTTTGGGATCAATTCAAATTATAAATTGGTATTAATCATGATTTCTATTGTGAGAATCCGATTGAGATATTTACTTTACATCCGAAAAACAAATATTTAACCATACGCTTTTGCTGATATTCTATTTGAATCAACCGATAAGGCAAATGTAAAAAATTTTGTTAGCTCAATAAATTATGAAACGAATCATTCGAAATATCATCTGGATTATTATCATTTTTATTCTCTGTTCAATTCCGGGAAATAAAATTCCATCTACATCTTTTTTGTCGATTCCTCATTTTGATAAAATAGTGCACTTTGGTCTATTTTTTATCCTTGCCATCTTTACCATCTCGGTACTAAAGAGACAAACAACATGGAGCAATCTAGCAATAAATATTACCACGTTATTTCTCGTTGCCTTTTATGGAGGGTTAATTGAGTTGCTTCAGCAAAACTATTTTGTTTCAAGAAGTGGCGATTTTATTGATTTTATTGCTGATTTTTTAGGTGGTATTGTTGCAATATCAATCTATATTCCCCTAAAAAAACAAAAGGATTTACTGTTGAATCGTAAACCCTTTGTTCGTTTTCCTTTTCTTAAAAAGATATTTTAATCTGATATAATAAATCTATCGTCTGGTATCTTCTTTTAGATGCACCAACATATCAATAACTATCGCTATAATTAAAAAATTAAATTTGTTGATATCATTACCATACATATAGGCACAGGCAAACCCTAAAAGAAGGATCGATAAAAATCGCATTACAGCTCTGGGTCTTAATTTCAATAGCTGTTGCCATGGCAAATTGATTATGCGATAAATAATATTAATAACTAATCCTGCAACTAGTACAGATAAGCCATATTTTGAACTTTGCAAAATAAGTAGTGCACCCACCACAATCAACATAGTGGCTACAATATAGAAGGTTTTTAATACTCGCTTCATAAATCTTATTTTAATATTTTCACTTCCATTTTAATGTCCTTTAATGGACGATCACGTTCGTCTGTCTTCACCTTAGCGATACTATCAATAATGTTTTCGCCCTCTATCACTTCGCCAAACACAGTATAGTTGCCATCTAAATGAGGTATTCCGCCAACAGTGGTGTAGGCTTTGATTTGTTCTGGAGAAAATACAATCATGTCTTTTTTATAGGCAGCATCTACCTCTTGATCCATCTTCTTTAGTAAGGCATTCATCTCTTCGATCTTTAAATCTTGCTGAAGTTCTTTCAATTTTTTATCGTATTTTCTATTGATCTTGTCAAAGATTTTTGATCTCAAGCGATTATTTAATTTGACTTGAAGATTTTTTAATTGCTCAACAGTATATATTCTTCCTTGAGCGATATAAAATTGAGAACCTGCCGATTCTTTTTTAGGATTTACAGCATCACCTTCACGAGCAGCAGCAATAACCCCTCTTTTATGAAATAGCTTAGGATTAAATTCAGCAGGTATTGTATAACCCGGACCACCTTCGCCTAAAGCAACACCTGATTTAGCATTTTTTGAATCAGGGTCTCCACCCTGAATCATAAATCCATCAATAACTCGATGGAAAATTGTACCATCGAAATATTTATTATGCGATAGCTTTACAAAATTATCACGATGTAGAGGTGTTTCGTCATACAGTTTTATTTTTATCGCTCCATACTTTGTGTCAATTTCAACAACTCTATCCTTTTTTCCTAATTGTAGTTTTCCGCTACAGGCAACCATTGCAATTGCCAATACCAAATAAATTAATCGTTTCATCTTTTTTTTAATTCAAATATCCGTTATCTGTAAAATACTTTATTATTGCTGATTTAATCAATATATCTTGTTGCACTTGTGAAAAACGAGGAATAATCTTTAATCTTTTAAACACAGGCCAACCTTTTTGATCGATTCCTGTGTGTTGAAAATATCCTAATTTACTAAACACAGTACACTCTCCTAGCTGTATTAAATCCATTTTTTCCTCACGAGAATACGATTTTTCGAACACACCACCTAGTTCTTGGATACCTATTAATAGTAAAATTCCATTTTTATCGGCATCTACATTAAAATCATCGGAGATTTCATACAGTAACTTATTCCACTGTACATCAATATTTAATTCCATAACATATACTATTTATGAGTTCAAAAGTAGAACAATCTATTCAGATAAGAATTAAAAACATAATTTTGCATCGCTTTTAAGGGCAGGGGCGATTAGCTCAGTTGGTTCAGAGCACTTGGTTTACACCCAAGGGGTCATAGGTTCGAATCCTATATCGCCCACAATAAAGCAAAACATTACCTATAAAGGGCGATTAGCTCAGTTGGTTCAGAGCACTTGGTTTACACCCAAGGGGTCATAGGTTCGAATCCTATATCGCCCACAACAATCCGATTTTACTCAAAATCGGATTTTTTTTTGCTATTACCACAACTGCTTGTTTTATACTTCCTGATTTTTGGTTATATTTAAAATAATTACTTTTGGCTCTAAATAGAAGCCAATAAGAGAATATAATATTTCTACAATCATATCGATTGTAATAAATATGGATACGAAATACTACAATAAAATCTGATATCACAGAGTTGAGTAGTGGATATATTGGGCTTAAAACAAACAAAAGAACAAGGTGATGGTGAAAAAAATTCTGCTTTATGTTGTGGTGTTGGTATTTCTAGGAATTGTAGGTGCAGCTTTTTGGTACTTTCATAAACAGGAAGAATATCGAGGTGCTAATGCTTTTTTTGCCGTGCCTGTTGACTCCGAATTGATTATTAATATACCAAACTTAGAACAATTTATTGAGCAACTCAATCGAAACAAAGGGGCTTTAAAGGAGTTGCAAAATATTGATGAAGTAGAAGAAATGGTAACTGCTCTCAATGAAATTGATAGCTTGGCAAATGATCGTGTTAGTGGTAACTATATCAGCCTTAAACGTTCTGTTTCTATTGCTACTTATCTGCAGGGACTGAATAGTGTGAAGTTGCTTTACATTTTACCCATTATTGACTATTTAGATGAGCAGCATATCATTGGAGCAATTGAAAGAGCTATCGCACCAAAACAACTACAAGTCCGTAATTATGAAAAAATAGATATCTACTCATTTAACCATTTCTATTTTGCAACAGTAAAAGGAATGTTTTTAGCCAGTAGTTCTAAAATATTATTAGAGACATCCATTAGACAAGCCACATCGGGAAAATCAATAGCATCCAATAAGGGCTTTAAACGAATAAACAGAACAGTAGGAGAAGGAGCTGATGCCCATCTATATGTTAATGTGAAAAAGATTCCTCGATTGGTGTCTATTTTTACTTCAAAGAATTATAAAAAGGCTATTAAAACGGGGGCAAATCTGGCCACATGGACAGCTTTAGACTTAAATATACGTGATAATGTTATTCTTTTAAACGGATTAACTTTTAGTGATATAAAAGAACGCAACTACTTAAATGTGTTTTTAAAGCAAAAGCCAATAGAGTTACAAATGGAAGAGGTAATTCCTGCCGATGCTTTTATGCTTAGTATGTTTGGTTTTTCTGATGTTAAAAAGTTTAAAAAGTCTTACAAGAAATATCTTGCCGAGGTGGGATACTTAGAAGAATATGAAAAACAAGTTGCCAACATGAAGAAACTGTTTGGTGTTAGTATAGAAAAATTAATTTATGAGGAATTAAACAATGAAGTAGGCTTGGTATATACTGCTTATAGCATTGAACATCCTTTTACTATTATTAAAACCAAAAGTGGAAGTCTTGCAAAAGATAGGTTGATAAGTGCAATCGATCATTATGGAAAAGCACGCAACAGAGAATTAAGCTATTACTCTAGAAAATATCGTATTTATGGTGCCACTGATGTTCATGTTTATCGTTTTCCTGAAGAGAAGTTAGCAGCAAAACTATTTGGATGTTGGTTTAATAATGCCTCTTCAAAATATTTCACTTTTGTTGATAATTATATTGTAATGGGACACACCAAAGAATTACTGGTTGCCTATGTAAAAGCAATTAAATTAGGGAAGAAGATAACTACCGATAAAAACTATGACGATAGTAAAGAATACTTATCAACTAAAACCAATTTCTTTTTCTACGCCAACACTCCACGTGGGCATAGATTGTTTAAACAGTTTATGAGTGAATCGAGCAACAAGAAAATAGAAGATTATTTAGCTACGATAGATAAGTTTCAGAACTTCGGATTTCAATTAAGCTCAACGCAAGATTTAATTTATAATGATTTATTTATCTCTTATAATCCTGTTGTTGAAATTCCACCACAAACGGTATGGGAATCGAAGTTAGATACTTGTTTTACTCATAAACCATTTTTGGTAAAGAACCATAGAGATAAATCAACTGAAATTTTTGTGCAAGATGAACACAATCAAATTTATTTAATCAGTAGCAAAGGAAACATTTTGTGGAAGAAACCCCTTAATGAAAAAATTATTGGCGACGTAAAACAGATCGATTGTTACCGAAACAATAAGTTGCAATATTTATTTACCACCACAAAACAACTCTATTTAATTGATAGAAACGGGAAGCATGTTCGAAATTTTCCTGTGCCACTGCCCAGCAATGCGGTGAGAGGGGTTGCTGTTTTCGATTATAATAACAACAAAGATTATCGAATATTTGTACCCTGTATCAACAAAAAAGTATATGTCTATTCAAAGAAAGGAGAATTGGTAAAAGGATGGAACCCAAATCCCGCAGACAATGCGATTACTTGTGATGTGCAATTTTTCCGAGTTCAGAACAAAGATTATTTGGTTTATGCCGATCGTTTTAGAGCTTATATCTTAAATAGAAAAGGAAAAGAGCGTGTGAAATTGAAAAAGCAATTTTCAAAATCAACAAAAAATGCTTTCTACTTAGATAAACGTTCTAATCAATTAATTACAACCGACAATGCAGGAGTTGTTTATAAGATTGACTTTAAAGGAAATGTTACATCTAAGTCGTATTTGAATTTATCGCCAAATCATTATTTTGTGGTTACTGATTTAACTTCAAACGGCAGAAACGAATATATTTTTGCTGACAATAATTTTATAGCCGTATATCAACCCAATGGCAAACTACTATGGAAAAAAACATTCAAGGGAAACATTAGTGCTGCTCCAAGCATTTATCGTTTTTCTAAAAAATCAAAAGAAGTAGGTGTTTGTATTGGAGGATTGAATAAAATACATTTGTTGAATGCTAAAGGAAAATCACATACAGGATTTCCTTTAAAGGGGAATACAAAATTTTCTGTAGGATTCACCAAGAAAGACGATAAAGGCTTTCATCTATTCGTAGGGAATAATCGTAATTTTTTACTGAATTATGATGTGAAGTAAGCAGCCTAAAGAGGGGTCGAAAAGGATATTTGATGATATCTCCATTTAATACCTGAATTAATCTTAAAGAAAATCGGATTCTTTAATTGAATAAATTGGAATTACAAATGGTCTAAATTTAGGGATAGAATAACCATATATTTTAAAATCAATGAAAATACATTTTATAGCAATAGGGGGTAGTGCAATGCACAATTTAGCAATTGCCCTACACAAAAAAGGATTTACAGTAACTGGTTCTGATGATGAAATTTTTGAACCATCGAAATCACGATTAAATCAATATGGCATTTTGCCCGAAGCTTGGGGTTGGTATCCTGAAAAAATCACTGCCGACATAGATGCAATTATTCTAGGTATGCATGCTCGCATTGATAATCCCGAATTATTAAAGGCACAAGAATTAGGTTTAAATATTTATTCTTATCCTGAATATATCTATGAACAAACCAAAGATAAAACTAGAATTGTAATAGGAGGTAGCCATGGCAAAACCACTACCACCTCAATGGTGATGCACGTATTTCAAGCCAACAACATCGATTTTGATTATATGGTAGGGGCTCAATTAGATGGTTTTGAAACAATGGTCAAACTGACAAAAGAAGCTAAATATGCTATTTTCGAGGGCGATGAATATTTATCTTCTCCTATCGATAGGCGACCCAAATTCCATTTATATTATCCACACATTGCTTTGCTTACTGGTATTGCTTGGGATCATATTAATGTGTTTCCTACATTCAGTAATTATGTAGAACAGTTTCGTATTTTTACTGATAAGATAGCCGAAACGGGTACTTTAATCTATTTTCAAGGAGATGAACAGTTACAAGCCATTGTTGCAAAAAAATCAGATCAACGAAAATATGTATCTTACAATACTCCAAATTATAAAATAGAAAACAATACCACTATTCTTCAGACCGAAAAAGGTGAAGTTCCGCTACATATTTTTGGAGAACATAATCTGCAAAACCTAATGGGGGCATATTATATTTGTAAAGAAGTGGGAATAACTGACGAACAATTCTACAATGCTATTTCTTCTTTTACTGGAGCTGCTAAGCGTTTGCAGCTATTAGCAAAAAACAATAGTTGTTCCGTTTTTCAAGACTTTGCCCATTCTCCATCTAAATTAAAAGCCACAACAGATGCTGTAAAAAAACAATATGCCAATCGTAAATTAATAGCCTGTATGGAGCTACACACGTTTAGTAGTTTAAAGAAAGATTTTCTTCCTCAGTATAAAAATACCATGCAGCTGGCAGATAAGGCTATTGTTTATTTTAACCCACAAACCATAGCACATAAGAAATTAGAACCTATCACAAAAGAGCAAGTTGTCGAAGCATTTGGGGGTAATAATGTTACAGTTTATACCGATTCAGATAAAGTGATTACTGATTTACTTCAAAATGATTTTAGCAACACCAATGTGCTTTTAATGAGTTCAGGAAATTTTTCGGGGGTTGATTTAAAGCATCTAGCCGACCAAATCATTGCCTGTAGGTAATTGGATAATTAGTCAATATGATAATATTCTAATCAATATCAGGACAAAGTGATTGACTAGAGCTAAGAAATATCACTTACCCCCCCCCTCTTTATTTGGGAAAAAATTTATGATTTTTTTGAAAAATGAAAAAGAGCTTTATCTTTGCACCGCTTTTAACAAAGCCTACAATAATTGACCCATGGTGTAATGGTAACACACTTGGTTTTGGTCCAAGCATTTAAGGTTCGAGTCCTTATGGGTCAACAAAATTAAGCTTCGAGTTTAATCGAAGCTTTTTTTGTATTATTGAAGGATTAGTATAACCCTAATTATTACGAATGGGTAAATTACTTTGAAGTCGAGTATTCTAATATAGATGATATAATAAGAAACTTGATGACATTAGTGTTTATCAAACCTAAAAAAATCCAAGTTTTGCGACTTGGATTTTTTTCTTTTGATAAAGTTGAATACGATATCAATTTGTTTTAAACTCGTACTGAACAGTAGTTAACTCTTCATTTGCTTTAACAATCTTTTGTTTAAGGCTCTCTTTAAATGCCACCAATTCTTTTTGTAGCTGAGTATCGGCAATAGCCAACATTTGCACCGCCAAAATACCAGCATTCATAGCTCCATTAATACCCACTGTAGCAACAGGTATCCCAGGAGGCATTTGAGCAATACTCAATAAAGCATCAACACCATGTAATGTTGCATTGATAGGTACACCAATAACTGGCACAGGAGTCATTGCAGCAATCACACCAGGTAAATGAGCAGCCATTCCTGCTCCTGCAATAATCACTTCAATACCGTTTTGTTGAGCATTCTTTGCAAAAACCTCTACCTCGGCAGGTGTTCTATGTGCCGATAAGGCATTTATCTCAAAGGGAATTTTAAAATCATTTAAAACTTTAGCAGCTTTTTCCATAATGGGTAAGTCTGATGTGCTTCCCATAATAATACTTACTCTTGCTTTCATCTTTTCTATTTATGAATTAATAATTTGTTTGTTTAGTCTTTGCTATAAATACCATTTGTAACCCCAACTTACCCAATTAAAAAGTTTTATTTTGGGTAAATTCAGATTATAAAAGATATAATTCGTGCAATTATATAGAAGGGCAAACTCATATTATAGCTATTGGGAAATTGATTCTTAGTTTTTGGCTGGATTACTATCGATTTTATTCTAAATAGAATATGTTTACTCGATAATTATTATCTGCTAACATTCAAAAGTAAACAACCTGCAGTCAAAAGCAATTTATTTTCCAAGTAGCTTAATGTATGAGTTTGCCCTGCAATTAATCGCATTATCATACGCATAAGTCATAAAAAAATGTACTTTTGCAAAATTAAAAAAAGAACTGAATATCTTTAGATATATTTATATTACTTAAAATCCTCAAAGGTTTTAAAGCATAAACCTGAAAGGAGAAATAAAAACAAAAGACCATAAATTTAAAATCTCATGCAAAAAACAGTAAAACTATTAGATCGTGAATTTAGAATATCTATACCAGCAAATGAAATTGATGCAGCTATTGCTAAAATGGCAGAAAAAATGAATAAAGATTTAGCTGGTAAAAATCCGCTATTTATCTGTATTCTTAATGGCTCATTTATGTTTGCCTCTGATTTAATGAAACTGATTACTGTGGAAAACTCAGAGATTACGTTTATGCGTTTATCATCATACGAAGGCGTAAAAACCACTGGTAATGTAAAGAAGTTAATGGGCTTTACTGAAGATTTAAAAGATCGAACAGTTGTGCTTTTAGAAGATATTGTTGATACTGGAATTACCATATCAAATACTTTAGAACAGATAAAAGACTATCAAGCAAAAGAGGTTTTGGTAGCCACCATGTTGTTTAAACCCAAAGCTCTTAAACGTGATGTAAAATTACATTATGTGGGAATTGAAATTCCTAATGACTTTATTGTTGGTAGAGGTTTAGACTACGACGGAATAGGACGTAATTTACCCGATGTTTATACCGTTATTGATTAAAAAACAATGCACAATATTATCCTATTTGGTTCGCCCGGAGCAGGAAAAGGAACACAATCAGCATTATTAGAAAAAACGTTTGGTTACATTCATTTATCTACAGGCGATGTTTGCCGTGAAGAAATAAAACAAGGCACACCCGAAGGATTAGAAGCAAAACGATTAATTGATGGCGGAAATTTTTTTCCCGACGAATTGGCTTATAAAATTGTTCAGAAGTTTTTAGATAAACACAGCAACGCCAAGGGAATTATTTTCGATGGCATTCCTCGTAATACCAATCAGATTAGTGTTTTTGCAGATATGTTGGCAAAACAACAAGGAAAAGTTGATTTAGCAATTGAGTTGGTTGCCGACCAAGAGGAGTTAATTAAACGTCTTTTAAAAAGAGGTGAAACATCTGGGCGTGCCGATGATAGCGAGCGAAGTATTATTGAAAAACGATTAAAAATTTATCAAGAAGTAACCGCTCCAATAGCCCAATATTATAAGCAGCAAGGTGTCTTTCATCAGATTGATGCCACAGGAACACCAGCAGAAGTATTAGACCGATTGGCTTCATTAATAAAAAACGATAAACAAAAATAAATTGAAACCGTGATTTTATCATGGTGATAATCCCCTAAAAAAGAAACAATATGTCAGGTTCGAACTTTGTTGATTACGTAAAAATATTTTGTCGCTCAGGAGCAGGAGGAAATGGCTCTACTCACTTACATCGCGATAAGCTAACGATGAAAGGCGGACCCGATGGTGGCGATGGCGGACGAGGCGGACATGTTATTGTTCGTGCCAATGCACAATTGTGGACACTGATACATTTAAAATTTAGTCGCCATGTATTTGCTGGGGATGGCGGGGCAGGTAGTCAAAGCAGAAGTACCGGCTTTGATGGCGAAGACAAAATAATTGAAGTACCATTGGGCACAGTAGCTCGTGATGCCGAAACTGGCGAAGTTATTTTTGATGTTACCGAAGATGGCGAAACCAAAGTATTGGTACAGGGCGGACGAGGAGGTTTAGGAAACTGGCATTTTCGTTCGGCGACCAATCAAACTCCCCGATATGCTCAAAGTGGTGGCGAGCGTGTAGAGCGTGCCGTTATTTTAGAGCTAAAGATTTTGGCAGATGTGGGGCTTGTTGGTTTTCCAAGTGTAGGAAAATCTACCTTATTGTCGGTAGTTTCGGCAGCCAAACCTAAAATTGCAGAATATCATTTTACCACTTTAGTACCTAATTTAGGTATTGTTGCCTATCGTGATGAGCGTTCATTTGTTATGGCTGATATTCCAGGAATCATAGAGGGAGCCCATGAAGGTAGAGGGTTAGGATTACGTTTTCTTCGTCATATCGAACGCAATTCGGTATTGCTATTTATGGTTGCTGCTGATAGCGATGATATTCACAAAGAGTATAAAGTTTTATTAAATGAATTAAAGCAATTCAATCCTGAATTGTTAGACAAACAACGCCTATTGGCAATTACCAAATCAGATATGCTCGACGAAGAGTTAATTGCCGAAATTAAACAAGATTTACCTGATATTCCTTATGTGTTTATATCATCGGTAGCACAAAAAGGCTTAACAGAACTAAAGGATATGCTTTGGAAAGCGATTAACAATTAGGAATACCAATCCCCCTACCCCCAGGTTTGATTGGTTCTGTTAGAAAGTGAATAATTTATATAATTCTTTTACTTTATTGGCTATTTTAGCAAAAGTTGCTTTAATCGGTTTATAACCA
>PDWI01008739.1_pt1 | contig 13236 bp, 8 predicted proteins | sample 1430891 | NCBI WGS metagenome assembly PDWI01 (sample SAMN01162508, study PRJNA174530) | Oral metagenome, whole genome shotgun sequencing project. | biome: Marine environment; feature: Marine mammal; material: Swab sample of the gingival sulcus; isolation source: swab sample of gingival sulcus... | reverse complement strand
TCAGCCTGGTGGATACCTTCGATAATCCGCATGTCCTCGTCCGCCGGATCCTCCACAGCCAGGTGCTTGTACTGCGTCAAACCCGTGCCGGCGGAGATCAGATGACCCATGATCACGTTCTCCTTGAGGCTGCGCAGTTCGTCGCGCTTGCTGCGGGTGGCCGCTTCGGTCAGCACGCGCGTGGTCTCCTGGAAGGAGGCGGCGCTGATGAAGCTGTCCGTGGTCAGGCTGGCCTTGGTGATACCCAGCAGCAGCGGCTCGAAGGTGGCCGGCTCCAGCTCGGGTTCGCCGGTGGCGCGCAGCTCCAGGTTCTTGCGCATGATCTTCTTGTTGAACTCCTCCACGTCCTGCTTGGTGACCTGCTCGTCCTCCAGGAAGGGCGTGTCGCCGGGGTTCAGGATCAGGACCTTGCGCAGCATGCGGCTGACGATGACCTCGATGTGCTTGTCGTTGATCTTCACACCCTGCAGGCGGTAAACCTCCTGCACGGCGTTGACCAGATGCTGCTGCACCTCGTTCACACCCGCGATGGACAAGATGTCCATGGGGTTGATGGGGCCCTCGGTCAGGCGGTCGCCGGCCAGCACGTGCTCGCCGTTGTAGGTGCGGACGTACTTGCCGTGGGGAATGAGGTATTCCTTTTCCATGCCGCTCTCGCCCACCACGGCCACCTTGCGCTGGCCGCGGGTGATGCCGCGGAATTCCACCACGCCGTCCAGTTCGGTGACGATGGCGCACTCGCGCGGGCGCCGGGCCTCGAACAGCTCGACCACGCGGGGCAGACCACCGGTGATATCGCCGCTGTGGCTGACTTCCCGGGGGATCTTGGCCAGGTGCGAACCGGGTGTGACCGCCGCGCCGTCCTCCACCAGCAGGAACGCGCCGGTGGGCAGGATGTACTCCGCCGTCTTCTTGCCGGTCTTCTCGCTGATGACCTGGATGGCCGGATGGATGCTCTTGTCCGGGCTCTCCACGATCACGGGCTGCTTCATGCGCGTCTTGTCGTCCAGATCCTCCTTGAGGGTCAGGCCGTCGAAGATGCCGCTGAAGGCCACGATACCGCTGTCCTCCGCCAGGACGAAGTCCGCGAACGGATCCCATTCGAAGAGGGGATCCTGCGGGTTGACCTTCTGCCCGTCCTCCACGAAGACCACGGCGCCGTAGGGCAGGGACATGGTGCTGCGGGTCTGGCCCGATTCCAGGACCAAGTTCAGCTCGCCCTTGCGGCCGATGCTGACCATCTTGCCCTCTTCGTCCTTGACCAGATTCACGTCCTTGTTGAAGACGATCTTGCCGGGCGCGGGCGCCTGCTTGACCGTCTGCTCGACGATACGGCTGGCCGTACCACCGATGTGGAAGGTCCGCAGGGTCAGCTGCGTGCCGGGCTCGCCGATGGACTGGGCGGCCACCACGCCGATGGGCTCGCCGATATCCACCAGCTTGTGCTCCGCCAGGTTGAAGCCGTAGCACAGGGCGCAGATGCCGCGCCGGCTCTCACAGGTCAGCACCGAACGCATCAGCACGGACTGCACGCCGGACTCCTCGATCTTGCGGGCCAGATTGCGGTCCAGCAGGGTGCCGGCCTCGGCGATGACCTCGCCCAGACCGTCGATGACATCCTCGGCGGTGGTCCGACCCAGGATGCGCTCCTGCAGACCCTCGATGGTCTTCTCGCCCTCCTTGAGGGCGCTGATCTCCACGCCGCGCAGGGTGCCGCAGTCATGCTCGGTGACGACGATGTCCTGGGCCACATCCACCAGCCGGCGCGTCAGGTAACCGGCGTCGGCGGTCTTCAGGGCGGTATCGGCCAGACCCTTACGGGCACCGTGGGTGGAGATGAAGTACTCCAGCATCGTCAAGCCCTCGCGGAAGTTCGCGATGATGGGCTGCTCGATGATTTCACCGAAACCACCGGTGATCTTCTTCTGGGGCTTGGCCATCAGACCACGCATACCGGCCAGCTGCTTGATCTGGTCGGTGCTGCCTCGGGCGCCGGAAGCGTTCATCATGTAGACGCTGTTGAAGCCCTGGTCGTCTTGGCTCAGATGCTCGAACATGCGGTCCTTGACCTCGTTCGTCACCTCGGTCCACTTGTTGATCACGCGGTTGTAGCGCTCCCGGTTGGTGATCAGTCCGTTGCGGTAGTCCTTCACGAACTTGTTCACCACCTTCTGCGCCTCGGTGATGATGTCGGTCTTCTCCGGCGGGATGATGATGTCGTCGATCCCGATGGAGATGCCGCCTTCGGTGGCGTGGTGGAAGCCCAGGTTCTTCAGGTTTTCCAGGAAGTTCATGCAGGCGGTCATGCCCTCGGCGGCGTGCACGCGGCTCACCAGGCGGGACAGGGCCTTCTTGTTCAGGGGCTCGTTCACATAGCCCAGGCTGTCGGGGATGATCTCGTTGAAGATCATGCGCCCGATGGTGGTTTCCAGGGTGCCGTGGGGCTCGCCCATGCGGATCTTGACCAGGGCGTGCTTGCCGATGACGCCGCCGGCGTAGGCCGCCAGGGCGTCCAACGGATCGCTGAAGGCCTTGCCTTCGCCCTTGGCGCCGGGTCGGTGCAACGTCAGATAGTAGCAGCCCAGCACCATGTCCTGGCTGGGGCTGGCCACGGGCTCGCCGCTGGCGGGGCTCAGGATGTTCAGCGGGGCCAGCATCAGCAGGCGGGCCTCCAGCTGGGCCTCGTAACCCAGGGGCACGTGCACGGCCATCTGGTCACCGTCGAAGTCGGCGTTGAAGGCGGTGCAGACCAGCGGGTGGATCCGGATGGCCTTGCCCTCGATCAACACCGGCTCGAAGGCCTGGATACCCAGACGGTGCAGCGTCGGGGCGCGGTTCAGCAGCACGGGGTGGTCCTGGATGATCTCTTCCAGGATATCCCACACCTCGGGGCGCTCCTGCTCCACCAGCTTCTTGGCGCTTTTGACGGTCTGGACGTAGCCCTTCTCCTCCAGCTTGCGGATGATGAACGGCTTGAACAGCTCCAGGGCCATGCTCTTGGGCAGACCGCACTGGTACAGCTTCAGCTCCGGACCGACCACGATCACCGAACGGCCGGAGTAGTCCACGCGCTTACCCAGCAGGTTCTGGCGGAAACGGCCCTTCTTGCCCTTGATCATGTCGCTCAGGGACTTCAGCGGACGGTTGCCCTGGCCCTTGACGGTGCGCGAACGGCGGCCGTTGTCGAACAGGGCGTCCACCGCCTCCTGCAGCATCCGCTTCTCGTTGCGCAGGATCACGCCGGGGGCCTTGATCTCGATGAGCTTCTTCAGCCGGTTGTTCCGGTTGATGACCCGGCGGTACAGATCGTTCAGGTCGCTGGTGGCGAAACGGCCGCCATCCAGGGGCACCAACGGACGCAGATCCGGCGGCAGAACCGGCAGGCAGTCCAGGATCATCCAGCTGGGGTCGTTGTTGCTCTGCAGGAAGCTGTCGATGATCTTCAGACGCTTGAGCACCGTCTTCTTGCGCTGCACGCTGCTCTCGGTCTTGACCTGGGCGCGCAGCTCCTGGTTCAGACCCTCGAAATCCAGCAGCTGGATCAGCTTGCGCACGGCTTCGGCGCCCATCTCCAGCTCGCAATCCCAGTCCGGGTGCTCTTCCTTCAGCTCCCACCAATCCTCGTCGCTGAGCACGTCGCCCACGTTCAGCTCGGTGTTGCCGGGATCGATGACGGCGCTGGACTCGTAGTACAGCACCCGCTCCAGGTCCTTGACCTTCATGTTCAGCAGCTGGCCCATGCGGCTGGGCAGGCCCTTGAAGAACCAGATGTGGGCGATGGGCACGGCCAACTCGATATGGCCCAGGCGCTCGCGCCGCACCTTGCTCTGGGTCACCTCCACGCCGCACTTGTCGCAGACCATGCCGCGGAAACGGATGCGCTTGTATTTGCCGCAGTTGCACTCCCAGTCCTTCACCGGGCCGAAGATGCGCTCGCAGAACAGACCATCCTTCTCGGGCTTGAAGGTCCGGTAGTTGATGGTCTCGGGTTTGGTGACCTCGCCGCAGCTCCACGCGCGGATCTTGTCCGGCGAAGCAAGCTGGATCATGATCGCGTTGTGATCCACCGACTTCGAATGGTCATCACGAAAAGTCTGGCCGAGCATTTATGTCCTCCTCGCCGAAGCCGCAGCTTCCGGCACGGGAAAAAGGTCTAGACAGAATCTTCCAGGTTCACGTCCAGACACAGACTCTGGAGCTCTCTCATCAGCACGTTGAACGACTCGGGAATGCCCGGCTCGGGCGGATTCTCGCCCTTGACGATGGCCTCGTAGATGCGGCTGCGACCGGTCACGTCGTCGGACTTGACGGTCAGCATCTCCTGCAGGCAGTTCGCCGCGCCGTAGGCCTCCAGGGCCCAGACTTCCATCTCACCGAAGCGCTGGCCACCGAACTGGGCCTTGCCGCCCAGCGGCTGCTGGGTCACCAGGCTGTAGGGGCCGATGCTCCTGGCGTGGATCTTCTCCTCCACCAGGTGATGCAACTTCAGCATGTAGATGGTCCCCACGGTGACTTCCTTGTCGAAGCGCTCGCCGGTCCGGCCGTCGTACAGCACGGTCTTGCCGCTGGGATCCAGACCCTGCTCCTTCAGCGCGACCTTGATCTCATCGATGCTGGCGCCGTCGAACACCGGAGTCTGGATCTTCACGCCGGCGCTGGTGGCGGCGATACCCAGGTGGGTCTCCAGAATCTGCCCCAGGTTCATACGGCTGGGCACGCCCAGGGGGTTCAGCACGATATCCACGGGGGTGCCGTCGGCCAGGTAGGGCATGTCCTCTTCGGCCATGATCTTGGAGACGACGCCCTTGTTGCCGTGGCGGCCGGCCATCTTGTCGCCCACGCTCAGCTTGCGCCGGCGGGCCACATACACCTTGACCAGCTTGACCACGCCCGGGGGCAGTTCGTCACCGCGCAGGGCGCGCTCCTGGTTCTTCTCGTATTCCACTTCCACCCGGTCACGCTCCCGCGCGGCCGCCTCGAAGACGGAGCGGATGCGGGCATCCTGCTTCTCGTCCTTGACCAGGGGCAGACCCCAGTGGATGGACTGGAAATCCAGATCGGCCAGCACGCTCTTGGTCATCTTGCGGCCGCTCTTGACCAGCACCTCGCCCGTGTTGGCGTCGATGATGTGGTGCGCCGTCTGCCCGGCGAAGAGTTGACCCAGGCGCTCTTCCGCCAGCAGGTCGACCTTCTTCTGGTCCCGGTCGTAGCGACGCTTCAGCGCCTGCAGCTGCCGGGTCTCTTCCTTCTTGCTGCGGGTGGTCCGGTCCTGGCGGCTGAACACGTGCACATCCACCACGATCCCGTCCATGCCCGGAGGCGCCTTCAGAGAGGCGTCCTTCACGTCGCCGGCCTTCTCGCCGAAGATGGCGCGCAGCAGCTTCTCTTCCGGACTCAGCTCGGTCTCGCCCTTGGGCGTGACCTTGCCCACCATCAGATCGCCCGCCCGCACGCGGGCGCCGGGGAAGATGATGCCGTCCTCGTCGATGTTGGTCAGGGCCTCCTCGCCGACGTTGGGGATCTCACGGGTGATCTCCTCCACACCGCGCTTGGTGTCGCGCACTTGCAGATCGAATTCCTCGATGTGCAGGGACGTGAAGATGTCCTCTTTGACCGTCTTCTCGGAAATGAGGATGGCATCCTCGAAGTTGTAGCCGCCCCAGGGCATGAAGGCCACCGTCAGGTTGCGGCCCAGGGCCAGCTCGCCGTTCTGGGTGCAGGGGCCGTCGGCGATGGGCTGCCCCTTCTTGACCTTGTCCCCGGGTTTGACCAGCGGACTCTGGTTGTAGCAGGTGTCCTGGTTGCTGCGGCGGAACTTGCGCAGGCGGTATTCCTTGATGCCGTCCTGGTCGAAGAAGCTGCCGCTGCTGACCTTCTCCGGATCGTCGTAGCGGATGACGATGCTCGCGGCCGTGGCCGCGATGACCTCGCCGGCGGCCTCGGCCACCACCACGGCGCCCGAGTCGATGGCCACCTTCTTCTCCATGCCGGTGCCCACCACGGGGCTGTCGGCGCGCAGCAGGGGCACGGCCTGGCGCTGCATGTTGCAGCCCATCAGGGCACGGTTGGCGTCGTCGTGCTCCAGGAAGGGGATCAGCGACGCGGCGGCCGAAACGATCTGCTTCGGCGACACGTCCATGTAGTCGATCTCTTCGTGCCGAGCCATGGGGTACTCGCCCTTGAAACGGGTCAGCACGCGGTCGGCCACGAAATGGCCCTTCTCGTCCAGCGGCGCGTTGGCCTGGGCGATGGTCACGGTGTCTTCTTCGTCGGCCGTCAGGTAATCCGTCTTGGACTTGACCACGCCCTTCTCCACCCGGCGGTAAGGCGACTCGATGAAACCGAAGTGGTTCACCCGCGCGTAGGTGGCCAGGCTGGCGATCAGACCGATGTTCGGGCCTTCCGGCGTCTCGATGGGGCACATGCGCCCGTAGTGCGTGTAATGAACGTCACGCACCTCGAAGCCGGCGCGGTCCCGATGCAGGCCGCCGGGGCCCAGGGCGCTCAGGCGCCGCTTGTGGGTCAGCTCGGACAGGGGATTCGTCTGGTCCATGAACTGGCTCAGCTGGCTGCTGCCGAAGAAACTCTGGATCACGGCCGAAACGGTCCGCGCGTTGACCAGATCCCGCGGGCTCAGGGGCTTCTCCTTATCCGCCAGGTTCATGCGCTCCTTGATGATGCGGGCCATGCGGCTCAGCCCCACGCTGAACTGGTTGGCCAGCAGCTCGCCCACGGAGCGGATGCGACGGTTGCCGAAGTGGTCGATATCATCGATATCGTTGCGCCCCAGGAACAGCCCGATCATCTCGTTGACGATGGCCAGGAAGTCGGCCGGCGTCAGGGTGGTGGTCTCCGCGTCCACATCCAGCCCCAGGCGGCGGTTCATCTTGTAGCGACCGACGTCGGCCAGGTCGTAGCGCTTCTCGTTGAAGAACAGGCGCTCGAAGAGAACGCGGGCCACTTCCTCGTTCGGAGGATCGCCCGGACGCAGCAGGCTGTAGAACCGGCGCAGAGCCTCGTCCTGGTTGGTGCTGGGATCCTTGCGCAGGGTGTTCAGGATGAGGCTGGGCTCGTTGAGGGTCACCTCGCCCTCTTCCACCAGTTCCATCTCCTTGATGCCGCAGGTCAGCAGGGTCTCGCGCAGCACGGCGTCGATGACGGTGCCGGCGATGGCCGTGGGCTCTTCCTCTTCGGGCTTGAAGAAATCGGCGGCCAGGATGCGGCCCTCCAGATTCTCTTCCAGGGCGGTGAACTTCTTGGTCCCGGCCCGGGGAATCTTCACGGTTTCGGTCTTGTGGAAGAGCTTGATGATCTCTTCGTTGGTCTGGAAGCCCAGGGCGCGCAGCAGCATGGTGGCCGGCTGCTTGCGCTTACGGTCGATGTGCACGTACAGCAGGTTGTTGATGTCGGTGGTGAATTCCACCCAGCTGCCCCGGTAAGGGATGATGCGGCTGCGAAAGAGGCGGCTGCCGTTGGGATGGGTCTCATCGCTGAAGAAGACGCCGGGTGAACGGTGCAGCTGCGAGACGATGACCCGCTCCGCGCCGTTGATGATGAAGGTGCCCTTGTCGGTGATCATGGGCAGCTCGCCCAGGAAGACTTCCTCTTCCTGGATGTCCCGGATCATCATTTCCTTGTTCTGCCCCTCGGCCTCTTCCTTGACCACCAGGCGCAGTTTGACCTTGAGCGGCACGCTGAAGGTCAGGCGCCGTTCCTGGCACTCCTCGATGGCGTATTTGGGCTCGCCGGTCTTGAAGCTGATGTATTCCATGATCAGATGACCACGGGTGGCTTCGATGGGGAAAATCGTCTGAAAAACAGACTCGATACCCTTGGAGAAGCGGCCTTCGACCTGTTGTCCGGTCTGCAGGAACTCGTGATACGAGTCCAGCTGCACAGCCAGCAGGTTGGGCATCTCTTCTTCTCGCTGGATCTTGGAGTAGTTGACGCGTCCAGTGAACTTGTCGACGGAAATATTTTTCACAGGACCACTTCCTAGGAGGAAAGGGGGTGAGCCGCTGGGGACCGCGATCCGATCAGCCGGGCACGATCATTTACGATTCCGTCGCCCCACCCGAAAATGGGCGGGGCGACGGGGTGTTCAGCCAACCGGCGGGACCGCTTGCGCGATCCGGCCGGCCACGGAACTACTTGAGGTCGACGATGGCGCCGACTTCTTCCAGCTTTTCCTTGATCTGCTCGGCCTCGTCCTTGGACAGACCTTCCTTGACGGGGCAGGGAGCGCTCTCGACCAGGGTCTTGGCTTCCTTCAGGCCCAGGCCGGTGATGGCCCGAACTTCCTTGATGACCTGGATCTTCTTGTCGCCGGCACCGGTCAGGATGACGTCGAACTCGGTCTTCTCTTCGGCGGCGGCGCCACCGGCGTCACCGACGGGACCGGCGGCCACGGCCACGGGAGCGGCGGCGCTGACACCGTACTTCTCCTCCATGGCCTTCACCAGGTCGGCGGCTTCCAGGATGCTCAGGCTGTCGATCAGTTCCAGGGCCTTGGCGGCGTTCTCGCTCAGGTTGATCTCGCTCATGGTTCTATTTCTCCTCAGGAGTCTCGGGGCTCGGGGCCCCAGCAATCATTTTCGGTTCAGGTCCGACCCTCAGGCCGGGATTCTTGTCTGATTTCCGGTTCCCAGGCTTAGCCTTCGGCTTCGGCCTTGGCTTTGGCCATGCCGTCGATGCAGCGGGCCAAACCGGATGCCACGCCGTTGAGGGCCATGGCCAGGCCGGTGGCCGGGCTGTTCAGGCCGGCCATGATCTTCGCCATGAGTTCCTCGCGGCTGGGCACCTTGGACAGGGCCACAACCTGCTCGGCATCGAGGTACTGGCCATCCACATACCCGCCCCGGATTTCCATCTTGTCGTTTTCCTTGGCGAATTCGACAAGAATCTTGGCGGGACCGACCTGGCTTTCGGGGCCGAAGATCATGGCGGTGGGACCCTTGAGGTGGTCCTTCAGCACCGCGATGTCGGCGTTGTCGCAAGCAATCCGAGCCAGGCGGTTCTTCACGACCCGGCAATCGATATTGTTCTCGCGACATTTGACCCGGAAGTTGGTCATCTGCTCCACCGTCAGACCCTGGTAGTCGGCCAGAACAAGGCTCTGTGCCGCCTGCAGTCGTTCGGTGATGGCCTGAACCTCGGCAACTTTTTCTGGACGTGCCATGAGGTTTTCTCCTTCAGTTTATCTATTCCGCGGCAGGGGCCGCGGCCGCAATTCGGGATTCCCCGCCGGCCTTAGGCCAGGTCGGAGATGTTCAGCTTCACCGCCGGACTCATGGTGGCGGAGATGAAGGCGCTCTTCATGTAAGCACCCTTGACCGTGGAAGGGCGCACCCGGACCAGTTCCTTGTACAGCGCCTTGATGTTCTGCGTAAGAGCATCCTTGCTGAAGGAACGTTTGCCCACGGGGCAGTGGATGACCCCGGCCTTGTCCACGCGGTACTCCACGCGACCGGCCTTGGCCTCGCGCACCGCCTTGTCCACGTCCATCGTCACGGTACCGACCTTGGGGTTGGGCATCAGACCGCGGGGACCGAGGATCCGGCCCAGGCGACCCAGCTCACCCATCATATCGGGCGTCGCGATGATGACATCCACGTCCGTCCACCCGTCCTTGATCTTGGGCAGGTACTCGTCGGCGCCCACCATGTCGGCTCCGGCGTCCTTGGCTTCCTGCTCCTTGGGACCACGAGTGATGACCAGCACCCGCACATCACGGCCGGTGCCCGCGGGCAGAACCACGGTTCCGCGCACGTTCTGGTCGGCATGACGGGGGTTGACGTTCAGGCGGAAGGCCACGTCGACGGTCTCATCGAACTTGGCCTTGCTGAATCCCTCCACCACATCCAAAGCTTCCGCCAGGGCGTACTCCTTGGTGCGGTCGAGGCTTTCCTTCGACTTGCGGTAATTCTTTCCGTGCTTCATCGGATTGTTTCTCCGTTGACTGTGATCTTTCGATCGGCTTCCCCGTGATCGCGCCAGGCGTCCGGGGTTCCTTTCTCCGGTGACGGTTCAGCCCGCGTGGGGCCGCCGACGCCGTGCTTCGCAGTCGTCCCGGTTAAACGACATCCAGTCCCATGCTCCGAGCCGTGCCGGCGATGATACGCATGGCGGCCTCGGGCGAGCCGGCGTTGAGATCGGTCATCTTCTGCTCCGCGATTTCACGCAACACGGAGCGTTTGATGGTCCCGATGTTCTCGCGACCGGGCAGATTGGCACCGGAGTCGATTCCGAGAGCCTTCTTGATGAGGACCGAGGCAGGGGGCGTCTTCGTGATGAAGCTGAAGCTTCGATCCTGGAAGACGGTGATGACCACGGGGATCACCAGACCCATGTTTTCCTTGGTCCTCTCGTTGAAGGCGTTGCAGAACTCCATGATATTCAGACCATGCTGGCCCAGGGCGGGACCCACCGGAGGGGCGGGATTGGCCTGCCCGGCCTTGATCTGCAACTTGATCTGCGTCATGACTTGTTTGGCCATGTCGACTCTACCTTCCTTCAATTCGAGGTCTGGTCACCGCGCCGCGGGGCCGGATTCCGCGCAGTCCACATGCGCGCTGGGCCTTACCTGACGGGCAACCAAGCATCTATAACGGGTCCGCCGGCGCTGAGAGGGGCGCGGGCGGGTGTGTCCTTCGGGGCCAGACATACCCCTCGGAACACATGAGCCGACGGTGTGAGCAGGGCTCTCCCTAAACAGGCTTGACCTGCAGGAAATCCAGCTCCACCGGGGTCTCCGAACCGAAAATCGAGATCATGACCTTGAGCTTGCCCTTGTCGTGATTGATCTCGTTGATGACCCCCACCCACTCGGTGAACGGGCCATCCATGACCTGGACGCTGTCCCCCACTTCGTAGGGGATGTCCAGGATTTCGCGTCCCTCTTGCGGGGCGCTGATCCGCCCGAGAATCCGGTCCACCTCTTCACGGGTGATGGGCTCGGGCTTCAGAGGCGTCCCCCCGATGAATCGGGTGACGCCGGGAATGGAGTTGATGAAGTGCTGCGTGTCCTTGTTCATGATCATCTCGACCAGGATGTAACTGGGGAAGAACTTGCGCTTGACGGTGTTGCGCTTGCCGTTCTTCATCTCGGTCACTTCCTGGGTGGCCACCAGGACTTCTCCGAAGAAGTCCTCCATGCTGTTGGACTTGATGGCCATCTCGATGTTCCGCTTGACCTTGTTCTCATGACCGGTGTTGGCGTGGATCACGAACCAGCGCATGCGACCGCGCCGTTCGATCTCCGCCAACTCCTCGGCAGAGAGCTCGATATCCACCGCCGCCAGCAGATCGTCCTCTTCGGCGGGGCCCTCATCGAAGAGCGGGTCCTCGCCGGTGGGCTTGACCTCTTCCGCCGGAGCTTCGACGACATCCTCGTCGGGCAGATCCAGGAAGAGATCATCCACTCCGAGATCGGGATCTTCACCGGCCGCGTCCTGACCGGCAGCCGCTTCAGCCTCCAACCCCATCTCTTCAGCAGAGGATTCCTTGTTCTCTTCCTTGTTCTTGCCGTATTCGAACACCTTGGCGCTCCATTTCATAGGCCGTCAACATCGCCCAAAAGAAAGACACAGACACGCCCAAACCGAGAGGCATCAGCCTCTCGATGCTGGGCAAGTCCGATTGTTGCGTTTGCCGATCCCCGGGGCCCGATCTAGCCCAAGCCCTTGGTCAATTGCTGCCACCGTGACAATGACAACAACAGTCGACTCCCTCAGCTCAGCCTTGCTGGGCCAAGACACACGCTTCATCTCCAGGGAGGTTTCCCGCAAATACGAGGTAAACCGCGCAAGCATGGTGCTTACCTTTCAGATGCACTCCGGGAACGGACCCTGGAGCGAAAAGTGGCAGGGGCAGCAGGGCTCGAACCCGCGACCCTCGGTTTTGGAGACCGATGCTCTACCAACTGAGCTATACCCCTGCAATATTCAGCCGGGAAGGCGACCGGACCGCCGGCCGCCCATCCCGTATTTCAGAACTAACGCGATTCCTTGTGATCGGTGTGCTTGTTGCACCGAGGGCAGTACTTCTTGAACTGCACGCGATCCGGATGGAGCCGCTTGTTCTTCTTCGTCGTGTAATTCCTCATCTTGCACTTGGTGCAAGAGAGAGTGATGATATCCCGCATCGGATCCTACTCCAGACTTACTCGGCGCCCACGGTGCGGCCGCCCTCGCGGATGGCGAAGCGCAGACCCTCCTCCATGGCGATCGGGGTGATCAGCTCCACGCTCATCTTGATGTTGTCGCCAGGCATGACCATCTCCACGCCGTCGGGCAGCTGGGCGTTGCCCGTCACGTCCGTGGTCCGGAAGTAGAACTGGGGACGGTAACCCGTGAAGAACGGAGTGTGGCGACCACCCTCCTCCTTCGTCAGGATGTAGACCTCGCAGTCGAACTTCGTGTGCGGAGTCACGCTACCGGGCTTGCAGATGACCATGCCGCGCTCCACGTCTTCCTTCTTCATGCCGCGCAGCAACAGACCCACGTTGTCCCCGGCCATACCCTCGTCCAGGATCTTGCGGAACATCTCGACACCCGTGCAAACGGTGTGCTGGGTGTCACGGATACCGACCAGCTCCACCTTGTCGCCGGTGTGCACGACCCGGTGGCCACGGTGCCGCGACCGCTGATGGAGAACACGTCCTCCACCGGCATCAGGAAGGTCTTGTCCAGGTCACGCTCCGGCAGGGGAACGTAGCTGTCCAGGGCTTCCAGCAGCTCGAAGATGCACTTGGCGTCGTCGCTGTCCGGATCGCCGCTCTCCAGAGCCTTCAGGGCGCTGCCGCGGATCACGGGGGTGTCGCACCATGTCCACCTTGTTCATGAACACGATGATGTAGGGCACGCCCACCTGACGGGCCAGCAGGATGTGCTCGCGGGTCTGGGGCATGGGGCCGTCCGAGGCGGAGACCACCAGGATGGCCCCATCCATCTGGGCCGCGCCGGTGATCATGTTCTTGACGTAGTCGGCGTGACCGGGGCAGTCCACGTGGGCGTAGTGCCGGGTCTCGCTCTGGTACTCCACGTGAGCCGTGGCGATGGTGATGCCGCGCTCGCGCTCTTCGGGAGCCTTGTCGATCTGGTCGAAGGGGGTGTAGTCAGCCAGGCCCTTCTTGGCCAGGATCACGGTGATGGCGGCCGTCAGGGTGGTCTTACCGTGGTCAACGTGACCAATGGTCCCCACGTTGACGTGATCTTTTGTCCGTTCAAACTTTTCGCG
>PDWI01007474.1_pt1 | contig 13236 bp, 13 predicted proteins | sample 1430891 | NCBI WGS metagenome assembly PDWI01 (sample SAMN01162508, study PRJNA174530) | Oral metagenome, whole genome shotgun sequencing project. | biome: Marine environment; feature: Marine mammal; material: Swab sample of the gingival sulcus; isolation source: swab sample of gingival sulcus... | reverse complement strand
ATAAGTGCCATAAAAAGTCAATTGCTATATTGGTTTAATTCACAAGCTTGTTACATCAAGGCTTTAGTTGGTGATTTACGCTGGGAAAGTTGAGTTACTTATAAAAGTAAAAAATATATTACTGTAGCATTTTTAACAATTACTATATTTTTATAATATTTAGAATTACAATTATTAACCCTAATAACTCGTCAAGCTCCCCTTATGTTTTAACTTTTCAATAATAAAATTAAATTTTTTACTCCCCCAAACTAAAACACATAGCCCGAGTAATACACAAAGTAAAATTTCAACGTTTACATCTAAGTAGGTATCTATATTCAGAACTGAGTACCTAGTCAAATCAAGTATATATGTCAGCGGATTGATATATGCCAACCATTTTAGAAAAATCGGAAAACTTGTTATAGGATACAATTCGCCCGACAAAAACATTACCATTGATAAAACCATATAGGCTAATTTTGTCATCTTTGTTTTCATAGTAAGCCCGCTTAAAATAAATCCTAAACCGAAACTAAACAAACAAGAAGATAATAACACAAGCAAAAATACAACCTCATGTTCGAGGGTAAACTCTACTTTAAACATCACAACACAAACTAAAAATATGATTACTGAAAATATTACCTGCTCTACATAACGATACACCAATTCAACAAAGAAATATTTACCTACTTCGATATTTCCTACTAATAAATTTTCGATATTCCCTCTTTGAATCTCGTCCTCTAACAAATTCATTGCTAAATAAACTCCGTTAGTAGTTAAATTTAACACTATTAACGAAATAACAATGTAAATCTTGTAGTTTTCCACATTTACCACAGCGGAACTATTTACTACTGATTTAAACACATAATTCCCCAAAATTACATACGGCATTATTTTCAACAGTGGTCTTATAAACAAAGACATCGTGTCTACTTTATGCCTAGAAGTTAGTGCTATATTTTTCATAAAAACAGCTTTAATAATTTGACAAATTTCCATTAATCTTCATCCCTCTTATAGTTTTTCTATAAAAAACAACAATTAGTCCGCAATATACAATATTTATCCCGATATTACAAATTACAAATCCAGACAGTATCTTTTCTCCTCTAAGTATTTGAAAAACGTATGAAAATGGAGAAACTACCCCTAACAATTTAAGCAGCACTGGAAGCTCACATAATGGATATATTACTCCCGTTACTAAAAATATTAACTCCAACAACATCAGTACTATATTTAATACTTTTTTGAAAAGTAGCACCAGAAAATATATAAATATCGAAAAAATCAAAACTTCTATAAATACAACAATCAGTAAAAACAATAGCTTAACACCACTTATCGAAAAGGTAAAATCAAACACTAAAAAACCGACAAACACTAATAGGCTATTACTTAGCAAAAACAATATGTTCGGTGCTAAAATATTGCCAATTACCCAGTAAACACTTTTCACGGGTAAAGTAAACATCACATCTAAAATTCCAATGTTTAATTCTCGCTTAGCGATATTACAAGTTTCAACAAAAGTGAAACTGATATACTGCCACACAACCATGCAAATTAGAGTTTCAAAAATTAGCGTATTGCTTGTCTGCTCGGTCAAAGTGCTTAGAAAATAATACAACGGTAGTACATACGCTATTGGCGTATAAAAAAAACTCTTAATCAAATAATTGGGATATCTTAAAAATTCCTTTACCTGTTTTACAAAACTAAAAAACACAATTCTACTAAAATCCATATCCCACCTACTCAAACATAAACACATCATTAAGGTCTAACTCAACATTACTAATCGTCTTTACAAGTATGTCTGAATCATGCAATTTGCTATGTAGCATTGCGATATCAACATTGTTATCATTAACAAATTTCAAAGCCAAGCTATTTACTAATTTCGACTTTGCCACCTTAACTTTTGTACCTAAAATTTTTTCAACTAGACTGATAACAGCAGTATCATAGGCATCATCCAAAACAAGTTCATAAATTTTGCCTTTAAAATTCGCTATTAAATTTTGAGGCTTGCCTTGCTTGGTAATTTTACCATCTTTTAAAATCCCCATAGTCGTTGCCAATAAATCAACTTCTTGTAAATTGTGTGTTGTAAACAATATCGTTTTACCTTGGCTATTCAAATTAACAATAACATTTCTTAATTGGTTTGTTGACTCAATATCTAATCCATTTGTAGGTTCATCAAAAATTAAAAGCTCTGGCTCAGCTAACAAAGCTCTTGCAATATTTAGCCGTTGCATCATACCGTGCGAAAAATTTTCTACATACTCACTTTTCTTAGCTGTTAAATCTACAAGACTTAACACATAATCGATTTGCGACTTAATATCACATTTTTTGACCCCATATAATCTCGCAAAAAATAGCAAATTTTCATACGCTGTCAACTTTAAATACAAGGCTCGGTTATTTGATAGCACAACTCCCATATTTTTCTTTGCCTTTAAACTTTCCTTAAGTACGTCGTAACCATTGATATATACCTCCCCAGAATTTGGGTACAATAAATTTGACAAAATTTTTATCAAAGTTGTCTTACCAGCACCATTTTTTCCAACTAAACCGTATATCTCGCCCTTTTTGATATTTAAATCCAAACCGTCAAGTACCAGTTGTTTTTTGTTATCATTACTCAAAAAATAACGTGTTACATTATTACAAACTATCATTTTACACCCCGTAACAACACTTTTTCCATTACTTTCCATAAAATTTCCTTCGTCTAAAAGTAAAACCGTTAGACTCATAATGATTGCAAAAGCTAAATTACCACCAACAGAATAGTCCATCAATACTATAAAATGAAAAACAAAGTAGCATAGAATTTTACTTCATTACTACTCTGTTCAAAATTTTACTTTTATTCTTCACCAACACTATTTGACAAAGAACTCTTATTCAAACTCAAAATACTTTGCCTTAATCTCGTCATTAAATTCAATTAGTTTTTTATCAACAATAATATAAAGTTTATCACATATCTTTTCTAAATATTGGTGTTGATGAGAAGTTAATATTAAATTTTTCTTTTCCTTTTTTAAATCTTTTAAAATTTTCATAACATCATTATTTGCTTGAAAATCTAAAGCATTAAATGGTTCGTCAAGTAAAATTATATCTTGATTTTCCATTATAGCTTGAATAATTCCAAGTTTTTGTTTCATGCCAGCAGAGTAATTTTTTACCCTTGTTTTATTATCTGGGTCTAAACCAATTTTTAACATATAAGATTTTATTGTTTCATCATCAATTTTATTCTTAATTTCTGCTAACATTTTTAAATTTTTAAAACCATCATAATATTCTACATAACCTGGTTGATTAACAAACAATCCGATACCCTCGGGAAAATCATTGTTTTTCCCCACCTTTTTATTTTTAACCTTAACAAGACCTTTATCAACATTTTCTAAACCAGATATTATTTTAAATAATACACTTTTTCCAGAACCATTTCCACCCACAATACCAACACTCTCACCTTGTTTCACTTGTAAATTTACATTAGTATATAATAAATTATCTTTAAATTGCTTCGATACATCTTTTAGCTCTATAACATTCATTTTAATCCCCCTACATTTTTAAATTTTACTTTTGTTATTTTTATAAATCGCATATACATAAAAAGATACAACAGTCAAAAACATCAATAAAATTCTAAAATAAAACACTTCTTTATCTATTGCTAACAATTCTGAATATTGGAATATACCCAAATTCATATCAAATATATTTAACTCAGATATTAAAAAAATTCCATAACTATATATGATAATAAATATAAAACCAAACGTTTCATTTACCAATTCACATATAAGATAAAAAACCACAAAATTAAAAAATAATTGTAGTAAAAATATGCAGCAAAAATTTATGTACGTACTAGTTGCAATAACTATGTTACCTTCTAAAACAATACCACTTTGAATTGCACAATTATTTTTAAAAGACAACGCTATACAAAATACAAAAAACATTGCAACAAAATATGTTATCAGTGCTTTGCTATAATTTATAAGTATTGCATAATCTAGACATGCTTTATTTTTATACCTAACAAAAATAGGTAATTCACGATAATTTTTAATTTTAGACATTGATATAGCGATAAATAACAAAGGTAGCATATAAATCACATTAATTTTAGACCACAGTACAAAGGATTTATGTTGTAAACTATTCCCCCCAAAAATTGTAAGTATAAAGTAATCAATATTGAACTTTCCGCTAGAAAATCCTTTTAATAGTCCTACAAATACTAACCCATAAACAAACCCAACCATTATAAATTTATATTTACGTGGAAACGTTAATTTATCCAAAATCTTTCTTCTAAAAAATTTTTTTTGACAAAAACCTAGACAATACATAGACAAAGACATGCCAAAAATTAAAACAATTAAAAACTTAATTGCCCCGTTAACAAATAAAGCATGATGAAACAATATATAATTATTAAACCACAATATAGGAACATATTTGCTTAAATTTGTTTTAAATCCTATGAAAGTAACAAAAAATATTAATAATGAAATTTTTATCGCAAATTTATACCCCTTAACACTGTTAATTTTTTCAAGTAAACATATAAAAACGCTTACCCCAAAAATATAATACCCAATTATTGACAAAATAGCTAAAATATTATTTCCAAAGAAATCTAAATATTTAGTTAACAAAAAAATCAATTCATCATATCCTCTAATTTCGATTAACTTCACACTAGAAAATTTATCAAAAAATAATAAAGCTAAGAAACACAGTAAAATAACATGAATAAATATATAAATTATAAACCAAATTATAAAACCTAAAACCTCTTTTCTAACATGACAATAAATACTTTTATATCTAATTTTTTCATCATATCTTATAGACTTGATATATTTAGAAGTTATTATAATTAGTATCGGAAGCATACAATATAGTACATAATAATGGTCAATTAAACAACTTATTATATACTCTGAAATTTCGCCATTTATTAATTTTATGTTTCTAACATTCAAAGAGGACATAAATAAAAACACCCAAAGATTAAATAATAATATATATTTATTATTCATAAAAATGTCTTTAATTTTATATTTAAAAATTCTTGGCATAACGTTTCCTCAATAGCATCAAAACTACAAATAACATAAATAATAAATTCACGATACAAATACCAATATTTTTAAAATTCATAACAGCACAAGTTAGCCTATTCAAACAAAAAGATGTTGTTATACCATATTCAGGAAACCCTAATACTTCAAGTACAAAATCGTTCAAAAAAACTAAAACAAAAGGCAGTATAACAGATAAAAACAAATTTTCTATATAAAAGGCTGACATCTGTCCAAATAGACATATAATTGCACCAATTGTGGCCTTATATACACTCCAAATTAACCCAAAAACTAAAGGATTTTCCATTTGTAAATCTCCAAAAATATACCCCGCCAATGAACTATTTAATGTATTAGGTTTTAATATAGCAATTTTAACCGATAAAATTACAGCTAATATATTAGCTATAAAAACCATAAAAAAAACTAACAGCATTGTAGATACAACATGTGCAATTATATATTTTTTCTTTTCAATTCTTAACCCTATGTAAGTCATTAAATTATTTTTTTTTATAAAAAACAATTGATAACTAAATCCCAAAGTAACTATTAAAACAAAAAAGAAATCTAAAGGCCTTGAGCCATATATATAAGGCTCTATTTTAAAATACAGTAATGAATTAGAATTTACAATATGTATAGATACAGATAGTAAAATAGTATACAAAACCGTAGAAATAAAGAATGAATTTTTTTTACTTTTAATTAACTCTATATATAGATGCATTATAGTAACCTCCCAATATAAATTATAGCTAGAATTAAAAACCCCAGCTATAATAACATTATAATAAAAATTTAATTGCTACGCCAAAGACCTTTAACTTGCACCGAAACTGTAGTGTTCCAATTATTTGAAAAATGAACCCGCACATCATTACCCTTTTTATGATTAACATGACCATCTAACGGATATGATGTATTATCAGTAACACTTCTTGTCCACTTCCCAACCTGCCCATCAGACTTTTGCATTCTTGCATCTACAGTATATTTACCTCCAACTTTTCTAGAAAATAAGTCACCATCCATACCACCTGTTTCTTTAGATTGGTAAGCTGTATAGCCACTTTCATTAAACCAACCCACAGTTATATCAAGTTCTAAAACTTGCCATCTCCATTAAAGATTGATGATTTCCTAGGTATATCGATAAAAATTGTTTAAAATACACGTAAATTCTTCACTTGCTCATAATAACTTAACTTTTTGGCATTGTCAATAAAAAAATATATTAAATAATTGCGTTTAAAATCTCACTAATATATATTTACACAAATTTAAAAACTTTTGAAAAAAACTCGAATTATTACATAAACAAAAATAACCTATTAACATAATAATAACTATCTTATCAACTTGTAATAGTAATCATTTACATATATAACTTCAAGTTTTTAAATAATTTTAATTTGAAATTAACACCGTGTGATAAATATTAATTTTTTTAAAATTCATAATTTATTCATAACTTGTAAGCCTTGCAAATCAAAATTTGCCTGGTATATAGCGATACCATTAGTATCTTTTCTCTCAATCGCCAGCAAAGGGAAAGCATAATCTGGACACCAAGAAAGCATCTCGTCATAAGTTGCCTCAACCTCTATATCATTATCTACAAAAAGATACTTATAAGGGATATCTAGGTAAAGACTTTTTAAACCACCTTTAATAAAGTTCAAAAACTTTTCTTCGCTTTCAAAAAATTTAATAATATCAGCATACCTAATTAATATATCACAACCAACATCATTATTAATAAAGCTTGTTTGCACAGTAATTTCTAAACTATCGTAAATAAAAAACTTAAATGTGTTATAAACATCTATTCTAGAATATAGCTGATTAACCAGAAACTGATAATCAGCTGATTTTACTTCTTCATCAGTTTCGGCAAACCACAAATATCCACTTTCAAACTGTGGCTTGCTATCAAAAAGTAAATATATAGCCTTATTGATATAGCTGAAAAACTCACTTTTTAATTTATCTTTATCAGACAAATATAATCCAATATTTACAACACCACCCATAATTTACCCAACCTTACTATTTCATTAATTCGCAACAACAAAAGCATAAATTATCAATGCAATACAAATTGTCAAAACAATCATCAATATCGCATCTACCGACAAAACTAATACCATCACACTAAAAATCAAACTAGAAATTATTGAACCAAATGTAAAAAAACTTGCAATAGCACCAAAAATACTACCCAGCTTTTCTTCGTCGTAATTATTCATAATCATACTACTGACCTTGGCATTTGAAGTAACATTTGATATACCTATAATAAAATAACTTATTAGAAGTACATATATCATTCTATAATACATAGCTAAAAATAATATAAAAAATCCTATTGTATCAACTTTGACAAAGGTTGTTATTTTAAAATCTTTAAAATAATTCATGGTAAAATATGCACCAACCAAGCTCCCCAATGCAAATGCAATCTCAATGGTTGCAAGCGTTATCGGTCTACTTGAAAATACCATAAAATTTCCTTCGTCTAAAAGTAAAACCGTTAAGCTCATAATGATTGCAAAAAAAGCATTTGCAAAAGGCCACACTACAACGCAAGTCTTTATATCTGGTGTAAAAAATAAATATTTAAAATTTTCTTTTTGCTCGGCATATAATTTTTTGATGTTAAATTTTTCTTTCTGAGCTACACTTGGCTTACAATCATCTGTGTTATCAGACTCCTTATCGACAAGCTTCCTAATTTCACTTTTGATAGAAACAATTATATACGCCCCTACCAAAAAAGTCACTGCATTTAAAAATGCCAGCATCTGATAAGTCATAAATATTATAAGAAGTCCGCCAGCAGCATTGAATACAATACCTAAACTTTGCGATAAACTTTGCTTAAAAGCTATAAACCCTTCTCTATCTTCATCAGGTATAACTTTTTTACTTATACTCGCGAACATTCCATTTTCGTAACTACCCGCAAGATCAGATGCAAAATTCACCACACAAGCCAGCAACGCAATCCACAACGCTGGCGAAAATCCCATCACTAAAGCCAACAATATATATAATCCTGCCCTAAAATATAACGTTATCAATATGTTCCGTATCTTATTACCAGCCCTATCCGCTATATGCCCTGTCAAAAAAGAAAACACCCATGGTAGGTTTTCTGCTATCGCAATCATCGATACAGCAATTTTCTTTTCTGGTAAAATTGCAACATAATTCATCAATGCCAAATAATAAACAACATCACCAAAATTGGAAATTAAATCGGCTAATAATAACTTAGTAAACAGTTTGTTTTGCAATACTTTTCTCACTTTACGCCTCCAAAAAATCACCTTAATTAATATATTTTATCCAAACCTTCAACTTCATTCTTATTGCAATACCTAAGACTTCGCCCGTCTAACAGTATAACATAAATCAAATCTGTCTTTATATTCATCAATATTGTGAGCTACCATAACGACCGTCCTATCTAATTTAACAAATGTTTCCATAAACTTTTTAATTGTTACTTGGTTCATTACAGCTAGCGGTTCGTCTAATAAAATAAATTCTTTTTCACTACACAACGCCCTTATTAGAGCCACCACCTGCTTTTCTCCACTACTCAAACTCTCTAATGTTTTATTTGATTTTATATTGTTTATAACTTCTTTCGGGAAAAACAGCTCATAATTTGCTAAATTTTCAGTACCATAAGTTCCATATATCGTCACATTTTCAATATACGTCCCCTCGAAAATAACTGGCTCTTGCGGTACATAACTTATATGCTCTGATACATCAATAAATTCATTTCCATTATAGCTAATTTTACCACTAGTCGCAGTCAAAAATCCCATAATCAATTTTAATAAGACACTTTTGCCAGCCCCATTTTCACCTGTTATTAAATACTTTTTAGAAAAATCAAACTCTAAATTATCATAATGCAATACAACATCATCAAGTTGTTTTTGGACATTATCTACATTCACCTTGTGAAGTCGCTCGATTGCTACCCTATTCTCACACTCATCTTCAGCAATAATATTTACCAACTTTTCCTTGATCTCTTTAACAGACTTAACTCTACCTATATTTAAGTTTAATTCAAAAATCGGCTCCATAAACCTTGTGCTGTAAGTAAAGGCAATTGTTGCCATCCCAACAGTTATTTGTGATTGATAAAGCAAAATCCCAACCACAATAAACGTAATTACTGAAATAAACTCAACTACTCCGCCATTAATCACCATAGCAAAACTGTTAACTTTCCTAAACTGCATATTTTTATTCATCACATCACTTAATTTTTCGTTGTGACAACTGTTGATGCTTGCCGAGCCTTTCTTATCAAGAATATCATATGATTTAAAATACTTTTGTACAGAACTGGTGTATTTACCCAAACTACTTAAATAAAGCTCATTTTTATCAGCTAATTTTTTAGCTGTAATCTTTGGCACTAAAACTATAAAGCAGGAGAAAAATATTATAACCATCGCAATCAAGACATCTGTAAAAATCATCAAAGCTACTCCAAAAACCAAAATCATGATTACCGACCTAAAAACTGCTAATAGCGGACTCAAATAACTTTGACACATTTGCGTGATATCATTTGCCTGCATAGAAATATATTCGCCCACATCATATTTATAAAAATTAGAATAGGACTTATTTATAATTGCTTCAAAAAAATCCTGTTTTATCTTTTGCTCAAACTTTATCCGCCTATAATCAGCTATCCTATTAGAAAAATAAGCAATCACTAAATATATAGAAAATATACCCATGTAAAGTAGCGACAAGATAGCCAAATTTTTATCGCCATTCATATACGAACTTGCTAACCAACCTGGAAACAACAAAATAATTGATGTTGCTACTATCTCTAAAAAATTCATAAGCAAACTTAAAACAATATAACCCTTTATATGTAATAAATATCTCTGCATAAAATCCCCCATAACTCTCATCTGCAATCGATTAAACTAAGCATGACAACTTACCGATTTTTATTCTCCCATTAACAAAATCAATTCCACACATACTTAAACATGAAAAAACTCCAGATATCAATAACGCAATACCCAGAGCATCTTCATTTCAAATCTATACCTAACTTTAAAACTTCAACATCGAGAATATCATTAAAAGTGCGAATAAAATGATATAACCACCGAGTACACTTGTGGTAATTATAAATGCCAACTTCTTTAATTTTTTAGTTTCGTTCAATTATAATTCCTCCCCAAGATATAACTACAAACTACTACCAAAAACAGTATAGCAAAAGTACAAGGGATAATCAAACAAACAAGTTGTAACAATTATTAATTATATTCACACCCAACAGCTACTCTGAAATTTCTAAACTTAGTTCTTAGCCGCCACAACAGTCAACCACTCACCTTTTATCTTATCATCAACGACTTCAACTGTAAATCCAGCATTTTCAAGTAGTTTAACTAGTTCATCTTTTCGATAAACTTTCATACCGTCAATTCTTTTTTCCCATTTTTCACCAATTGTACTACTTGCCTCATTGATAATGATGAATTTTCCGCCTGTTTTTAAAATTTTATAAACACCTTTAAATGCTTTTTGAATTTCTGGCCAAAAATAAATTGTTTCCACCGCTGATACCACATCAAATTGGTTTTTCTTAAAAGGCATATCAATAACATTACCCTCGATTACCTTACATCTACCGCTATCAATAGCCTTTTGATTGTACTTAATTGATTTTTTTACACTCTCCTTTGAGTAATCAAAACCAGTAACTGTACCCTTTTTACAAATTTTTAGCAATCTAGCTATCGTCTTTCCACCTCCACAGCCTATATCTAAGGCATCCGACTTTTCATCAATTTTAATGTGTTTAAAGCCCCAATTTGTAACCGGTGTGTGTTCCATGTTCATCATAGACAACATTATTTTACCACCAAGACCATTTGGTTGTCTTGTGTTCGCAAAAAATTTCCTCAACATATCTATATATCTCCTCTATATTTATAATTATGCTATTGTTTAATTATTTCTGGCATACGATACCTTGCCAAGCTACTTGTCACATATTACGCTGTAACCAATAGATTAAATACACCATAGCAAATCAATAGTGACATTACTACCATACCTGCATTAACCCCCAAAGCTATTAAATTGTTGTATTTAACCAAAATTTTACTATTAACATAGCCAATCCCGTAAGAGAGTAGCGATATAGTTAGCACAGTTCCAGTAAACACAAAACTGCCCCTTGCAAATACATCGTATATCATAACTAGCGAAAGTAAAATTGGCAAGATATAAATTATACAATACAAGCAAAATGTATCAGATTTAGCAATATATCGACTATTGCTATAAACGACTTTCTTATGTTCATTTTCTATATGGTCTTTGTTATAAAGTATCCACCGTATCTCAACTAATAAATTAGTAATTGAAAAATACAGGACAACCAGCCATACAAAATTTAAAACTGCAAGCATAAATATATGAAAACCAGTTCCCGTTGTTTTAAACGGACTCAACGAATCTACGGCTAACATACTTCCAAAAAACAACACCGACAACACCAGCATAACCAACGAAATCAAAGTGTTTTTATATAAAGTCTTTTTATAAAAAAGTACAGGCAACATTTTATCAAGTGGCACATCTTCCTTGAGCGATACAAAAACTGAAGAATTATTAGTCTTGACAACAGGGTTCATACCAACCTTTTTAAAGCTATCGTAATTCAGAAACTTGTTTACCCCACTTATCACGTAATAACTCTTGTACTGCTCGCCTTTTGGTCTATCTTTAAATTTATATATCACACCATACTTCACGCTTTCTAAATCATAGCCAATCTTTGACATTCTATTAAAATAGCTTTCCGTATAGTTTTTATTATGTATATTAATTAAGTGAAATTTAACCATAGTGCCTCCATATATGTACTATATAACCTATATCCCCTACTTTTCAGCAATCATCCAAAACATGATGTTTTCTTAACCAAACGCACATATTAAATAAGTTTGACATCAGCTGAAAATAATAGGGTTATATCATATCCACATATATATTATCACAAATTTTACTATCTATCTAGTAGGATATTTATATATTATGATTAATTTGAAAATTAAAAGCAATTACTTCTGATAATTTACAGTAAAAGCAAATTTCGTTTATTTAATTTTTTAAAACATTTGTAATTTAATAGTAACATAACAAACACTTTTTTGCCTGTTTTCGTCGAATTTGGGCTGTTTTCGTAATCGCTATTGACTTTTAATCTCAAAGTGCTATTATATTTATATAGGGAACAATATATCACATTATAAAATTATTGAAATAAATACTAGAAATTTTATTGCGACCTAGCTTGGATAACATAAACTTAACGACAGAGGGAGGAAGATTATGAATTTATCTAAAAAAATTACACTTGGTTTTACTATAATAGTTTCTGCGACTTTTTTATTCAACGCTTTTACTTTTGCTGACAGCAACAACAAAGTCACCCCACACAAAAAGTTTTATAAATACAATGCTGATAATAAGGAGTGGGCAAAATTTAAGTCAGTTAAAGAACGTCGACAAGATTTACAACTAGACGAAAAACAGCTTAAAAATTTATCAACAGAAGAACTACTCATCGCAGTCTTAGAATATCCATTTATCGGCGATTTATCAGCCTTTAACAGCTATGATTTAGCCATAAAAGGTCTATCTAAACATTGTATCGCATTACGCGAATTTACACAACGTGATGATACAAGCGAAGTTCTCGAAAAAGCAAAAACAGGTAGTAAAGAACTTGTCAGTATCTTAAATGTATCTAAAGAAAACAAAGATATAGTACCAATGGTTATTGACATACTTTATTATAAAAATATTTTAGGCATTGAGGAAAATTTAGAAGAACAAGATGAAGTTGCAACAATTTCAAAGAGTGTCGTTGATTATGTTGATAGTTTCTTTGAACATAATTTGATAGATACTAAATTACTTTAATATTAATAACTCAACTTTCCCAATCGAAAAACCAGCCTAAAACGTTGAAATATCAACGAAACTTAACAATTAAATATAGCTCTTGACATAGAAAATGCAC
>PDWI01016295.1_pt1 | contig 13237 bp, 7 predicted proteins | sample 1430891 | NCBI WGS metagenome assembly PDWI01 (sample SAMN01162508, study PRJNA174530) | Oral metagenome, whole genome shotgun sequencing project. | biome: Marine environment; feature: Marine mammal; material: Swab sample of the gingival sulcus; isolation source: swab sample of gingival sulcus... | reverse complement strand
ACTGGGCACCAGATCCACCAGGGCCGTGTTGGGGTCCTGGCCCTTGTAATTGCGGGGATCCTTGGTGGTGTTGCCCACCAGGCACACATAGCGCAGGTTACCGCCCCCGGCCTCAAACACATGCTGCAGATAGTTGCGGATGGCGTAGGCGTCCTTCTGGCCCCCGGAGTAGTTGGCATAGATGTCGTCCACCAGGACGGCCCGGGCCACGGGCGCGTCCACACCCGGCAGAGCGGTGTTCCGGTAGTCGCTGAGGCGCTGGGCCGCATTCTCGAAACTCTTGTGGTAGATGGTGATATAGTGCGCGTCCACCGGAGCCGAGCGCAGATCCGCCACCGATTGCCTGTGGCCCCCCGCAACGCGGAGCAGGTCATCCGGCGCCGAGACCAGGAAATGCCTGTCCGCCGTCGGTGTGCGCACCACGCCGCAGATCAGTTCTCCGGCCGCCGTATCCGGCTGCAGGACCTGGGCCGCCCGAGGATCCGAAACGTCCCACATGACATAGGAACCGGAGGCGGGCACGGTGATCGCCAGATCGAAAGCCTGCCCCTCCTGGGTCACCTCGTTCCGCCAGTGGGCAAACTCCAGCTGCCCGGCATGGCGCGTCATGTCCAGCGGAGACCAGTAGAAGACATCGAAGCTGTCCAGCATCAGCGGATTGGCTGATTGGGGATTGGCGGAGCGCACCGTCAGGGTGTTGGTTCCGTCCCGCAGGGAGGTGCTGGAGCCCACAACCCGAACCCGCAAGCTGTCCCGCTGATCATTGCCGGAAAAGCTGGCCATGGCCAGCTCAGCGGAATTCCCGTTCGGGAAGACTTCCGCCACGTAAACATAGGACTGGCTGGCCCCCAGAGGGATGTTGCCGCGCACATCGGTCACGACGATGGCGGTGCTGTCCACCAGCGGCGCCGTCAGGTTGAACGAACGGGTGATGCTGTTGATGATATTGTCATCCCACAGCCAGTTGTCCTGAACGGCCCCGGACATCTCATAGATCTGGCGCTCGAAATGGCGGCGCAGTTGGGCTCGGTCCTGACGCTGCCCGCCGTTGGCGGCGGCCGCCACCACACCGACCCGCGCCGGCGCACCGGGCAGGGCCGACGGGGTGGTCAGGTCTTCCCAGGTCAGCCAGTAGATGCCCCGGTTCTCCCAGGGATGGTTGTAGAATTCCAGGGGCTGGGCCAGAGGATCCGCCCTGTCCAGCCAGAAATCCGCAGCGAAGCCGTAGAAACGGATCTCGTCATCCAGGTTCCACTCTCCATCATCCCCTCCGATGAGTTGGATGGCCACCTCGTTCAGGCCCGCGGCGGCGGTCTGGGCGGATTCGCCCACTTCCGGATCTTCATCCAGGGCCACGGAGCCGCCACGGTAGAGCCGCAGCTTGGCCGGATCCACCTCGCTCAGGGTCAGCCCCATGTTGCTCAGTTCCTGCCCCGTCAGGCGGAACAGTCCGGTTTCATCGATCTCCAGGCGCAGCCAGTTCTCCGTCAGGCCGAACAGGCCGACAGGATCCCGCCCGTCCGCGCTTTTCTCCGCGGCCGCCAGCGCCAGGCCACCGGCCTGCAAGTCATAGAAAAGCTGTGGGTTGAGAACACCCGGCGGCAGGGAGGCACCCTCTTCGCGCGCCTTGGCGGCCGCCTCCCCCGCAGCGCGCCGCAACTGCCGGGCAGCCTTGCCCGCCGGCGCGTGCGGGATCTCCAAGACCAACCGGCGCAGGATGCCGTCATCCACGCCCAGAGGAACCGTGGCACCGGTCAGGGGCACATGGCGATAAATCCCAGGCAGACCGAATTCCACCGCAGAGAGGGCCTTGTCCCCGCCGGCCGGCTCTTTCCACCAGTCCAGTTCCACGATACGGGCCTGGATGGGCGCTGTGGTCGGCACCGCCAGCACCAGATTCACCTGCGGAGGCAGAATCTGCACCGAGCCATCCGGCTGATCCTGATAGGTCATGCGCCGCCCCCAGCGCACATCCTCCGGCTGGACATCCTCCCAGCTGGCCGGGCTGATCTCCACGGGATTCCGCACCTCCACCCGGGTGCGGTTATGGTCGGTGGAGAGGACACGCACCACCGGCTCACCCAGAACCGGCGACGCATGCCCTCCCCCGGCAGCCGAGGCCACGGCGGGATTCAACAGTCCCAGCAGCAGAAAACACCCCATGAAAACAGCCACCTGCCAGCCGATGCTGCGGGGTCCTAGGGCGCGCCCATGGGGAATCAACCCGGTATGCGAGGGGAAAAGGAACTGGTCTCGACGCATCATTCCCAACTTCTGAAAAAGGTTCTCAAGATCGGGCACCATGCCGCAGATGCCCCCGATAACAGCCGGCAAGGTCACGAAAGGCATGACGAGCAGCAGCAACAGGCTGAGCACCCCACCGGCCAATTCCAGCCGCCAGTCCGGATGATCGTAATGCGGAATGGCGTCCAGGACCGCATGGCTGGCCACTCCGGCCGCCGCCCCCAACCAGACGTTTCCCGTCAGACCTCCGGCCACAGCCCCGGCCGCGAAATGGGTGAACAGACACATCCCCGCTACTTTCCTTCCCGGTGGGAGCCCGCCGTGCCGGGCACCTTCTCCGCCTCATCGGGCAGCATGATAGGGATTTCCCCTTCCACCCGATAGCGCACCGCGCACCGGTTGCAGTAAAGCCACTGATGCTTCTCATCCGGGACCACGGCCTGCCGACACTGGGGGCAGGCCAGGATTTCAAGCAACTTGGGATCCAGCATGGGCTGCTGTCCTTTCATCTTGTCGGGAATGCCGATGAGCCCACCAAACAAACCCACCAAATAAAAACCACTTGGCACAAAAAAACCGGCACCCGTGCCCGGTTTGAATACCGGACGCGTGAGACCGAACGAATGACGGATGCTGGAAGAGGTTGGCCTGAGAATTATACGAAAAGCCCGCTCTCACGTCAAGCCCCTCAAAGCTCATAACCTGCAAGCTCATAACCTGCAAGCCCGTCCCCCGTTTCTATCCCGTCAGACCGGCTCAACCCTTTTCTTCGAATTTCCCCATATCCAGGAATTTCTGCAGCCGCCCGTCCAGCAACTCATCCACCGGCAAGTCCTCCAGTTCCGCCAGGGTGTCCAGGATCTTGGCCTTCACACTCAGGGCCATGGCCTTGTGCTCTCGGTGGGCGCCGCCGATGGGCTCGGTAATGATCCCGTCGATGACCCCCAGGGCCAGGGCGTCATTGCTGGTCAGCTTCATGGCCTTGGCCGCTTCCTTGCTCTTGGCGCCGTCGCGCCAGAGGATGGCCGCGCAGCCTTCAGGACTGATAACGGAATAGATGCTGTTCTCCAGCATGTAGACCCGATCCCCCACCCCCAGGGCCAGAGCGCCGCCGCTGCCGCCTTCCCCGGTGACGATGCAGATGATGGGCACGCCCATGTCGGCCATCTCGCGCAGGTTGCGGGCGATGGCCTCGGCCTGCCCCCGCTCCTCCGCCCCCAGGCCGGGGTAGGCGCCCGGCGTGTCGATGAAGGTGACGATGGGACGCTCGAAGCGCACGGCCATTTCCATCAGCCGCAAGGACTTGCGGTAGCCCTCGGGGTGCGCCATGCCGAAGTTGCGGCGGATGTTGCTTTTGGTGTCGCGGCCCTTCTGGTGGCCCAGCAGCATCACCTTGCGGTCCCCGATGGTCGCCATGCCGGCGACGATGGCTTCGTCATCCCGGTACATGCGGTCACCGTGCAGCTCAACGAAGTCGGTGCAGATGTGGTGGATGTAGTCGGTGGTGGTGGGCCGCATGGGATGGCGGGCCAGCTGCACACGCTGCCAGGGCTCCAGCTTGGCGAAGATGTCGTGGCCCAGCTTCTCGGCCTTGGCCTGCAGGGCCGCCACCTCCTTGCTCACATCCATGCCCCGCACCGCGGCGCTGTCCTGCAACTGCTGGATTTGCTCGTGGAGCTCGACCAGAGGCATCTCGAAGTCCAGCCAGAGGGCTTTTTTCTTCCAGTCCATGTACTTATGTCCTAAGGCTAGGCCCCGCGGGGCTCCGGGCAACACGACAGCGCACCATACAGCAGGGCCCCTTGTGAGAAGGGGCCTGAGCCCGCTGATTTAGCCATCTGCGGCCGGTCGTGTCAAGGGCTTTGGCAGGGCTTTGGCAACACAGGGCTTCGGCAACCCATTGTTCGGCGGCCCATGTCGGGCGGGTTCAGCGCCCGGATCACTCCTCCGATGACCCCTGATCCGCATCCACGAAACGCCCGTCGGCCAAGCGGCGCCGGGCCAAGCGGCCTTCATCCTCCAGCCAGCCGAACCGCAGGGGCGGCACCGGGGTGTCGAAATCCTTCACATGGGGCTTGATGTCCAGCAGCGGCGTGCCGTCCAACACATCCACACCCCGGATGCGCAGCACGTTGCCCGCCACCTCCTCGAGCCCCACCACCGACAGGCCGATGGCGTTGGGACGCCGCGGGGCACGGGTGGCGAACACCCCCCGCGGGGTGTCGTCCATGAACGGGGTGGGCCGCAAATCACAGCCCCGGCTCTGATGGAAGTGGTAGATGAGATAGATGTGGGAGAAACCCTCCAGATCCTGCAGACCGGCGGCGTATTCGGGAAGCACCACCACACGGCCCAGGGTGTCCGGGGCACCGGTGGGTTGAATGGGCATGCCCCGGCGTTCCTGAAAAGGGCTGTGGATGGTGCCGATGGGGTGAAATTCCATTTATCCTGTCCCGGAAAAGGTTTTACGGGCGGGTCAGCCCCGCCCCATGAAACGTCGCTTTTTCTCCACCTTGGCCGCCAACTTCACCCTCAGGGCAATGCCCGAAACCCCCGGCACCCGGCGCAGCTGACGCAAGCTGTCCAGGGTCAGCACCAGTCGGCGACCGCCGGAGCGCAGCAGCCAGCGCCGGCCATCCCGCTGCACGCGCACCACCAAGGGAATGGGCCGGGCCTGAACGGGATCCGGGTCCAGCTCAGGATCCGGACCCGGCAGGGCTTCGTCCAGTTCTGGAGGCGCCTCCAGGGTGGGGTCCACCGCCTTGTCCGCAACCGGTGTCCACCGGCCAGGGCCCCCTGCACCGAGCAGCCCTCGTGATGGATCCGGGCGTAATCCTGGGCAGGGCCGTCGGCGGCTTCCTCCTGCTCCGGCTCCCAGCTCAGGGGGCGCAAGGGGCAGGGTTCGCCATAGGTGTCGAAAAGTCCCCCCAGCTGCTCCACCCCCGCGTGACCGGCCGCGTCCAGATCCATGTCCAGCTTCACCTCGCGGGTCCAGCACCCCAGCACCTCGTCGATGCGCGTCAGCCGGTCCACCACGATCTCGCGCTGCTCGTCGCTGCGCACCTGGACCCGCCCGCCGACCACCAGGATGCTGTCGCTCTCCACCAGATCCTGAGCCTCGGCGTAGAGTTTGGCGTAAACCACCAGACCGATGACGCCCGTCTTATCCTCGAAATGGCAGCGGGCGTAGACCCGCTTGTGGCGGTCGCGGTGCTTGGTGTGGCTGGTGATGACACCCTTGAGCGTGACCCAGGTGTTCTCGCCACAACGGTGGGCATTCTCGCAGGTGCTGGTCTCCAGGCTTTCGATCAGTTCGTGGTACTCGTTGAAGGGATGCCCGCTCAGAAAGAAACCCACCGCCTGGCGCTCCTTGCTCAGGCGCAGCAGGGGATCGAAGGGTTCGCACGGGCTGAGGGTGGGCCGCAACACTTCCGCGGCGGCCCCGCCCCCGAACAGGCTGGCCTGCCCCCCGGCACGATCCCGGGCCGCCTTCTGCCCGAAGGCCAGCGCCTTGTCCAGGTTCATCAGCAGCTGGTTGCGATGCCCCGGCAGACTGTCCATGGCCCCGGCGTGGATCAGCCCCTCCAGCACCTTCCGGTTCACCTTCTGCAGATCCACGTTCTCGCACAGATCGAACAGATCGGCAAAGGGCCGGTCCAGCTTCTCGCGGCACTCGCGAATGACCTCGATGGCCGCCGTGCCCACGCCCTTGACCGCGCCCATGCCGAACAGCACCTCCCCGTCCTTCACCTTGAACTCCGGATCCGGCAGATTGATGTCCGGCGGGCGGATGGTGATGCCCAGGGCTTTGACCTCGTCGATGAGCTGGGTGATGCGCTCGGACTTGCGCATCTCCGTGCTCATGGTGGCGGCCATGAATTCGGCCGGGTGGTGGGCCTTCAGCCAGGCGGTCTGGATGCTCAACAGCGCGTAGGCGGCGCTGTGGCTCTTGTTGAAACCGTACTGGGCGAAGAACTCCATCTCCTTGTAGACGTCCTCGGCCACGGCCACGTTGTAGCCGCGCTCCCTGGCGCCCTCCAGGAACTGGACCTTCATCTCCGCCATGATGTCCAGCTTCTTCTTCCCCATGGCCTTGCGCAGCGTGTCGGCCTGGCCCATGGTGAAGCCGCCCATGGTGGAGGCGATCTGCATCACCTGCTCCTGGTACAGGATCACCCCGTAGGTGTCCTTCAGGATGGGCTCCAGGCAGGGGTCTTTGTAGGTGGTCTTCTGCCGACCGTGCTTGCGCTCCACATACACCTTGTCCATGTCCGCGCCCAGGGGCCCGGGGCGGTACAGGGCGCAGATGGCCGTGATGTCGTCGTAGCAGGTGGGCGCCATCTTGCGCACCAGCTCCTGCATGCCGCTGCTTTCCAGCTGGAAGATGCCCACGGTGCGGCCTTCCTGCAGCAGCTGGAAGGTCGCGGCATCGTCGGTGGGAATTTCCGCCGCCTTGAGAAGCCGGCCCGTGGTCTGCTTGATCAGCTTCAACGCCTTGTCGATGACCGTCAGGGTGCGCAGGCCCAGGAAGTCCATCTTCAGCAGCCCCAGCCGCTCGCTCATGACCATGTCGAACTGGACGGTGATGTCGCCCTTGTTGTTGCGGTACATGGGCGCGTGCTCGATCAGCGGCGTGGGTGTGATCAGCACGCCGGCGGCGTGGATGCCCGTGTTGCGGTTCATGCCCTCCAGAACCAGCGCGTTGCGCATGAGCATGGCGTGGTCATCGGATTCCTGGGGCAGTTCCTTCAGACCCGGGGCCTCGTCGATGGCCTTCTTCAGGGTGATCCCTACCTCCTCGGGGACCATCTTGCTGATGCGGTCGCTTTCGGCGAAGCTGAAATCCAGGACCCGGGCCACGTCCTTGATGACCGCGCGGGCGGCCATGGTGCCGAAGGTGATGATCTGGGAAACGTTTTCCCGCCCATACTTGCGGGCGGTGTACTCGATGACCTCACCGCGCTTCTCGTAACAGAAGTCCACATCGATATCGGGCATGCTGATGCGCTCGGGATTCAGGAAGCGCTCGAACAGCAACTGATGGCGGATGGGGTCGATGTCCGTGATCCCCATGCAGTAGCACACCAGGGAACCGGCCGCGGAACCACGCCCCGGCCCCACCGGAATGTTCATCCTGCGCGCGGCGTCGATGAAGTCCCAGACGATGAGGAAATACCCCGCGTACCCGGTGGTCTTGATGATCCCCAGCTCGTAACTCAGGCGCTCTTCCAGCTCGGGCGTGATCTCGCTGTAGCGTTCCGACAGACCGACGCGCGCCAGATGGGCCACATAATCGTCCGGGGTGCTGAATCCTTCGGGCAGCGGGAACTCCGGCAACAGCAGCTTGTCCAGCTCCATCTCGAAGTCGATCATGTCCGCCACGCGCAGAGTGTTCTCCACGGCCCGAGGCCAGTCCTGGAAAATGGCCAGCATCTCTTCCGTGCTCTTGAAGTAGATCTCCGGCGTGTTGCTGCGCCATCGCTTGGGATCGTTCAGCAGGTTGCCCGTCTGGATGGCCATGAGGATGTCGTGGGCCTCGTGGTGGCTCTTGTCCAGGAAGTGGCAATCGTTGGTGGCGATAATCTCCAGATCCGTGGCCTTGGCCACCTGGGGCATCAGCTCACGGATACGTGTTTCTTCCTCGATGCCGTGGTTCTGGATCTCCAGGAAATAGTTCTCCTTGCCCAGGATCTCCTTGTACACCTGGGCCACCTCGATGGCCTTCTTCACGTTGCCGCTGCGCAGATGGAAGTTGGGCTCGCCGCTCATGCAGGCGCTCAGGCCCACGATGCCCTCGCTGTGCTCGGCCAGCAGTTGGTGGTCGATGCGCGGGCGGTAGTAGAACCCCTCCATGTAGCCCTTGCTGCTGAGCTTGCACAGGTTGCGGTAGCCCTTCTGGTTCCGGGCCAGCAAGATGAGGTGGTAGGCCTTGTTGTTGACCTTGTCCGCCTTGCGGTTGAACCGATCCGCGGCGATGTAGGCCTCCATGCCGACGATGGGCTTGATGCCGTTCTTCTTGCAGGCCAGAGAGAACTCCACCGCCCCGAACATGTTCCCGTGATCGGTCAGAGCCAGGGCCGACTGCCCCAGCTCCGCGGCGCGCTTGGCCATGACCCCGGTCTTCATGGCGCCGTCCAGCAGGGAATAATCCGAGTGGTTATGCAAATGGACAAAATTATTGGGCAGCTGCAAGTTATCTATATCCTGGGGATCGGGTTCGCGGGTGCTGTGGCTTTGGGCGGATTACAGCATAACACATGGGAGCGATGGGCACCACTTTCCCGGGCATCCACGACATCATCCGCCGCAGTCCAGACGGCCCCCTTCATTCGGCACACAGAATCCCATACGTTTTCCGGGCAGCGTTCCCCGCCCTATCCTTCACCGTGACCACCAGTTCATGCTTCCCCGGAGCCATCTCATCGGGCCAATGCACCAGCACGCGGTCTCGGGGTGGGTCCGGCTCCACGATCAACCGCCCGCCATCCAACGTGCAGGCCAGGCTCCCCGTATCCAGCCCGCAACCCGCATCGAAGGCCGCCAGCGGGGTGCTTGTCCAGCGTGGCAGGGTCACGCCCGGCACCGCGCGTTGCGGCGCGGGATTCACCGCCAAAACCTGGTCGTTGCTCTGCAGGACCGGCCCCTCGACATCCTGGAAAATCCCGTGTATCCCCGGATCTTCCAGGTGGACCTCCGTGGCCGCCCCGGGAGCCACGGACTCCACGAAACCCCACTGGCCTTTCTTTTGCCAGCGATACAGCCCCAGCCTTCGCCCTTTTCCCGGGGCCGCAATCGTGTCGGGCCAGACCACCGGCAGCGAACTTCCCACCGGCCAGTCCGCCGCCAGGAACCGAGCCTGCCGCCCGACGGACCGCAAACCCTGCCCACGGGCCACATCCACGCCCACGGGCCGCCCAGCCGACAACCCGGCCCACATTTCCAGGGGCTCCAGAACGGGGTCTTGCCCCGGCGTGAACATCAGGCGCGCCAATCCCTGCGCCGCCGGATCCCCGGCGCTGAAGAACGGGGTCAGCGCCAGATCGGCCCGCCGCGAGAAACGCACCCCGAGGGGTGCCTTTCGCCAGCGGGATTTTTCCGGTGCCGATATCTTGTCCGCTGCCGGCATCTGCTCCGTCACCAGCATCTGCCACCGCACCGCGGCCGTGTTGCCGGCCCGATCCCGCGCCCGCAACTCAAGATGATGCAGTCCGGCCGCCAGCCCTTGCCCATCATCCCCCAGGTACCACAGATCCCCTTCCCGCCCGGGAAGGGTCACCGCAGCGCGCCGGTGCAGCCAATGCTCCCGCGGCACCCCCTTGTCCGTCCAGTCCGCCGCATCGGTCCATTCCAACCGCTGCTGGGCATTCTCATCGAAGGCGAACACCTCATTGGCGCAGCGATAGACCACGTCGCCGTCCAGGCGCAGTTCTATCAGCCAGGGTTCCAGCTTGTGCCCCGCCACGTCCGTGGCCTCGACGATACGGGCGCTGAAGGCTACCGGCCCGCTGACCGCCAGCGCCCCCAGATCCCCTTGAAGTCCCAGATCCCCCTGCCGGCCCTGCCCACCATCGGCGGCGCACAGCCACTCGCCCTCTTGCCCAAACACCCGAGCCCCCGAGCTTGCGGGCCACGCCCGCAGGCTGTGGATCACCGGTGCCCGATCATCGGACACCGCGAACCCCAGAGCCTGCGGATCCATGGGCCTCTGGTTGCGGTCCCGCACCTCGAAGTGCAAATGCGGCCCGCCGGTCCCGCTCTGGCCGGACAGCCCCAGCACATCGCCCTTGCGCACGCGGATCTCATCGGCCTGGAAATACAGGCTGGTTCGGTACTTTCCGGAGGCCTCCTGGTTCAGCCGTACCCGCTGCCGCAGGTCATCGTTGAAACGCTGCAGATGGGCGAAGACGAAGGTCCGCCCCGAATCGCCCCGCAGATAGACCACCCGCCCGTAGGCCGTGGGCGTGCAACGCAACCGCGCGATGTAACCGTCTTCCACCGCCCGCACGGCGAACCCTTCGCGGCTTTGCGTCTTGAGGTCCAGCCCCGCGTGGTACCGCCCGCCCCGGTATTCCATGAAATTGCTGGTCAGGTAGCGTGTGGGCAGATCCAGGGGCCAGCAGACCTCGTCCGCGGGAGCGTTTACCGTGGAGGGAGACTCCGTCCCGGAATTTTTCGCCACAGAATTTCCTGCCACAGAATTTTCTGCCCCGGAAGCAACCCCCAGCCCACACAAAACCATCCACAGCCCAATCCAGATACGCATAGCTCCGGCTCCATCCGAAAAAACCCAAACCCGCTTCCGTCCCACAGTAATTCAGCCCCTCGCCCGACACAATGATCCACAACCGTAAAAACCGCTGGCCGTTACCCAAAACACAGCGACCTTGTGCCCAACGGAAACCATCCATCCCTTTCCCCAAAGGAGCCACCATGGCCGAATTCAAGCTCAAGGGCAACCCCTTCAACACCATCGGCAACCTCCCCGCAGTGGGTGCCGACGCCCCGGACGTCACCCTGACCGGTGCCGACCTCAGCGACATCAAGCTGGGCGACTACAAGGGCCAGAAGGTTGTGCTGAACATCTTCCCCAGCCTGGACACCGCCGTCTGCGCCGCCAGCGTGCGCCGCTTCAACGAAGAAGCCTCCAAGCTGGACAACACCATCGTTGTCTGCGTGAGCATGGACCTGCCCTTCGCCATGGGCCGTTTCTGCACCACCGAAGGCCTGGAGAACGTGGTGAGCGCCTCCGACTTCCGGAACCGCGCCTTCGCCAAGGAGTACGGCGTGCTGATCACCGACGGGCCCCTCAAGGGTCTGTGCGCCCGCAGCGTCGTCGTGGTCAACGAGGAAGGCGACGTGGTCCACGCCGAGCTGTGCCCCGAGACCGCCGAGGAGCCCGACTACGCGGCGGCCCTGGCAGCCCTGTAGTTGCCGGACGATTCCGGCCAGGCCACCCCGGCCACGAACCGGGGTGGCCCTTTTTTTGCTACCCCGCTGACGATGGCCGGAGAACACCCCGGAATTTGTCCGGGACAACCCGGATCCTGTTTCGTATGTTCGCGGCGCGTGGAAGGAGCCTGCGCCCACTCCCGACCCGGAGGGCCCTGATGGAAAACAACACCGGTCACTGGTTGGACGACAAGGACAGCATTCCCGTTCCCGAAGGCCGCTGCTACCTCCTGGACACCAACGTCCTGCTGCACGAAGCCGAAAGCCTCACCTCCTTCGAAGACAACAACGTCATCCTCACCGTCGAGGTGCTGGAAGAGCTGGACAAATTCAAGCGCGGCAACGATGAAAAAGCGCGCAACGCGCGGCGCGTCATCCGCACCATCGACAGTCTGCGCGACGGGCGGTCCCTGAGCCGGGGCGTGCCCCTGCCCGGTGGCGGTAAACTGTACATCGTGGTCAAAAGCTACGCGGATTACCTGCCCAAGGGCATGGACCACAGCCATGTGGACAACCGCATCCTGTCGGTGGCCATCGCCCTGGCCAAGGCCGGCGGCGAGGTCGAGTTCGTCACCAAGGACATCAACGCGCGCGTCAAGGCCGACGCCCTGGGCATCAAGGCCAACGACTACCTCACCCGGAAGATCAATTTCGACGAGCTGTACCACGGTTTCAGCGAGCACGACGTGCCCCAGGACATGATCGACGGTTTCTACCAAGGGGAAGCCATCTCCCTGGAGGCGGACCTCATGCCCAACGAGGGCGTCCTGCTGCGCGCCGAGGGCAACCCCAAGCATACGGCGCGCGGGATTTTCCGCGCCGATTCCGGCCTCATCGAACCCCTGCTGCACGCCGGCACCCACCCCTGGGGCCTGAGCGCCCGCAACCTGCAGCAGCAATTCGCCTTCGAGCTGCTGCTGCGGCCCGATATCAAGCTGGTGACCATGCTGGGCCAGGCGGGCACCGGCAAGACCCTGCTGGCTTTGGCCGTGGGGCTGCAGATGGTGGCTGAGGAGAAGCGCTATCGGCGCATCATGGTCTCCCGGCCCATCATGCCCCTGGGCAAGGACATCGGCTACCTGCCGGGCAGCAAGGAAGAGAAGCTGAGCAGCTGGATGGAGCCCGTCAGCGACAACCTGCAGTTCCTGGTGGACCCCAAGCTGGAGAACACGTCGGACAAGGTGCAGTACCTGTACGACACCGGCCTGGTCGAGGTGGAGGCCGTCACCTACATCCGCGGCCGCAGCCTGCCCAAGCTGTTCATCATCATCGATGAGGCGCAGAACCTGTGCCCACCAGATCGACAACCCGTATCTGGACGCGTCGTCCAACGGGCTGACCTATGTGATCGAGCGATTCAAGGGCCACCCCATCCACGGGCACATCACGCTGGCCAAGAGCGAGCGGAGCGAACTGGCCAGCCTGGCGGCAAGCCTGCTGTAGGAGATGTGATGGGACACAAGAAGGTGTGGAGCAGCGAAGCGGATGACCAAGAGCCCCGGGCCGACGCCAAGGCGGCGGCGGTTCCCCAAGGCGACGGCGTGGTGCGCGTGGGCCGGCAGACCAAGGGGCGCAAGGGCAAGGGCGTCACGGTGGTCACCGGGGTGCCCCTGACGGGGTCCGCGTTGAAGGAGTTGGCCCGGGAGTTGAAGCAACGATGCGGCTCCGGGGGGACCGTGAAAAGCGGAGTCATCGAGATCCAGGGGGATCATCGGGACACCCTGGTGGCGGCCTTGGCGGACCGCGGGTGGAAGGTCCGGAAAAGCGGCGGTTGATGGGCCGCCGCCCGATCCGTCCGGCCGGTTGGTTGGTTGGTGGTCGTCGGTCGCCGATTACCTGTTCCCGGTTTCCAATTGCCTGTTTGCCGCCCGTTACCGAGTGCCCAGCTCCAGCAACAAAGGCCGCAGCTGGGCCAGCAGGCAGGCGTTGGCCCGCTTGACGGCCTTCGTCAGGAAGCGGTCCACATACTGCTGATCCTGTCGCGCCGTGGCCGCGGCGTACACCCGATCCCCCACATCCCCCACGCAGTTTTCCTGCCAGACGA
>PDWI01007613.1_pt1 | contig 13238 bp, 4 predicted proteins | sample 1430891 | NCBI WGS metagenome assembly PDWI01 (sample SAMN01162508, study PRJNA174530) | Oral metagenome, whole genome shotgun sequencing project. | biome: Marine environment; feature: Marine mammal; material: Swab sample of the gingival sulcus; isolation source: swab sample of gingival sulcus... | reverse complement strand
TTACAATTGGTAATCATTCCAAGAGTCATATAAACTTCAAAAATATACCATTGGAGGAACAAAAAAATCAAATATCGGTAGTCAATGATTTTCTAAGGGATAAATTAAAGATAAAGAATGTTTACTTTTCATTTCCTTTTGGCGATGAGAGGATAAAAAATGATTTTTTTGAGTATTTATACAATGACGCAAAAACGCTCTATTCTTTTGGGATATCAGGCATGAAATACGATGAATTTGCAAGACATTTACACAGAATACCTATGGAATACAACGGTTTTCATGCCGAAGAAATCATAAAATTCGAGTATTTTTACTTTATGCTAAAAGCGTTTATCAATAGGAATAAGATAAGGAGATGATTAGTGCCTGCGAGAAAACTCTTAATTTTTAATTTCCTGCGATTTTCTTAATTCCCCATTTTCACAAACATTAACACTTTTTCGCATAAAAAAAATGCAATTTCATTTTAACATTATAAAAATATATAATATATTTGCCCCTGTAATATTTCAATGTAACATATTGAAACGTATTACATCCCTCATTCCGATTAAGTATTAACAAAACAATTGACTAATAATCAACGTATTAAAAAAACAAAAAACATGATCTACGTTTTTTACTACAATTGTTTATATTACGTATAATTATTTTTTTAATAAAAAAACTTCTCTAATGAAAACTGTAATTTACAATTTCAAGAAAATTACTTTATTGTTTTTTGCTTTGCTGGGGATACAATACGGTTTTTCACAAGCTGGTGATGCTGACATCGCTTTGCTATCTGTTACACCTGCGTCGGGTCCCTATCATTTTGGACAAACAGTCACGTACAATTTTCGTATCACAAACAATTCAACCTATCCTTACAATATCGACAAATTAAAAGTAAGGAGCTACATTCCTGATGGTTTTTCACTTGACCAGTCAAATAATACCGATATTTGGGCAAGTATCACCGGTAGCGGTAGCACCTTTGAGATGACGGACAATAATGTTTTAGCACAGGGAGCCAGTAAAGATTATAGCTTGGTGCTAACATTAAAAGGATGTTCCGGAGGTGTTAATGCTTGGAATACTAAAATCGAAATTTTCGAGTATTTTTCCGGACCAACAAGATTGTCGGACTTGGACAATGATGGAGAGAACACGATTGAAGAGAGTATCGATGTATTTGACTTGGCATTAGAGCACAAAACAGGAACGGTTTATCCTGACTATAATGGCAATGTTTCTTTCGACATATTTGTATACAATCAAGGTAATCAAGATGCTTATAACATTGAAGTTGCAAATTACAAGTTAGAGGGATTTGATTTCGTAGGAGGAACAGGATGGGCATACGATGCCACTACAGGCAATTGGAAGTACACTTTTGCCGGACCTATTGCTCCGGGCGACTTTGAAAGAGCGACTATTACATTGAAGTTATTATCAGTTACGGATCAGAGGGAATGGGCAAATTATGCTGAAATAGTAAGTGCTAAGGATGCAACGGGAGCTTTTATGACTGATATAGACGGTACTTTCGATGAAGATCCTAACAACGATGCCGGCGGAAAGCCAAATTCAAGTTCCGATAATGTTATTGACGGAAACGGAACAGGTGCTATTGGAAGTGAAGATGCTGCTACAGATGAAGATAACCACGACCCCGGTTTTTTAAAGATTTTAGACCTTGCTCTTGAGAACAAATCAGACATTCCGGCAACAGCTCACTTTGGAGATGTTATTACGTTCAATTTAACAGTACACAATCAAGGATCTGTTGCTGTAAAAGACATAAAGATAAAAGATTACATACCTGACGGTTATGATTATAATGCAGCAGACAATGTAGGAGCAGGTTGGTCACTCGTAGGTGGTATTCTTGAAAACAACATCTCTTTGACTTTAGAACCCGGCAACAGTGTATCTCTCACGTTGAAGCTACGTCTAATTGACATTCCATCAGATCATACAGGATATGTTAATTACGCAGAAATTGCAGGAGCCTCTGATATTGACGGTAATGTATTTACCGACACCGCTGACTCCGATAGTGAAATGAACTCAAACACTATACAAGAGAGAGAAGTATTACCGGGCACAATGTATGATAATGACATTTGGAGAACAGGGCTTTACGGTTATCAAGATGATTTTGATGCAGGTATTGCCAATTTCTTTGACTTAGCACTTAAAAATGTTGTTAAACCCAAAACCCCAATCAGTCCTTATCGTGCAGGTGATATAATAGAATTTTTGGTTACGGTTTACAACCAAGGAGGTATTGTCGCAAAGAATGTAAAAGTAATAGATTACATACCTGATGGTTATGAATTTTACAGCACAAGTGCTCCAACTTGGACTAATGACGATATAAATAACAGTGCATATACCACTATTCTACAACCTTTGGCAACAGGAGACTCTGTAGAGCTTTCTCTATTTTTAAGAGTGTTGCCGGTAGATGATAAGATACGCTCTTACTTAAATGCTGCTGAAATAGAAAGTGTAACCGATGAAGCCGGTAATCCTCTGACAAATGATATGGATAGCCAAATGGACAATGACCGTACTAATGATGCCGGCGGTGCTTTTAGAACCGATAGCGATGACAGCTTAATTGGAGACGGCACAGGTGGTGTGGAGAGTACTAATGCGGAAAGTGATGAAGATGATCATGACGTAGAGCTTCCTGTTATATACGATATAGCTCTAAAGAACACTCTACTAACCCCTCCTCCTTACAGATATGATCAAGATCATATCTTTGTAGTAACCGTATATAACCAAGGTAATATGCCTATGCAAGATATAGACATTAGGTATAATATAGCACCCGGATATGATTTTGTCGCTTCTGCCGGATGGACACAAAGTGGAAATGTCGCAACCTATAATTACCCGGGACCACTTAGCCCCGGACAATCTCATGAAATAAGCCTAAAGCTTAGAACAAAAATGACAACAGGTGGTAGAAAAAATTGGGTTAATTACGCCACCGTTATCGGCATGAGAGATACTAATGGCGATGATAGAGCCGGTTGGGATATAGACTCAAATACAGGATCAGACACTCCGGAAGAACTAAGTGTCGAGCTAAACGATTCTAATGACGACAATGTATTGACAAAAGGAGCATATGTAGGTGAAGATCAAGATGACCATGACCCTGCCGGAATACACTTGTTCGATTTGGCACTTACAAATATCGTAGATGTATCATCATATTATCCGTTTAATTACGATGAAATAATTCATTTTAAAATTACAGTACACAATCAGGGTAGTATAGAAGCTAGAAATGTAAAAATTACAGACTATATTCCCGAAGGTCTAAAATTTGTATTAGCTAACAATCCCGGTTGGATTCAAGATGCTCTCAATGAAAATGTTGAATATACTATTACAAATCCAATAGCTCCCGGAAGTTCTACTGACATTATTCTAAATTTGACAGTTATTCCAAATACAGATCCCGGTGATTCTTGGATAAATATTGCAGAGATTTCTTACGCAGAAGATAACGAAGGAAACGATATGACTAACTCTGACTTTGATAGTTACTACGATAAAATCAAAGACAATGACTCCGGAGGTATGCCTGACGTTGCTAATCAAGATGATTTCATAGAAGGAGATGCCAGACACGGGGCAACAAATATTTACAATAACGAAGAAGACGACCACGATCCGGCGAGAATTCACGTATTTGACCTGGCTTTGAAAAAAGAGATGACAAATACTGCTCCAAAGTATGGTGATATTATTGACTTCGAGATAACTATATACAATCAAGGTAATGACGATGCCGAAAATGTTGAAATAAGAGACTATACACCTAAAGGTTTTGAACTTCCGCCTACCGGCAATTTAGGTTGGACAGGAGATATTTTTTCAGGATTGACTTATACTCATACCGGTGTAATTCCTGCCAAAAGTGAGGTTACAATTCCTTTAAAATTAAAATTGGTTGGTACTCAAGGTGGAGAAAACCACTGGCTTAATTACGCTGAAATTAGAAAAGCAGATAATGCAAGCAATAGCACTTACATTTATAGCGATCCTGATAGTAACCCCGGATCAAATTCTACTGCGGAAAAAGACGTAAAGCCGGGAGATGCTAACGACAATAATATTTTATCTAATGATAAGGGGGGTGATGAAGACGATCACGATCCGGCAGGTATCTGGATAAATGACTTGGCTTTGAGAAAAGAAGTAGTAGGAAGTGGACCATACAAATACGGAGACACTGTCCAATTCAAAGTTACTGTATTTAACCAAGGTAACACTAAAGTTCGTAATATCCATATCGTTGATTACAACCCTGAAGGATTTGAATTTTGTTCACTTAGCTTCCCTAGTTGGCACAATGATGCTACCACAGGAAATGCCCATGCCAATATTCAGAGCGTAATAAATCCCGGAGATAATTTTGAATTGGATTTATTTTATACACTAAAAGATGTTTCTTCTATGTGTAAAGAAGACGCTTATGTTAATAATGCTGAAATATTTGGATTTGCAGATGCAGACTTCAATATTTTAACGGAGGACTTTGATAGCCAAATGGACTATAATCCAAATAACGACATTGGAGGAACTCCGGGAAGTAGTGAAGATAACCACATTGATGACGATAGATATGATTACAATGGTGACGGCATAACAGATGAAGACGATAGCGACCCTGCTAGACTTGAGATAGTAGATGTCGCCCTGAAAGCTCAATTTATATCAGGAAATTTCAATTTCCAAGAAAATCACACTTTTAGAATGAGAGTGTATAATCAAGGTAATGTTCCTGTAAAAAATCCAAAGATCAAAGCTTATTTAGCCGCAGGTTATGAAATAGATTTCACTCATCCTGCCAATGCCAATTGGTCTAATGTTGATACTACAGCTATCATAAATGGTGTCATACCTCCTTGCGATAGCGCTGATTTGAACTTGGTATTAAAAATGGTAGAAGGTGATGGAGGCAGTAAAAATTGGGTTAATTATTTCGAGCTAACAGAAATAACTGACCAAGCAGACCAAGATATAAGCGATAGAGATATAGATTCTGACCTTGACTCTAATACTCCGGAAGAAAGAGCGGTTGAGTTGGGAAGTGATGACGATGATAATATTTTTGCAAGAGGTCCTGCTTATGACGAAGATCAAGACGATCACGATCCGGCAGGTATAGAGTTCTTTGATTTAGCATTGAGAAATACTGTTGATGGAGATTATTCTTCATTTAATTACAACGATATAATATCTTTCAAGATTAAAGTATATAATCAAGGAACAATGGAGGCTAAAAATATAAAAATCACAGATTATGTACCTAATGGTTTTGATTTTGTAGCCGCTAACAATACAGGTTGGACAGAGGATGCTCTTGGAAATGTTGAGTATACTATTACAAATCCAATAGCTCCGGGAGATTCCGCTGAAGTTTCGTTAAAATTGAATGTTATCGCTAGTACAGATCCGGGAGATCCTTGGGTAAATGTAGCTGAAATATCTTATGCGGAAAATAGAGATGGCGATGATATGAGCAATGCCGATTTCGACAGCTGGTTCGACAAAAACAAAGACAACGACTTAGGCGGCACACCTAACGTTGCTGACGAAGATGATTACATAGACGGAGATGCAAAGCATACAATAGGAAGTGCCAACGAAGAAGATGAAGACGATAGTGACCCTGCTAGATTGAGTGTATTTGACCTGGCTTTGAAAGGAGAAGTAACAACTACAAATCCTAGTTATGGTGATGTTGTCGACTTTGAAATCACCATATACAATCAGGGTAACGAAGATGCAACTTCTATTGAAATTGCAGATTATATACCTGAAGGATTTGAATTTTCAACAGCAATAAATAACGGTTGGTCAGGAGACATGACTACAGGACTAAATTATACTTACTCTAGTGTAATTATTGCCGGTGGGCAGGCTACAATTCCATTAAAATTAAAATTAGTAGGAACCCAAGGCGGTGAAAATAATTGGATCAATTATACTGAAATCGTAAATGCTAAAAATCCGAGCGATCTTACACAAGCTTATAATGATCCGGACAGTAATCCTGCTTCTGATTCAGCTAATGAGAGAAATGTAAAACCCGGCGATCCTAATGACAATAATATTTTGTCGAATGACAAAGGTGGTGATGAAGATGATCACGATCCGGCAGGCATTTGGATAAACGACCTGGCTTTGACAAAGGAAGTTGTAGGAAACAGCTCTTACCAACAAGGTTCATCTATTCAATTTAAGATTAAAGTCTTTAACCAAGGTAATACTACAGTTAAAAACGTTAATGTCGTTGATTACAAATCTGCGGGACTTGATTTTTCTTCAATAAATTCACCTTGGTATGTCAATACAAGTACCGGCAATGCTCATATAAATGTAAATCAGGAAATAAATCCCGGAGAATCTGTTGAATTGACTTTGTCTTGTACTGTCAAAAATGATGTTTCCGGATGTTCGGGAAGTAGCTTACTAAACAAAGCTGAAATATTCAAATTTGAAGATGTTAATTCTAATATTTTGACAGACTTCGACAGTCAACCGGATGATAATCCTAATAATGATGTGGGAGGAACTCCGGGAACTCTCGAAGACAATCACATAGATGACGACGGAAACGATTACAATGAAGATGGTATAACTGATGAAGACGATAGTGATCCGGCTACAATTGAAATTATAGATGTGGCGATGAAAGCTGATTTTGTGTCAGGAGATATAGAATACCTTAAAAATCATAAATTCAGAATCAGAGTGTACAATCAAGGTAACCTTCCTATAAAGGACACAAAGGTTAAAGCATATTTACCTGATGGGTATGAAATAGATTTTGCTGCCAATTCCGGTTGGTCTAATGTTGATACCTCGACCGTAATAAGTGATGTTATCAACCCTTGCGATAGTTTTGACGTGTTTGTAGACCTGAGAATGGTAAAAACTGACGGTGGAAGTAAAGATTGGGTTAATTACTTTGAAGTAACTGAAATATTCAATCAAGCAGGTGTAAATATCAGTGACAAAGATATTGATTCTCAGCTTGGTTCTAATACTCCGGAAGAAAGATCTGTTGAGCTTGGAGATGCCAATGACAATAACATATTTACAAGAGGTGTAGCCTTTAATGAAGATCAAGATGATCACGATCCTGCAGGTATCAAAGTCTTCGATTTGGCTTTAAGAAAAACCGTAGTAACTTCACAGCCATTTACATTGGGGCAAGAAGTTGAATTTAAGGTGACGCTATATAACCAAGGTAGCATAGATGCACAAAACATAAAAATAGAAGAAGAGGCCATCCCATGCAATTTAGAATTTAGCACATCAAATACCGATTGGACATTAAGTGGTAATAATGCAACTTATACGCATAATACTATTTTAATGCCGGGCGATAGCGTAGCAGTTCCTATTAAGTTTAAGGTTGTCGATTGTGACGATCCTAATCAACAAAATAACTGGGAAAGCAATACCGAAATAGTTTCTGCCGAAGATGCTTTGGGTAACGACAAGTCACAAGATGACATTGACAGTGACTATGACAACAACCCTGACAACGATTTAGTGGTAGACAATGCTATACACTTGCCAAAAGATCAAGATGATGATGATCACGACGTAGAAACTCTTGGCATTTTAGATTTGGCATTGAATATGGTTTGCGACAATACATCTCCTGTTGCACCCGGAGATGTTGCAACATTTACAATCAGTGTTTATAATCAAGGAAACCAAAGTCTAAAAGACATTGTGGTATACGATTATATAAGTTCAGGATATTCGTTTTTATCAGGAGCTGACAATCCGGGATGGTCATTGAATGGAACTACGGCAGAGTACTCCTATGCAGGACCTTTGGCTCCGGGAAATGTTGCTACGTTAAAAATTAAGTTGACAGTTCAAAATACTTCGCAAATCCAAAACTGGACTCATTACGCAGAAATTGCAAGTGCCAAAACTATGGAAGATTTGGTTATAGCCTACGATTTCGATGGTGAATTTGCATCAAATTCAAGTTATGAAAGAGATGTACACGTTGGAGATGCTTGGGATAACGAGATACTTGGTAAAGGTTTGAAAGTTAAGCCAAACGAAGATATGGACGATCACGATCCGGCATCTATAACAGCTACCGGTAAAGTTGGAGACTTTGTATGGAACGACCTTAACGGAAACGGACTTCAAGATCCGGGTGAACCCGGAATTCCAAACGTAGTTGTAGAATTGCATAATACCGATTACACCTCAGGAGTTGCCACACAGTTTGCTACTACAGACGCAAATGGAAAGTATCTATTTGATATGGTAATACCGGGTACATATTATCTAAAATTCAAACTGTATGGAGAATATGAGTTTACGATAGCAAACCAAGGTAGTTCAAGCCAACAAAATTTGAATAGCGATGTAGATGGAACTAATGGATTTGGAACAACTGCCGGTTTTGAAGTTAAAGCTAACGATAATTTACTAGACAAAGATGCAGGTGTATATACCTGTGTTGAATTGGGCGATTTGGTATGGTTGGATTATGTAAGAAATAATGTTTACGACAAGGGAGTAGAGACAGGAGTTAACGGTTTGAAAGTAGAATTGTACAAATTGGTAGAAGGAAGTTGGAAATTGTGGGATATCGAATTCACAGGAGTAGATCCTAATAGCGATTGTGGCGATGGATACTATCATTTCTGTACAATGCCCGGAGAATACTTTTTGAGGTTTGTACAGCCTCCAACCGGTATAGTGCCTGTTGTACCAAATGTCGGTTCCGACGACAATATAGATTCTGACATTACCAGAGCACATGGTAAAGGTACAACAAATAGCTTCATCTTGACATCCGGTACAGGAGGAAACTTGACTATTGATGCAGGATTCTCACCAATGGCAACTATAAAGAATAGCATGGTATGGATAGATAATAACAGTGACGGTATTAAGGATGTTAACGAGCCAGGAGTACCAAACATGAGAGTTGAGTTATACGATGCAGCAGGAATTATCTATTCTAGTACTACTACTAAATCTGACGGTAGTTATGAATTGGATTACTTGCAGGCAGAAGATTACTACTTGAAGTTCAGAATTCCTTCTGCTCAATATTCATCTTACGGATTTACCGAAAGTAATAAAGGTAACGATGATGAAGACAGCGATGTTACAGGAGAGAATGGCGCAGGAACAACTGCATTATTCAAGCTAGCTCCTCAGCAAAATGCAGAACACAAAGATGCCGGATTGGCTTTCGGAACATTACCTCAAAACTATTTGAGCGTAGGTGCAGAATTGAAAAATAAGTTTGTAAGAGTAGATTGGGCTACTGCCAACCAGTATAATGTGGATAAGTACATCGTACAAAGATCATTTAGTAATCTTGTAGACTTCGTTGATGTTGGAGAAGTAAAAGCAAAAGAAGAAACTTCCAACTCATACACTTTTGATGATCACTCAAAGTTCAAAAACGGGGTTTACTACTATAGAATTATCTCTGTGGATTTAGATGGATTTACTTCAAAGAGTGATGTTGTCGCTATATTTGTTAGTAATGGTAAAGAAGATATTATTGATGTATATCCAAATCCAATAATTGATCAAGCTACAGCACGATTTAGTCTACGTAACTCTTCTAATGTTGTAATAGACATATTGAGCATAGATGGAAAAGTTGTTAGAGCAAACTTAGTAAATGAAGAATTTGGTATGGGTATATACCACGCTAATTTGGATTTGAATAATCTTGAACCTGCAACTTACCAACTGAGACTAAAGACTGACAATGATGTTACTTTCAAGAAAATTATTGTTGTTAGAAAATAATAATCGCAGCTGATTAAAACACTAAAAAAATGGGGGCAGATGAGCCCCCATTTTTTTTTAGGGAAACTCTAAAAATTGAAAGTTCAAGGCTTGCGATTGAAGGAAAAGCGAAGTTTACTAAAGTAAATGAGCTTTTTACCGATTGAGCATAACGCAGAAATTTGGATTTTTAGAAGTCCCCTTTATTGATTCAACACATCGCTTTCTATCAGTCCATCGCGCAACCTGATAACACGTCTGGCATATTCTGATATATCAGGCTCGTGAGTTACAAGAATTACTGTATTTCCGGCTTCGTGGATATTCTTAAAAATATTCATAATCTCTATTGAGGTTTTGGTATCAAGATTTCCCGTCGGCTCATCTGCCAATATAATAGAGGGATTATTCACTATTGCTCTCGCTATCGCTACTCTTTGTCTCTGACCTCCGGAAAGCTCATTAGGTTTGTGATGCATTCTTTCTTGCAATCCGACTGTAGCAAGTGCTTTTTCTGCCATTTCCAGCCGTTTACTTTTTGATAATCCGGCATATATAAGAGGAAGTGCAACATTGTCGAGAGATGACAAACGCGGCAACAAATTGAATGTCTGAAACACAAATCCAATTTTTTTATTTCTTACGTGAGCCAACTCCGAACCACTCAAGTTACTCACATTTTCATTTTCAAGAAAATACTCTCCCGAAGTAGGTGTATCTAAGCAACCTATGATATTCATCAGTGTGGATTTTCCTGAACCGGAAGGTCCCATCAGCGCTACATACTCATTTTGCTTTATAGAAAGAGAAATACTTCGTATGGCATAAACTTTTTGTTGTCCCATAGTGTAGATCTTCTTAATATCATTCGTCTCTATAACATTATTACCCATTACTTGTTATTTTATACAAATATATGTCTATATATAACGTTATTTATATTTTATTAGATATACTGCTTGTTTTGTTCGATTAATTGTGAGTTAAATATTGTATGGTTATAAAAAAAGGAAAAACGATAGACAACTTATCTTCATTGAGATTTATCTCTACCGATAGTCCTTTGCAGTACTATATGAACACTATTTTCATCACAATCTTACTGTCGGTTTTTAGTGTGAGTTGTATCGCTCAAAGCAATTCAAAATTAGACCTAGGAGAAGTATTAATCAAAAACAGATACTCCATTCAACAAGATTCGATAAAAGACCCTAAAGTAGCATCTAAAATAGCAGATAGTCTGATAAATATCGGCTTTTTGGGCGTTGAATTGATTGAAACATTGACAGAAGACTCCTCAAAGCTATATGTATTGCAACGAGGCGAGCAATATAAATGGTTAAAGATTCGAGTTGAAGATTCGTTAAAATATATCTTCAAAAACCAATATGTAAATATAGACGATATAAAAGGAAGATTTGTTTCGCCAAATGACATAAGTAGATTAGCAAACGAAATAATAGTATTTCTGGAAAATACCGGTCACCCCTTTGGATGTGTAAAATTGGATAGCATCGAATTTGTAGGCAAAGATTCAATAAGCGGAAAACTGAGCGTCGAACCAAACAAAAAGATATTAATTGACTCTATAATTGCAGTACCTAACAAGATTATAAATTCAGGTTTCTTACACAATTATCTTAACATACAATCGGGAGAAGTTTTTAATAAAAGCAAAATCGATAAAATTCAGAAAAAAATAAATAAATTACCTTTTGTAAGTCTCCCCAAACCTCCTTATGTCGTTTTTTCAGGAGACAAAGCTAAGATCAGAGTGGACATAAAAGAGAAAAAGATAAATAAATTCGACTTTTTGCTAGGGCTCACGCCTTCAAGTGAAATTGGCAAAAAATATACAATTACGGGAGAGATAACTGCCGAATTGGTAAATAAACTCAATAGAGGTGAGAGCTTTTACCTAAAATATAAAAGTCTGGGGCGAGGAAAACAAAATCTACGCCTAAATCTTAACTATCCTTATATTTTGAATCTTCCCTTTGGTTTTGATTCTAAATTTAGGCTCTTTAAAAATGAAAATAAAAATATAGATCTAGATTTGAACACCGGTTTTCAATATCTTTTCAACGGAATAAATTATCTAAAGATATATTGGAACTATTTTTCTTCCCGACTGATAGAAATAGACAAGCCTACCCTACTGAATACCGGCAAACTACCCAATCAGCTGGATTTGAATATAAACGGTTTGGGAGCAGAATTCAATTACAATAGTTACGACTATAAATTCAATCCAATCAGAGGCTTTGAAGTTGTCGTTGATGCTAACATAGGGCAAAAAAAAATAATAAAGAACTTTCAAATATCTGAACTAAAAAATGAGAAACACGATTTTTCTGCAAGCTATGACTCTTTGGATTTAACCACTTTTGTATATAATGTCTCCGCTGATTTATCATATTTTTTAACGGTAAGCAATAGATTTGTAATCAAATTGAGAAATAAAACCGCCTATAAAAAATCTAAAAATAAGCTTTATAAAAATGAGTTGTACAGACTTGGTGGCAACAAATTGCTTCGAGGATTTGACGAAGAGAGCATTTATTCAGATTTTTTCAATATTTCCACCGTAGAATTGCGACTATTAATTCAAAAAAATTCATTTTTATTCGCCTTTTTTGACGCAGCACTGGTAAATGAACCTTTTGCAACACCTTTGAGTTGGGACAAACCATATGGCTTTGGCGTGGGCATTAATTTTGATACCAAAAGTGGAATACTCGGCATAAGCGCAGCTTTGGGAAGCCGACGCCAAAACCCCATCAACCTAAAAGATGTAAAAGTACATATCGGTTACGTCAGCCTGTTTTGATTTTTATCTCAACAAAAATTACTGAAAACCGTTGAATAATACTATTTTTTATTTGATAATTTTAAGGCAGAATCAATGTAAGGATCAACACCAATTTTAATTTTAGCAGCAGTATTTTCACCATAAAGTATATCAGCTATCTTCGCTTTTAGAAATGCATTAATCATAGCTGCATCATACCAATCGACATTCTCAATCTTACCTTTTATATCTTCTTCATCGACATTCACATTGTAGCTCGCTAGAAATTTATGTAGTCTATCGCCCAATTTACAAACAAACTATCGCTAACCCAAAACAGATAATCAACCTTTCTAAACTCTTCGTCTTCAATCACTACATCGGGATGTATACCATTGCCGGAAAGCAGCACTCGCGATTTTTCAAAACTATAAAAAGTATCTATCTTATCGTAATGATTAATTTTTGTATCCACAAACTGTGAATCCACCTCCACCGGCTTTTGTATAGACCTGCCGGTAGGCAAATAATAATTGGCTGTGGTCAGTCTAAGTGCTCCTCCCCCTCGCAGATTGTACTGCTCCTGCACAAGCCCCTTACCAAAAGAATTGGTACCGATTATCACACCGCGATCATA
>PDWI01007472.1_pt1 | contig 13239 bp, 9 predicted proteins | sample 1430891 | NCBI WGS metagenome assembly PDWI01 (sample SAMN01162508, study PRJNA174530) | Oral metagenome, whole genome shotgun sequencing project. | biome: Marine environment; feature: Marine mammal; material: Swab sample of the gingival sulcus; isolation source: swab sample of gingival sulcus... | reverse complement strand
AAGATTTTATTGACAAGGTGTTCGTAAGCCATTTAGTAAGGATGGGAAAATGACCGCAAAAGAAATTTTCAAACACAATAACTTACCCCTTAGGGATGAGGTTTTTACATATTTGAGAAGTGCTATACTTAAAGGCGAAATAACTCATGGCACTAAATTAATGGAAAAGAAATTAGCTGACCAACTGGGTGTTAGTCGTACTCCAGTAAGGGAAGCTCTTAGAATGTTAGAAACTGAAGGCTTGGTAATGATTAAGCACGGCAGAGGTACTTTTGTTTCAGATATATCTGTAGATGAAATAAAGGACGTGCTAGAAATAAGAGCATCGCTAGAAGCTCTAGCAGTTAAGTTAAGTTGCAAAAGAATTGAAAAAGAAGAAATTGAAAAGCTTAACTTAATTCACAAACGTTTTTTAGCTGCCATAGATAGCAAAGATATAAATCAAATCATAAAAGAGGACATAAACTTTCACGACGCAATTTACGATAGCACTAAAAACAAAAAACTCATAATTCTTATCAAAAATATGAGCGACCAAATTTATCGTTTCAGAGTGAGTTATATCAAACAGATGGCATCTTTTGAAGACATTGCTAAAGAACACGAGGAAATAATAAAAGCCATCTCAAATGGCGACGATTCTCTAGCGGGTGATATAGCAAACGAACACATAGAAAATCAAGAAAATCTAATCCTAGAGACATTTAAAGATAAAAAATAAACCAAAATCATTAAAAGCACTAAGGCGAAATTGACTTAGTGCTTTTTTATTGTCTTTTTTCACTACTTACAAGTACTTGAAAGTTCTTTCACATAATATTTAAACTTTTCGCCCCTGTCTTTAAAGTTCTTAAAAAATCCATACGATGGTGCCGCTGGCGAAAGTAGGACAGCTCTACCCTTTGGTGTTATGTCCTTTGCCACTCTTACAGCTACTTCAAGGTCATCTACTACTAGTACATTCCTACTTAAAATCTTCCTAGCTATCTTGTGCCCAGTATCTGGCATGGCAAGAAATTTTAGATCCTGCCTTTCCAAAATAAAATTTTCGAGCAAGCTATAATCAATATTTCTATCCATTCCACCAATTATAATAGTGGTAACATTCTCTATACTCTTAGCCCCCAAGATACAAGCCATAGGAATAGTAGAAATAGAATCATCATAATAGTCCACTCCGTCAAAATTTCCGATATACTCAAGTCTGTGATCCAAACCTTTAAATTCCCTAAAAGTCTTTTCACAAGCAGCCTTATCTTCAAGTCCTAGCTCTCTTACAAGCTTCATCGCTAAGTAGGCATTATTTTTGTTGTGTTCGCCCACAATATTATCATATCCAGACAAGTCTAAAAAATTTCTCTCGGGAGCCGTATCAGTAGTATTGAAATACTTAGCCTTATACTCTCCATCCGGCTCTGCATAAGAAAATAAATAATCACCCTCCACTTGATATTTATAAATATTTTCCTTAGCTCTTTTATAATCCTCAAAACTCTTATAATGATCTAGGTGTTCCTCAAAAATATTTAATAAAATGCCGTATTTTGGTGAAACGTAGGCAAGTTCCAACTGATGCGATGAAAGTTCGATAACATAGTAATCCATATCAGGATGCGACTCAAAAACAGGCACTCCGATATTTCCTAATAGTTCAACTTTTGCCCCATAATTTTTTAATAAATTATATATCATAGTTACCGTCGTACTCTTACCCTTAGTACCAGTAACCGCTATAGTCCTATCTCTATGCTTTAACAAAAATTCATTAACCTGCGAAGTCAATTTCTCCCTAGGAACGTCCTGCTCTATATTCTTGTACGGAACACCAGGACTCTTGAAAAAATAATCCAAATCACTGTACTTAGCCAAGTCCTTATCGCTACGAAAAATAACTTTATCATCCCCACTTGTCTCTGCTAAAGCCTCGTAATTCCTATCAAAAACTACCACAGAAGAAACTCTGTCTCTAAGGTGTTCAAGGGTAGACCTACCTTCTAAGCCAAAGCCTATTATTCCAATTTTTTTATCTCTAAATTTTTCAAAATCTTTCATTCTATCCCTCTAAGAAAGCCAGTAAATTATCCGGAACGTTGTGACTTTCTTCACTATCAACTATCTCAGGTGCATTCTCATAATGCTCCCTGTACTTTTCTAACAAATAAGGTTTCTCACCCTCTTCTAAAGCAAGGGCAAGCCTCAAACTATACCTAATCTCACTCACAGTTCCAACACACTCAAAAGGCTTTTGCTCAGTAATTCCGATAAGCTCCTTAAATATCTCCTCTAAAGAAGCATCATCAAGCATATCTTTCTTAAATATCTTAAGAAGCATATCCTTTTTCACATATGGACGTAAAATTATATAAACGAAAAGACATTTTGAACACTCACTACACCAAACATTTTCCTTTTTGCCTCTATTACAACTTCTAAAATCATCCAAGTACTGCTCGTAAGCCGAAAACTTCCTAGCTATATCTATCTCATAGAGCGGTCTTAGGAAGCTAAAGTAGTAAAGCTCCTTAGTCAAATACTTGGTCGAATAATTAAAGAAATCCTCTTCAAATTCGTAGGACTTAGAATACTGGTGATTGAAAGTCTTGCCGTGAACGGTAGGTTCGTTCGCACTTTTCTCATTTGAAAGAGCAATATATTTCTTGCCAACAAGCACGGCTCCAAAGGAACTGATAAAGGCGAGTATCGCAGAAAACGGAACGTGTCCATTTAAATAATTTTCTTCATTAAGCCTAAAAAGAGTCTTATCGAAAATTCTAGTCGCCTTTAAGTACTCATCATATCCAGCAATCTCTATACAGTCGTAGGCTGCCTTTGGTGCACTCATAACAAAGGGAAGACTATCACTCTTAAAGGCTCTAAGTCTCTCAAGAGTAAGAACCGAATCCTTGCCCCCACCAACTGGAAGTAAAAATCCGCTTAAGTCCGCACTCTTTCTTTCAAAAAAGTCTTCTTCTTCATTTGAAATCATCTCAAACATCTTGCCATCAGCAAAATCATCCTCTAAGCCATTAAGGTAAATAAACTCACCAAGACCTAGGTAAAATAATTTCTGCCACCACTGCCTTTGCGATATTTTAAGTCGTCCGCATCTAATATCTAAAAGCTCTGGACAAGCAGTCTTATAATAGTTAATAGTTTCTACCAAACCGATGGAAAAAATCATATTTTCAAATTCACTAATCTTTTCCATATTCAGACTAAGAAATCTCTCACTTTCATAAGTGACCTTGTGCTTAAAAACTATATCCTCATCACTTTTACTGTGCAAGCGATAAGAAAATTCTAAGCTCACCCTTGCACCATCTAAATCATATTTATAATCCTCGTAGACAAAGCTATCATAGCTCTGCCTAAGCTCCAAAAATCTCTCTCTTTTATCCATATTTTATCCTTTTAAATATCCAAAAATATCGTCTTTCCTAGGGTAAAGGAATACAAAGCAACCTCGCTCACTTCCAAATCACTAAAGCCTTTCAAGGCTTTTTTATAATAGGACATCTGCACCGAGTAACGCTCAGCTAGAACTTTTTCGTATCCCTCTCTTACCTTATCTGTCTTGTAGTCGAGAAGTATAATCTTGCCATCTTCTATAAAGTAAAGGTCTATCATACCTTGGACTAAAACCACATCATCGTCGCCAACATCTTCACCAAGTATAAAGGTTCTCTCTCTGTAGACTTTGCCATCTGCATAGGCTTTTACTACCCTCTGCCCCATCTTGCTAGTAATAAAGCCATATATTTTCTTAGCTTCTACCGCATCTTTTTCTTCGCTAGTCAAAAACTCTTCTTGCTCTAGATTATCAAGAAATCTTTCTACATCCTCTAAACTTTTTATAGAAGAGAAATCTATTATCCTCATTATATCATGATAGACAGTTCCCAATCTAGCTCCACTTATGCTGTCATCATCTATGGCTTGTACAAGCCCTCTAAAGCTAGGCTTTTCAGCCCCCTCCTTTAACTTTGAAACGGTAGTCCTTAAAACTTCCCTAGTCTTTGCCTCGTACTTATAAGAAAAAGCTAGATTTTTTCTAATTTCTTCCTTAGTTTTTTCGTCGAGAGCTCCCTCTTTATGATAAAGTCCTCTTTCAAAACTTTCATCTTCTAATTTCACTAATTCGAGCTTCATCTTAGGCTCTTCTACTGCACTTGAAAACTTTTCTTCAAAAACCTCATCAAATATGCTAGTTCTGGAAAGTCCTATCAAAACTAAGTCAAGTAGTCCCTTTGAACTTGCAACTAGGGTCGGCGATACTTCCCCTCCCATTCTGTATTCTTCTATTTTTTGTTCCAGTTTCTCTAAATACTGCTCACTCACTCCAGCACTTAAAATGAGTCTTTCCTTAGCCCTTGTCAGAGCAACGTAAAGAAGTCTAAGCTCCTCACTCAAATTATCAGCATCTATGGCTGATTTGACTATCCTCTTTATTGGCGAATTTACAACTACTTCATCTTCTGGATAATAAATATCCACTCCCAGACCAAATTTATCGTGAACCACGAGTTTGCTCCTGCTATCCATCTTGTTAAATTGCTTTTGCATTGTAGACAAAAACACCACAGGAAATTCGAGTCCCTTTGAGTTGTGTATTGTCATAATCGTAACGAAGTCATCATCTTCCATCTGATTCGAAAGTCCAAAATCTATATCCTTGCTCTTTAGGGTTTCTATGTACTTATTAAAGGCATAAAGCCCCTTATAACTGTCACTTTCAAACTCATAGGCTTGCTTTAAGAGAGCCCTTACATTGTTCACACTGTTTTTCCCGTCAAAGGCAAGCGAGGCAAGGTTAAAGTACTTACATTCATCTATTATTCTGCTTAAAAGTTCATAGACACTAAGGTCATTTTTAGCCTCTCTCCATTTTTTAAGCTTTGTCAAAAATTTATTAATTTTTAAGGCTAAGTCGTCCTCATTATTTTTTGCATAATTTTCTAAAAGATAATAAAAATCTGCCGTTCTTTTTTCTTCATCAAAGTATTTTATGCTAACGAGTTCATCATCACTAAAACTAAAAATACCACTCTTTAAAACACTGATTAAAGCTATGTCCTGAAGTGGGTTATCAACTATCATAAGTACGTTAAGCAAGGTCACTATCTCCAAAGCACCAAAAAATCCAGTCTTGCTAGGAGTAACTAGCGGTATGTTCATTTGCTTGAAAACATCGGCAAAGACTTCTACCCTACCCTTTATGGCACGAGTAAGAATAACTATATCCTTATAGCATATCTTTCTTTCCTTACCGTCTTTGTCATTAATGTAATGCTCCCCGCTGACTAATTCCTTAATCTTTTTAGCAACAGCAATAGCCTCGTTTTCTATATCACTTTGGCTACCACTAACCAGCATTAACTCTGCCTCTGCCTCTTCCCCGATAAAGTCTCTTCCCTTATAGAGCATCGCCTCGTGGTCGTAGCTTAAATCCCCAACTTTTTCACTCATAATATTCGTAAAAATAGTATTTATAAAGTGGAGCACATTTTTTCTACTTCTAAAATTCTTGTTTAAAGATATTGCTGTATATGCACTATCTTCCCTCGTATAAGTCTTGTATTTGCTAGCAAAAATTTCGGGTGCGGAATTTCTAAACTTATAAATAGACTGCTTTAAATCACCAACCATAAATACATTTGGCTCATCTATTGCTTCCTTACTAATAGCCTTTACCAAGCTCTCCTGAACGTAGTTGGTATCTTGGTACTCATCTATTAAAATTTCTTTAAATCTATCTCTTATCTCTATTGCCTCTGGACTTATCTCATCTCCATCATAAACTATTAAAAGTGCTAAATGCTCTATATCACTAAAGTCGATAAAGTTATTTTTTAGCTTAATCTTGGCATATTCATCTATGAACTCAGCTGTAAGTCTTGATAGCTCTGATACCAATTTGTAGCTACGTTCTTGACTAACTAATTTATCCTCGTCAAATAAAAGCTCCTTGGCATAAGCCGTTAATTTCTTCGCAGAGTCCGAAACATCCTTTCTTAGAACCTTAAACTTTTCTATTATAGGGTCATCTTCCTTATTCACAACTCTGCTGTTTTTAATAGCCACTGCTCCAGCAAGTGCCTGCATTAAACTTAGAGGCTCCTCGCTTAAAGCTAGCATATTTTCACAAGCCTCAAGATGTGCCTTAATATCAGCAACTGCTTTTATGTCAAGATGATGATCTTCAATAAATTCTAAGCTATAGTCAATTTTAGCTTTTAAAAATGTAAGATTGTCTAAAACATCGTTATAAGCATATTCGAAAATAGGACTGGCAAGATAATCGTCCATTGTCTTTATATCTTGCATTTTCACTACTTCTTTTAACCAGTCCTTAGGCTTCGGTCTGCTTATAGCTTTCTCGTAAAGATTTAAGACTAAAGAAGCTATATTGCTTCCTATCTTTATTCCCTCAAAGGCGGAATCTAAAAAGGCAAAATCTTCATCCATTATTTCATAATTTTTCTCATAATTTTTTTCAAGAACTTCCTTTATCGCCTGATCTTTCATTATTTTGGTAATCTGCTCATCTGCAAGACGGTAATTGGGGTCTAGTGGAGTTTTATAAAAATAATCCTTTATTATTTTTAGGCAAAAGGAGTGAAAAGTGCTTATATTAGATATGGAGAGGTTTAAAATTTGCTCTCTATAAAGCAAGTCGCCAGTTTCTAAAAACTTTTTGTAAAGCACCGAGCCGATGCGTTCCTTCATCTCCATTGCGGAAGCATTAGTAAAGGTCAGCACCAAAAGTTCGTTGATGTCGACCTCTTTATTTTCTATTAATTTAATTATACGCTCAACTAAAACAGCAGTCTTACCCGAACCAGCCGCAGCCGAAACGAGCAAATTACCACCACGATAATCTATAACTCTCTGTTGTTCTAAAGTATATTTTACATCAGCCATATGCACACCCAATCTATATTTAGTATTATACTACAATAGTCTTGTTTATTCTAATATTAAATTAAGTTTGAAAGTATTTTACTTTGAAAAATGATGATTAAATTTCTACGAGAGGCAGCAGTAGCTAGAGCTAAAATCCGATATTCCCTACAGATAGTTTATTGTTTTTAGCCATCGTTATACTTATGTGTAAATAATGTCGGATTTTGGCATCTCTACAACTTTTTATTATATTAAAGTTTTTATTATGTAGAAATCCGACGTGTTTCTGCTTCTAGCTTTTCTAAGGCAAATATCTTTCTCTATCCTGTTGGGCACATCGGATTTCATTTTTACTACCAAGGCTCTCGGCTAAGCGAAAACTGTCGAGTTCTCAAAATCCTATTGACCAAAATTAAAATTTTTTCATTTTTGGTCAATAGGTGTTAATTTCTACAGCTTTAATAGCCGAAATCCGAGTTCTCGAAAATAGCATGCTATTTTCTGCGGCAACTTCCCTAACGGTAAGATTGCTTAGATATTCCCTACAGTTACTATGGTGTTTTTCGTGATAGTTATACTTGTGGGCGAATAATATCGGATTTCTGCATCTCTATAGCTTTCCTTTAAATTAAGACTTTTGTTATGTAGAAATCCGACGTGTTTTAACTTTATAACTTTACTTAAAACTTATGTCTGAGCCTTTTCTGTTGGGCACATCGGATTTCGTAAATACAAGAGTTTTGTTTATTCCTAATTATTTCGCTATTTTATAAAGATCTGAAAAAAACCTTGGATAAGAAACATTAATACAATGCGCATCTTCTAAGTCCACACCGTCACTTGCCATTCCTGCAACGACTAGGGACATAGCCACTCTGTGGTCTTTGTGCGAATTGACTCTCGCCCTTGATAGTTTATTTCCACCTCTTATTATAAGTCCATCTTCTAATTCACTTATATCTACACCTAATTTTTTAAGTTCTGTCGCCATAGTGCTTAGCCTGTCCGATTCCTTAAGTCTAAGCTCTCCAGCTCCAGTAATCCTACTCTCGCCATCTGCAAAAGCAGCTGCAACAGCTAGCAAAGGAACCTCATCGATAAGGCTAGGTATCATTTTTTCGTCTACCTTAATAGCCTTTAAGTCAGATGATTTCACCCTTAAGTCTGCGACTTTTTCACTTCCAAACATCCTAGTATTAAAAATCTCTATATCTGCTTTCATTTCTTTTAAGGCATCTAAAAATCCTGTCCTAGTTTCATTGATTAAAACATCCTTTAAAACTATATCAGAACCCTTAATCAAAGTAGCTGCCAAAATAAAAAACGATGCACTAGATATATCCGCAGGTATAAAAATTTCTCTGCCTAATAATCTATCTGTATGTCCTGATATTATTTTATTTTCTCTAAAGGAAATATATGCACCGAAATCTTTTAACATTAGCTCACTGTGATTTCTACTAGCTATGTTCTCTCTAATTACAGTTTCGCCATCCGCATAAAGGCTAGCCATAAGAATAGCAGACTTAACTTGTGCACTAGGAATAGGTAGACTATAGTCTATGCCTCTAAGTTCTCCGCCAAAAATATTCAAAGGAGCAAAACCGCCATTACTACCAATCTTTGCTCCCATAAGTTCTAGAGGTTTAATTACCCTATTCATAGGTCTTTTTTTTATAGAAGCATCTCCACTAATTTTCGTAGTAAAATTTTGACCTGCCAAAAGTCCTGAAGCTATCCTAATTGTAGTTCCAGAATTTCCAACATAAAGAGCCTCATCACTTTTTTTAAGGCCATGAAGACTCCTACCTTTAATTATTATTTTATTTTTTTCTTTGCTTATATCCACACCTAATTTTCTAAAGCAATCTATCGTAGCTAGGGTGTCATCCGAAAATAAAAAATCATTTACTACGGTCTTACCCTCTGCAATGGAGCCTAAAATTACTGCTCTATGAGATATTGATTTATCCGAACTGACTCTAAGACTTCCACTCAGTCTGCTTATCTTTTCCATCTTTACAATCTTCATCTTAGCACCTACAGACTACATCAAAAAGGCTGCCGAAATCGCAAAGAATATTATGAGAGTAAGTGCATCTGTAATAGTTGTGATAAGTGGATTTGCCATAGTTGCTGGGTCGAGTCCAATCTTCTGTGCAAAGATAGGAAGAAGTCCACCCATAGTTGTGGCTGTAACCGACGTTCCCACCAAAGTCATACCAACTATGCTTGCCAGACCTATATTTCCATTTATAAAATATATTCTAGCAAAGTTCAAAATACCTAGGGTAAGTCCAATAAAAAGTCCCACTTGCACTTCTTTTTTAATAACTGCAAAGGTGTTTTTGAAATTGATTTCACCTAGGGTAAGACCCCTGATTATAAGGGTTGATGACTGGGCACCAGCATTTCCACCGGTTGACATAAGCATAGGTATCATTGTACCTAAAAAGGCAAATTGTGTTATTAAATAAATGTTCCTGCCAGTAATGTACTCTGAAATAGTCGCTGAAAACATAAGAATTACAAGCCAAACTATACGTCTCTTTGCGAGGTCAAAAGGCTTAACATCAAGATATTCTTCATCTGATGGATTTATGGCTGCCATCTTTTGGATATCCTCTGTGTTTTCTTCTTCCATAACGTCCATTACGTCGTCGAAAGTAATTATTCCCACCATTCTATCTTCATTATCCACTACTGGAACAGCTAGGAAGTCGTACTTTTTAAATATATCTACAATTAGCTCTTGGTCGTCATTTGTATTAACTGATATTACTTCCCTCTCCATAAAATCGGAAATAATGGTCTCAAACTCTGATAAAACCAACTCCTTAAGAGATACTATTCCCTTTAGTTTTCGCATACTGTCAGTTACATAACAAGTGTAAATAGTCTCTTTATCACTACCAGTTCTCTTAATCTGCTTTAGAGATTCACCAACCGTCATATTTGCCTTTAGGTGAACAAACTCATTAGTCATTATGCTACCAGCAGTATCTTCTTTATAGTTTAAAAACTGATTGATAAGACTTCTATCAGCAGGATTGCTATTTTGCAAAATCATCTTAACTACATTTGCTGGCATTTCTTCTATAAGGTCTACCTTGTCATCCAAGTTAAGCTCATCAACTATATTTATTAACTCTTTATCCGAAACCAAAAGCGAAATCTGTGCCTGCTTGTCTACATCTAAAAAGGAAAAAACTTCTACCGCCATTTCCTTTGGCAATAGTCTAAATAGTATAACTGCTTCCTTTGGCTCCAAGTCTTCAAAAAGTTCCGCAACATCGGCCTCTTGTATATCCTTTACCTTATCTATTACCTCACGGTATTTTTTATCCTTAATTAAATCTTTTAAAACTATAAGATTCATTTTTCCTCCTTATTAGCTGCGGCAAAGTTAAGCATTAATCGCCATCTAGCATGTCATCATAAAAATCACTAAACTTATACCACTCATCCTTACCTATCTTTTTCATCGCATCCTTGGGATGCCTATTTAACATCCCTGTAATCTGGTAAGGGGGGGCATATCCCCACTCTAGTCCCTTTTCTTTTAAACTCTTTATCTCTTTTTCCATTATATTATAAATAGGCCTTAGGTGATATTTAGGATTTTTCAAAAATCCTAAAAGTAGCTCTGTCGGACAATTTCCTGCACCTCTCCCAAGGCTTGAAACCGTACAATCTAAATAACTAAGTCCTAAAGTAAGCGACTCTATAGTATTTGCAAAGGCAAGTTGCTGATTATTGTGGCAATGCACACCAATTATCTTATTATACTTTTTAGCAATTTCTAAATAAATCCTAGAAAGTGCCCTTATTTCTTCCGTATAATAAGTACCAAAACTGTCAACTAGATATATTACGTCCACCCTTGTTTTGCTTAGCATTTCGAGAGCCTCTCTTAGCTCCCTCTCACTTGCATGAGATATAGCCATTATATTTACTGTCGTTTCGTAACCCTTATCTTTTAAGTTTTCAATCATATCTATTGCTGTCGGTATTTGGTGAATATAACAAGCCACTCTTACCATATCTATGACGGAATCTTTTTTATCTACAATGCTACCTAAATCCACTCTTCCAACATCCATCATAACAGATATTTTAAGTTCAGTATCATTATTTCCAACTATTTTCCTTATATCTTCTTCTTCACAAAACTTCCATTTGCCGTATTCCTCTTCGCTAAAGAGTTTTTTTGATGACTTGTAGCCAAATTCCATATAGTCTACTCCAGCAGCTACAAGGGCATTATAAAGAGCCTTGACAAATTCATCATCAAAGCGAAAATTATTCATCAGTCCACCATCGCGAATAGTGCAATCAAGAACCTTAATATCTTCTCTGTATGTGAGCAAACTACCCACTTTTTCTAATTTCTCTATAACAATATTTTGCTCTTTCATAACATTCTCCAAAAAAGGCAAAAAACCTTATCTATATTTTAAACCAATATAGTCTTTTGGCAAAGTAATTTTATAAAACTATGCACCTTGCTCACCTAACTTATATTCTTTAAGAAAGTCATAAGCCTCATTTATTTCAGCTATTCGCTCTTTTGCATAATCAGCATACTCCTTGGTAACAGCTCCACTCATCTCATCTGGATGATATTTTTTAACGAGTTTTCTATACTCTTTTTTTATTGTCCTAAGATCAGCATTTTCATCTACTCCCAAGTCCTCACTATACTTCTTAAGCTTGTCCTTTTCGCTAAGCCTTGTAAAGTTATTTGAACTGCTACCCCCAGTATTTTGATAAGAGCTTCCTCCTGAAGTTCTAAAGTAATGTCTTAGTATGCTTTGATATACAAAGTACCCGAGTCCGAGACCTGAAAATATATCTCTTAGCAAGCTATCTTCTGCCCTTGTAATCTTTCCGTCTTTAACACAGATAGAAACTAATAAATATCCGAATTCCATAAGTAGAGTATAGTCTCTAGTTGCAGCTAGAACTTTTATAAAATCCGACATATATTCATTATGTTCTTTTGCAAAATCAAAAACACCTTTATAAGAATTAAGCTCTTCTGAGCTCATCCCAAATCTCTCTCTTATAAAAATTCTAATCAACTTTACTTCGTCCGCATCTATCCTACCATCATGCTTTGCAACTATCGCTGCTACCGCCATCATAGATGCTATAATCTTGTTTTTGCCCTTAAAAGATTCCGACCTTCTTACCTCCCAAGGCAAAAAAACGGGTTTCCTAGGTAAGAAAATATATATAATTACAATATAAGGAAAAATAAGTGCTGGAATCGCCCAAAGCAAACCATAATATCCCTTATAAGTCATAATTGCATAAGCTAGTAAAAAAGCTAGTAAACTTAAAACAAGTCTTATAAACATCTTTATCTCCAATCAAGTTTTTTCTATGCAAACAACACCCCACACTGCAAATGTGTGAAATGCACCAAATATAATTATATAACAAATCTTTAAATATTTTATTTTCTTTTTATAAATGTGAGAATTAAATATATTAATGCAGATACGACTATTATAGATGCTCCAGATGGTATGCTAAAAACATAGGATAAATATATTCCTATAAAAGAATAAATTATGCTAAATATTACGGATAGTATCATTATCTTTCCTAGACTGTCTGAAAACTTTTTAGCAGTTAAAGCTGGCACGGTTAAAAGTGCAATAGAAAGAATAATACCTACTGATTTTATGAGTATTACAACAGTAATACCAATAAGTATATAGAGGATTTTTTCTATAAACTTTGTATTTATGCCAATTATTCTTGCATATTCTTCATCGAAAAGATATAGCTTAAAATAATTGAATAATAGATACACCAAAACAATTATTAGCACAGCTAGAATTAATATCATAATCACGAAATTATTGCTAACTGTAAGAATATTACCAAATAAATAAGATGACATATCAGGTGGATAACCTGGTGTAAGGGCTATAAATAAAACCCCTAAAGCCATACCGAGCGACCAAATTATACTGATAATTGTATCTGATATTTCTGCTCTTTTTCTATTTATTTTTCCCACGAAAATAGAGGCAACTACAGTAAAGATTAGTCCACCAATGATAGGTTCTATACCTAAAAAGAAGCCTAGGCCTATACCCCCGAAAGCTCCGTGGGCTAGACCTCCAGCCATAGATACCAGCCTTTTTTCGACCACTATCGTTCCTATTATTCCGCTTATTATACTGGCTAAAACAGCCACTATAACAGCATTTCTTAAAAATTCATAATTTAATAATAAATCTAACAAAGTTTTCTCCACCATCTATTTTATTTGAACTTCATCTGAAATCCGACATTCCCTATATTTACTAGTATGTTATT
>PDWI01008393.1_pt1 | contig 13240 bp, 11 predicted proteins | sample 1430891 | NCBI WGS metagenome assembly PDWI01 (sample SAMN01162508, study PRJNA174530) | Oral metagenome, whole genome shotgun sequencing project. | biome: Marine environment; feature: Marine mammal; material: Swab sample of the gingival sulcus; isolation source: swab sample of gingival sulcus... | reverse complement strand
TTCTTTTTCTAAATCGACCAGACGATTAAAATAGTGTTGATATTGCGTACCCTTGCTATGTAATGCAATCAGCTTAAATGAATCGAGATTTTCATACATATAGTTAATCCAAAAGTTGTCTTGGCTGGGCTCGTTGGCATTTGCATAATCAATCTGGCTTGATATGTCTTGGCTTAAAGCTTGCACTTGCATTGCCTTTATATGCTGATACAGTTTTTCTGCCGGTTCTTTTACGAGTTCTGTAAAAATGGCTTCTTTATTACTAAAATAAGTATATAAGGCGCCTTTGGTTAGCCCTGACTTATTGGCGATTTTTCGAAGCGAAGCGCCTTGAAAACCATGTTCTAATAATTCTGCCTTGGCGGATTCTAATATTTTATTTTTAACCGATTCTTTTTTTATTTGCACGACGTATACTCCACTTAATAACCAACAATTAATTGATTCTAGTTTTTTTATAACTAAAGTACATGTAACTATTCAGTATAGTTGTCATTTCGAATGAAGGAAACCAAAATCGAGAAATCTCGGGTTTTAAAAGCGTGATCTCTCGACTTCGCAACTGCGTTGCTTCGGTCGAGATGACAAGGTGTTTCGCATTGCGACTAAAATGACATGATGTTACGAATGGCGACTAAATAGTGACATTCTTTTTATACTAAAGTTCATCACCATTCAATAAATACCACTGGTATTTATTATATCCTAATTGAGAAGAATTGTCAATACGCTAAAAAACCCACCAAAAAATCGCCTTGTACAAGGCGATTTTTTGATATAAATAATTAGGATGGCACAATTTCGTTTCACCCGACATTTTTTACAGAGATTTTTCCACTTTCGCAACTTCTTTGCTTATGCTATAGTCATAATAACAAGCACATTCAAAAAACCGAACAAAGCGCCAAAATAACAATCTAAATCTTATAATTCTTTAATAGGTATATCAACCTTAAATGGAATACCAAGTAAACTTTTAGCTTTTTTTATTCCTAAAGACGATTGATAGCACAAATATCCTACTTCTGTATTAACTTTATTAAACCTTTGAAGTGCTCTATTAGCATATCTTTCTATTTTTTCTCTATCACTGCTATTATCACTTAAATAAAGTGCATACTCAAGAGAAATATTTGCATCTAAAAGAAATACATCATATTTACTAAAACCAACAACATTCTTCATTTCTTCATTCGGAGTTGTTGCATAATCATCAAGGATTTTTTGACATATGTCTAATGCCTTTTCATGATCCCTATTGATCTTTGACTCATAATACGCCTCTAAATATCTATTGTATCTTTTTTCCTGAGGTAAAATCTTCAATATCTCGTCAAAATTAATGTTTTCGCCATTTTGAATCACTAATAAATTTGTCATGAAATTAACCCTCTTAAGTAAAATAGGATTATCATCTGCAACTTCAGCATTTTTTAATACGCTAACTAAATAGTTCGCTTCATTTGAAGTTATAGATTCTTCATTAGCTCTTCGGCCAAAGTATTTAATACTTGTCATTAATATATTTCTGTAATTTGTAATATTTTGTGAGAATTCGCCGCCTCTAGTGTTTTCGAAAACTTCATTAGCTTTACTATTCCTTCTAAATCTGGATAATAATTGAATATAATTAACTATATCTGTATCATTAAAATTATTTGGTTTTTGATCATAAATGAGATCTAACTTATTTAATAATTCCATAGCTTTATATTCATATCCCATTTTAAGATAAACCCCAGAACAATAAATTATCATCTTTGGTCTGTATGAATACATATTAGTTTTAATAGAATCCTCATAACCAGAAAAATACTCTAATTGACTTAAACTAAGCTCTATTGGTTTGTTTGTTCTTAACAAGGATTGAAAATACAAGTATACAAATTCCTCACTATGTTCAGGGTCGCAAACATTAAAACATTCAATAACAAAATCATACTTGCCTGAATAGTCACTAAAATATACTTCTTTAGCAAGTGCTCTATACTTTGATTTTATCATATTTCTCAACTCTTTTGAGTTATCGTCTGTTAAACTTAAGGCGCTCAACAATTCTTCTTTAGCAGCAATATAATTATTTTGCTCTTCAAAAATTCTATAGCAAGATAAATATAAATCTACTTTTTTCTCTTTGTTACTAGTAAATGCAATGGCATCGTGATATTTTGAAACAGCTTTATCATATTGTCCAAAATCATAATAGCGACTTGATAATGCCTTGGCAATTCTACTTATGTCTTCATTATCACTAAAATACGAAACAATGTTGTTATACTCATTTTCTATTTCTTCAATACTAGCAAAACAATCCATAATTATAATAGAGGATAGTATCCTCTGCTCTTTATAATATCCATTATCTTGATAACATAATCTATAATAGTTTATCGCCTCATTATATTCTCCTAGGTTGTAATAAACATCCGCTAACATATTATCAACATAGTATTCGTCTCTAATATCTAATAATAATTGTTTTGCTTTAGTGAAATAAGTAGCATCATCGTTATCATTATTATAATATGCAAGATTATAAAACATATGAGCAACATCAAGTTTTACAAAACTATTTTTATTAGCGGACGCTTTATAAATCTCATATGCTCTTAAGAGATATTTGTTGCTTTTTTCTTCATTGTCCTCTTCATAATAAAGGTTAATATTTTCGCCAAGTGTTTGTGGATAAGAAATTTGCAATGCTGAGCTGTCTACTGATTCAATTCGAGAATTATCATTAACAACATTATTTTCTTTATCATTTTGAACAACATAATTATTTTCCGAATCTAAGGTATTTAATGGCTCTACCTTTTCGTAAAGTTTATTGTCAAAATACTCTCTGTCTTCTAACAAAAAATCTATTGGTAGCGTATAGTAAGAATTTTCTATTATCGATATTGGTATTTCATTTTTTTGATCTTGAATTTGAGTCAGAAAAATATAAGAACTTGTACTAAAAGCGACAACTGAAATAGAAATCATCCATACCAGAATGTTCTTTTTTTGATTTTTTTGGTATTTATTTAATGAAACTGCTACAATATATGAAAACACTGCGTTACCTATAATAGCAATAATATCCCATCGATTCTTATTTAAAAATCCAATAACAAACTCAATAAAATTAGGTAGTAATAATGATTTTGAATACTGTATAAACATGATGTAAAATACTAATAAATTAGTACTTAAAAAAATAAATAAAGTACTAAGAATAACACCCCATTTATTTATACTTGTCAATTCAATTACAGTATACAGAAACAATGATAAAGAAAAAGTTGCAACCATAACTAAAAAAAATTGCGAATTCTCAATAGTGAACGACATATCTTCCCTCCTACTCTAATTATACTCTCATCTTAACGTAACAGTTCAAATTAAAAAGCTATCATTACAATTATTCTTTTTGGTTTCCTCCTTTCACATTAAATAAACTAAATTTGACCGGAAAATCCGGATCATCTTACATTACCTTTCCAGCCTTTGAAAATCTCCTATAAAAGCAGTGTTTCGGTAAAAAAGTGATTTCTTGACTCCGGCTATACCTACGCTTGAAATGACAAAACAGCCGGTTAAATGACATGAAGGCAGTTTAAACCGAAACACTTAGAGTCAATACCTCAGTCAAATGCGAAAACCTGAGATTTTGATCAGCCAACTTTAGAACTCTGCTAACCCCTTGGTTCTTGGGTATGGCTGTACATCGCGGATATTGGTCATGCCGGTGACGTACATGAGGTATCTGTCAAAACCTAAGCCAAAGCCAGAATGGTAGACGCCGCCGTATTTTCTAGTGTCTAAATACCAGTCGTAATCCTCAGCGTCTAGCCCTTTTTCAGCCATCATTTTTAGCAGCACATCGTAGCGTTCTTCACGCTGTGAACCGCCGATCAGCTCACCGACGCCCGGCACTAACATATCGCAGGCGGCAACTGTTTTGCCGTCGTCGTTAAGGCGCATGTAAAATGCCTTAATGTCCTTTGGATAATCGGTTACAAAGATGGGCTGTTTGTATGCTTCTTCGGTTAAATAGCGCTCGTGCTCGGTTTGTAAGTCGACGCCCCACTTGACTGGGTATTCAAATTTTTTGTCAGCTGCCAACAGGCGCTCAACTGCCTCAGTATAGGTGACGCGCTTAAATTCTGAAGCGACCAACTTTTCAAGCCTGTCTATTAAACCCTTTTGAATGCGCTTGTCAAAGAACTCTAGCTCGGGGCGTGCTTTTTCTAATAAAAAGTTTGTAATGTACTTAACCATGTCTTCCATTAGGTCCATGTCGTCACTTAAATCGGCAAAGGCCATTTCTGGTTCGATCATCCAAAACTCGGCAGCATGTCGTGCTGTATTGGAGTTTTCGGCGCGAAAGGTCGGCCCAAAGGTATAGACATTTTTAAAGGCTAAAGCAAATGGCTCAACAGCAAGCTGACCGCTAACTGTTAAATTGGTTTCTTTGTTAAAGAAGTCTTTTGTAAAGTCGACTGCACCGCTTTCAAGCGGTAAATCAAGCATGTCGAGTGTTGTGACGCGGAACATTTCGCCGGCACCTTCACAGTCGCTACCCGTTATTATGGGCGTGTGTACGTAAACAAATTCACGCTCTGTAAAGAACTGGTGAATCGCCTGCGCCGCTAGCGAACGCACTTTAAACATTGCTGAAAATGTGTTAGAACGCGGTCTTAAATGGGCGATTGTTCTCAAATATTCAAATGTGTGACGCTTTTTTTGCAATGGATAGTCGTTATCTGACGGTGCCAAAAGTGTAACTTCGGTCGCCTTTATTTCAAAAGGTTGCTTGGCATCGGGTGTCAGTACCAGTGTGCCCTTAACTTGTAAGCCAGAGGCAATGCCGTATTTTGTGATTTGTTCAAAATTTGCTAAATTTGTTTCATAAACGACTTGTATATTGTTGAAGTAGCTGCCGTCGTTGAGCTCGATAAAGCCGAATTTTTTGGAGCCGCGATTGGTGCGCACCCAGCCCTGCAAAACAACTTCGCTATCGGCGTATTGTTCCGCTTGTAAATAAATGTCTTTGATGCGTGCTAGTTTCATAGTTTCCTCCTGTTACTTATAATAAAAAAACCACGCCCTTATGGGACGAGGTTGCCGTGGTACCACCCAAATTTAATGTCTGCACAACTTCATGCGTGCAACACATTCTCATATTGGTAACGCACACTGTGCGCCTAAGCCTACTCACACTGCTTTCAGTTAGGATCTCAAGACTGTTTTTCGCTTCGGTGCTTCGCTTTGGCTTTCACCACCCCAAAGTCGCTTAACCCACTTGCCGAAGTTACTCGTTCCTTCAACGATTAATGAATACAGTATATTAAAGCGCGCATTAATTGTCAACTAAAATATTGCATCTTTTACGCTAAAGATTTAATTGCTTTATTTCGATATATAGAATAGAACTATGGGAGGAAAAAATGCTGAGTCTTACTTTTAAACAATACGCTAGTTTAGCCTACACATTAATTATCGCTCTAGGGTTTACCACATTTTATTTAGGTTACCTAGCTAAAAATATTAAAAGCCGATTTTCTAGTAGCGCTTTACTCTACGGAAGCACACTTATTTTGTTGATTTTTGGCAAGTATACGTTATTTCATTTTTCAACCTTCTACCTGATTCACTTATCAGAAATCAGTTTCTTATTAGCCATTTTACTAAATGATTTCATATTAGTCAAAGATCGTGTGCAACAAAAATTTAGACGTTTTATTTATTTAATAGCTTTTGCGACAATCATCGCAATACAGTTTACACCACTTTCTCTGTTTTTATCAAAATTCGATGCAACATTTATTGAACAAATTCACCTAAGTGCGTTAATTCTATTGCTTGTCGTTCTTGTCTTACGTAAAGCAGAAGGTGCTTTTGTAGCGCTTTGGGCAATAAACGCAATTGCTACACTATTTATTATATTCTCAATGAATCCGTTTGGCTTAGAAACATTTATTGCGCTGCGCCTAATATTTTTCTTAATTTGGATAAATCAGACTTGGAAAGCAATTGAAAGGGAATACGATGGCAAACTCAAAAAAGCACGTCAAATTGAAAAGAACTTTGACGATGTCGTACGACGAGAAGTTAAAGAACGCCTCTTTTACATGGAATTGTCTAAAGAACGCATTGCCAATATAGCGCGTACGGACGATCTAACTGGGTCACTGAATAAGAAAACACTATTAGATACAATTGATAAATTAATCATAGATAAACGTACACATGTCTTTTCTGTATTGATGTTTGACATCGATTCATTTAAAACAATTAACGATACGCATGGTCATATCACTGGCGATAAATGTCTTAAAAAAATGGCTTTTTTTGCACGTGAAAGCATTCGAGATGATGACAAAATCGGCCGCTATGGCGGCGATGAATTTGTTATTGTGTTGCCAGGTGCCACTATTAAAACAGCTGCTATCGTCGCCGAACGTTTTAGAAGAAATGTTGAAAAAAGCGAGGACCCACATTTTACAGTCTCAATTGGCATTGCATCTTACCCCGAAAACGGAAAATCAGTAAAAAGTTTAATTGCTCATGCCGACGCAGGACTTTACATGTCAAAACAAAGTGGCAAAAATCGCACGTCTTATAAAATTATTGACAATAAAAAAGCAACTTCTGAAGAAAAGCCTGCGAGTTAAAGAAGAAAAGCCTGCGAGTTAAATAGGTTTTACTTACTAACCTATAACACTTAGTTAAGTATTTACATACATAGAAAAAGCATAGTGATTTGACACTACGCTTTTTTTGCTTGATGTTATTTTTATTATTGAAATATTTACCGTTCCACTACGCGCTCAATAATTAACACACAGACATCATCCATATGCTTATCATAAACGACGTTTGTTACTAAATCATTCTTCAAGAGATCTAACAACTTTTTGCCAGTTATATGTAGATTTTCATCAAATAAATGAATTAAACGAGATTCGTAGTTACCATCATCTGTTCCAACATCTAATAAGCCATCAGTATAAAGAATTATTTTATCGCCAATCTGCAAATTAATCGTTTCTTGTGCGTATGACATATTGCTATCTATACCAATAATTGGATTACTTTGTTGCCCAAAGGTCTGAATAGCATTGTTTAACTTCCAAGGAAATGGATGCCCAGCGCGCACAAAATTAAAAGTGTGTTTAGAAGTATCTAAGACGCCATAAAACGCGGTCATATAAGGCTCGTTGACCATTTCAACTAACTGGCTATTTAACCTATCCATTAATTTTTTGGGAGAATCAATCACATCAGAATAAGTGGCTAGTAGCGCTTTTACCATCGTCGTCACTAGCGCGGCTGGCAAACCGTGACCAACGACATCGCACATAAAAATACCGAGCCGTTGATCGTCTATTTTTATAATATCAAACATATCACCGCCAATGGCTTCGAGTGGAAAATAAATAAAATCAATGTGGTAGTCGTTGTGCACAACGGGATCTTTTGGGATAATACTCTTTTGCACACTTTTGGCAAGTGCTAAATCTTTTTTGAATTTATCATTTAGCTTATGTACAATGCGGTTTTGTTCAAATAATTCTGCGCGATTCTCTTCAATATCCGTAATGTCGTCGATCATTAACAAGGCGTGTTTTTTACCGTCTACCATCATTGGCTTACAGCTATAACGAAAGTATTTGCGAAGCGGTTCGTTACCGTTGTCATATTGTCGCACTAGATTTTTTTCATGTAATTCTATATCGTAAAACAACGCACCTTTGATCGCTGCCATCAGTTCGCATTCAACACAAAATTGAAGCTTTCCAATTGACTTTTGCTCAATTTCAGCATTGACACAACCAACTATTGAATTACAAATCCGGCTGTTATCTTTACCAAAGAATAGGCTGATTTTTTCTGAAAAATTATCATTTAAAGATTTTAACTGGAACTGTTGATCGATCACAAAAACACCAATATTTAAGTGATTAATAACAATATCTGTCAATTCAGCCGAGCTATTAATGATGTTTTTTTGGATCATCATGCCCCCAGTTTACTCACAATTCGCAAACATTATTGTTGTTTTGCTGCACATTTTCAAACTAAAAACACTGCATAGACTAATGATTCATTTTCAGTTCAACACTTTCATTAAAATCGTGCAGTCTTTTACGCGTTGCTCTTGTTAATATTGACAGGTCATTTAATGCCTGATAACACATATTAACCTCATCTAATAAGAATAATTGTTGATCTAGAACTTGCCATTTATGCTTTTTTTCCATTTTTTGAATCATCGCAAAAGGAAAATTATACATCATTTTGGCATTTTTTATTGCAGCTAAATAATCATTTGCCGCATTGTAATCGTCAAATGATTTTAAGACGTGTTTATCTATTTCTTGTGTCGTTATATTCTGAATCTTGAGCTCACTGTCAATGCGAAATAGCGTTACCAAATACATAATTTTCCTCCAATTCCATGATAACATGAAATTTAAAAATTTACATTACATTTTCATTAACATTTGAATACGTTTATGTTTTATGCAAATCTGCACTAAAACTTTACCTGATAATAAATAAGGCGTATAATATTGTTGTACATTTAGAGTTAAAAAGGATATATATGACAAGTTTTATTAAGAGAATTTCTATTGTCGTCATTGCAATTGTCGCCATCTCGACCTATGGCTGGTATAATCAAACGACCACAGAATGCACACTAATCGGGCCGTACCCAGTTGTATTTGTAATCGATGGTGATACAATTATAATCGAACGCGATGGACGTCAAGAACGCTTGCGTCTGATCGGGATCGATACCCCCGAACACGACGAAGCTTATTTTGATGAAGCGAAAAATTTTACAGCTGATTTGGTGGAAAACAAAACTGTCTATTTAGAACTGGGACAAGACCCTATTGATAAATACAACAGAACGCTCTGCTATGTCTTTTTAGAAGATAAAACAAGTATGGTCAACCAATTAATTGCCAAAGCAGGTTGGGCTGAAATACTAACGATTCAGCCCAACGATAAATACGAAAACTTATTTAAAAAAGCGATACAAGACGCCAGCGCAAATGGCCGCGGAATGTACTAGTATTTGTCGACCATATCGAGATAAGCTTCAATTTGAATGCCGCGGTATTTGTCTGCCGCATCAACATTTATTTCAATTAGTGCTCTGATATAGTCCATTGCCGCCTTAGTCGCAGATTGAACAGAACATCCCCCTAATGTCTTGCCAATAAATACAGCTGAAAAGATATCGCCCGTACCGGGAAATTCAGCTGGCACTGCTTCAAATGACAATTCAAAATAGTCGCCTTGTTTAGCATTATAGCCGATGACCGCCTTATGGTCTTTTAATGTAGCACTGGTAACGATGACATTTTTTGCGCCTAATGATCTAATTGCATCGATAATTGCGCGGCCTTCTTCTCTTGTAATAAAGTCTTTCGGCTGTTGATTGGCAATAAAAGCCGCTTCAGTGTAATTGGGTAGTACATAATCAGCAACTGAACACAGTTCTTGCATATAACCAATTGTCTTTTCAGCTACACCATTATAGAGTTTGTTGTTGTCGCCCATAATTGGGTCGACAAATATTTTTTTGCCGTTTTGTTTTTCTCTTTTACAATAGTTTATAATTAACTTTACTTGTTCTTCAGATACAATAAATCCGGTTGATATGGCATCAAACGAAAAGTTTAATTGGTCCCATACATCGATACATTTTTTCATGTAGTCTGAGGTGTCAAGTATTTCAAATTTGCCGTAGTTAAGCGTATTTGAAACCAACGCCGTTGGCAAGTTGTAAAGGTCGTAACCCATATGCGATAAAATCGGCGCCATCGCTGAAATAGCTACTTTGCCATAACCCGGTAAATCATTTACAAGTAATATTTTTTCTTTCAATGTCTGCTCCGTTCTTTATTTAGTAAAAAAGCCACATAGATATTATAACGCATTATCTGAAAATTACAACTAGGTAAGGTATGTGAAAAAACAGAACGAGAAGATTTAAGCTACATGATTTTTAGCAGAAGACGTCGTCTACGACAGCGTTGATCAAAACAGTACTGACGTCGACACAATCGATGGTGCAACAAAATCGTCTGAAGCGATTATCTTGGCGATTGAAAAGCGTTAGCAAGTGCGAGGTAGCTTATTGTTTTAAAATTTAGACAACAGCCAAAAATTAGCGCCTTTGTTTTCTGCATTGCAATTAGCAATGGCCAATAAATCAGCAATTTCAGCTTTGCTCAGGTGATCTAAGCTTGCTATAAGTTTGCCGTTCGGACCTAATTTTTCTAAAAAGTATTGTAGCGCCTCTTTTGGTTGATCGATCATATGCACGACGTCAATCAAAAAAATAAAGTCAAATTCAGCAGTCTTAATATCGCAGTAACTATCAACTTGCTGGGTTTTAACATTACTCAGCTTTTTATCAGCAATTTCTTTTTCAACTTCGGCAAGCATAGTACTTGAAATGTCTGCCGCAATCACACTACCTCTTTCACCAACAAGTCTGGCGGCTTCAAAGGCATAACTGCCAATTCCAGCACCATAATCTAGCACATCCATATCGCTTTTTAGGCCACAGCTTATTAATAGTGCTTTAATCTTTGCCGGATTGCGCCTTATTTTTAAGACGCTTTTCATGCCAAAGACCGCTATTTTGGAAATTGCCGTATTCTTTTTGAGTTGCGCTTTCATAAATTTCATAGAAAACCTCCTTCTAAGAGAATCATATTCCGATTGTGGTATATGTCAGAGTAAGGTGTAAAATCTACGAACTCTGTACTTCATTCGAAATGGCAGTATAATATAAGACTAGCCTTCGCTTTCTAGTTTAAAAAAGCGATTGCTAATTAGCAATAAAACGCCAATGCTGACAAACAGCCAACTCAATGAAAAGGTTTCAGCAATATAGCCAAATAATGGCCCAAAGAAGACAATGAGCAGTGAGCGCAGTTGATTTTCTAATGACATCACAGTAACGCGCTGCGATTTTTCCATATAATTACTGAGCACGGCAATAAAGGCCGGGCGCCTGGCGTCTTGCATAACATAAAGCGCAAAGTACAAAACGACAGTAATCATTAAAAAGTGATTTTTTATGGTTAGCGCCAAAATAATAAAGACAACGCCCATTAAGTCGTAAAAGGCGCTAAACACCTTATAGTCGCCGTATTTAGCAGAAACGCGATAAATATTTTTAGAAGCCAGTGAACTAAAAATATAGAAAATACCGTAAATAATTCCCAAGTATATCTTTAAGCTGTCTGATTGGTTAAAGTCACCAATTAAACCAACGCCTGAGCTGATCAGCATAATACTCAATATCGGTTGAATGTAGTCTTTTATTGTCTTAAAAACGCCTATGTAAGATGCACCACTAATGACAATCTTTCTAATGGCAACACTTTTGCCAATCATCTTGAGCTGTTCTTTGCCAACTTTGAGAAAAGTCTTGAAATCAAACTGGCTTTCGCGTTGTTCGTTTAGTGATTGCGGATAGCTGGCAATAAGTATAAAATCGAGTATAAAAGGCACTGTACTGGCGACGAACACCCATTTTAAAACCGGAAATTTCAGCACAAATAGAATTGATAAAAAGGCTGATAATGATGAACCGATCAGTGAAAAAGAGCGCGTATAACCATAGACAAAGCCCTTGTATTCGTACCAGCCCTTGTGTTCGAGGTAACTCAATATCATCGCCTTGTGCGTACCCGAGCGAAAGGCTTCACCCAAGCCGTAAAATATCATTGCCAATGAAACGATTATAAAGTTTGCTGCACTGAAAAACAGTATAAAAGAAATAATGTAAAAGACGAAACAGAGCATCAGTTCATTTTTCTTGCCGTAATAATCGGCAAAAATAGCACTGGGAATTTCAAATAAATAGATTGTCGCACCGCGGATCGCAAACAGTATGCCAATGTGAAATAAGTCGTAATTCATGGCGAGCAAATAGATCAGTAAATACGGTTCGAAAAATTGCAAATTCTTTAATAAGCCGACCAATCCAAATTAAAACAAAGGTCATAAATTGGATAAAGTTAAACGGTTCTTTAAAGACAAAAATGCCCAACAATAGTGCAATAGTCGGCGAAAGATATTCGGTGACGCCCAAAGTAATCAGCGGCAAATTTTGCGCCGCATAGGCAAATAACCCCAATGGCACTGCAGTGGCCAAGCCACACGACAATAGCAAGATATACTGCGCAGGTGTGGCCACAGCCAACGCGCCAATGCCATTGAACTCTAAATAAATAATTACCGCCAACGCCGGAAACGCCAGAAAAACCGTTTCGTAAAAGAGACCGGTAATGGCATCGTAAGTTACCTTCTTTTTTATTGCGGCATATGTCGCAAAAGTAAGTGCTAGGCCAAGTGCAATAAACGGTATTTTATTTAGGCTAAAAACGCTAATTAAAACGCCGATCAGCGCAAAAGAAAAGGCAATTTTGCGGTAGCTGGTAAACTTTTCATGAAAAATGACAATGCCAAATAAGCAGACGATGAGTGGTTCTATATAATAGCCGACACTGGTTTCAATGACAAACCCAGCGTTAACTGCCCATATGTAAAGGCTCCAGTTAAGTGTGATAATAAAACCGGCTAATACCATTATAGCGGCCGACTTAATATTTTTAAGCGGCGCTTTAATCTGTTTAAAGCCACGTAATTTAATAGAAATAAGCGCACAAACCAGCGCCACCATCACTATGCGGTAAAAAATGATGACGCGTGAATCAATCGCCTCTAATGTCTTCCAGTAAAGCGGCAGCAAGCCCCACAATATGGCACAGCCAAACGCCGCTGCTAGACCACGCTTATAGTTTTTCATTTTTTTGCAACGTCGCTAAATGGCGGCCAGCCCAACATTTGACCACCAATTAAGTGATAATGTAAGTGATCGACTGTTTGACCACCTTGTACGCCACAGTTTAAAACCAAGCGATAGCCGTCCTTTGCAATGCCCTGCTGACGGGCAATTTCAGCCGCGACAATTTGCAAGCGGCCCAGTAATTCAGCATGTTCTTTTTTGGCGGCATCAAGTGATGCGATATGCGCCTTTGGTATTACCAATAAATGCACCGGTGCCGTTGGATTGACATCTTTAAATGCCAAAAATTCGTCATCTTCATAAACCTTTGTTGACGGAATTTCATCGCTGACAATTTTACAAAAAATACACATACTACACCTTCCTTCCCACTAATACGCCATTTTGGCAATCTGTTATCTGACACTTTAC
>PDWI01007471.1_pt1 | contig 13241 bp, 12 predicted proteins | sample 1430891 | NCBI WGS metagenome assembly PDWI01 (sample SAMN01162508, study PRJNA174530) | Oral metagenome, whole genome shotgun sequencing project. | biome: Marine environment; feature: Marine mammal; material: Swab sample of the gingival sulcus; isolation source: swab sample of gingival sulcus... | reverse complement strand
AGAATAATCCCAACCTTTGTAAATACAGCCAATTTCATCCAATTCAGATATAAAACCTTTAATAGAGGAAAGTAAATATCTTGTTTCTCTGTTTTCTTCCACTTCACTATTAAGGGAACTATAAATTTTTCTCAGTTTAGCACTGTAACTCAAAATATCTTTGATAATTCTTTTTACTAAAGGTAAGGTTCTGTTTGCTTCTTGGGGTGTGAAATATTTTACATTTTCTTCAGTCATGTTATTTCCTATTTTTATTACTTAATAATAATTATAAACATTGTTTTAATAACTATAATTTTTAGATTATTAAGATGAAATAAAAAAGAATTACATTTTAAATTTATACTTATAATTTAATAGAATATCTAAATATTTGCATGATGAATTGAGGATGATCAGTTTAAAATAAACCTCAATAAATTAAAATGCTATTTAGGGCTCGGCAATACAAAATAAGTTATAAACTCTAACTCAAATTATTACCCAATGCAGATTGGAAATTATCTTGAGTATGTCTCCCGTGTTTAGTTTTTTCCAGAATATAATAATTAAACATTTACCTCACTCGATGTAGAAAAAAGATATACTGCTAGAAAATGGACAATTATGCATGAAGCTAGTCTATAAGAATATTAGTACTAATTTGATTAGAAATATTGAATTTGAACGTATTGATTCATCAACTGGTGCAATTTTAGAATAAGATGTAGAAACAAAAAAGTTAATTCTTTTAAAATAATATGTAGAGAATAAGAATCGTTGTATATCAAAGCGACCAGAATTATGTTTGAGAGTTTCTAATTTTTGGTTCTTGTGAAAAAATTTTGTACATTAAAAGTTGTTCAAAGTAGTTAGGTTTAATATTAATTATTAGTTGTGGAGTAAGCGTTTTTGAAATTATGGAATGAGTCTTTATGTATTAGCCAATTAGGGAGCTAGGATAAAAATGAAAAAACTAATTAAAACAAATTTAATATTTATACTATTATTCTCAATATTACTTTTTATCTCTTGTAAAATGGAAACAACATGTAGAGGAAGTGTTTATAAAGGCAGACTTGTAGAGGACATTCTAATTGTTAGTAATTTGGATACTACAAATATTATAATTGAACAATCTTCTCCTCATGGAATAAATTTACGAGATTCTATACATAGTTCCTTCACCATGGAAGAGGATAGTACTGATTTAATCAAACTAAAGCTATTTGTTAGTTATGAAAGTCATACCAAAAAACCTAACATGAATAAAGAGTCAACTTTTTATCAAGATACTGTCTTTATTTGGTACTCAATAGATGAAAAGTATAATACTACTCTTATGAAGAACAATTCTATATTAGAGTCAGAATGTAGTCCAACAATACAGTATTCAAGAATTGATAGCATTCATATTGAAGTAAGCAAAAACAAAACAGTTAAATTAGAATCTAGATATTTATAATTGTAGTTTTTATTACTGCACATAACTCACACATCAAAGTGACCATAGTTACTCTTGGTTCTTGTAAAAAATTTTTGTAATATAAAAGTATCTTAAAATAGATAGTTTTTAATAAATTTAAGGTTGTAGTTTAAGCATTTTTATAGTTGTAAAAAGCTACATCGCTTTATGCCTTAGCCATTAGGTGTTGTGAGAATTTTTTGAAAAACCCAATGTGAGAAACAGTAGTTATATTTACTATCATTTATACAGGAATGAATTATAAGATGAATTTTTCAATTAGACAGTTTTTTTCGATCAGCATAATCCTATCAAGTTTATTATATATTAGCTGTGATGTTACTGATAATAATAAGCCTGGTGAAATCAAAATTAGAACAGAAAAGGATTTTTATAATGTCGATTCGCTTACTGTTATTGTCGTAGAGGTGGAAAACAATTTATCATTTCCAGTTTATTACATATGTGCCGGCAATATTTATCTTGAGGAGCTAAAAAATGATGTAATCCTTAATTCTTGGAAAGTTCATGGTTTTCAGGATTGTTTAGCAGCAGTTCCTATAAAACAATCTCAAACTACTAAATTTGATATTTTGCCACTTGTTATAAACTCAGTTTTAACAGATGCATCTTTTGACAAAAGTGTGATCTATAGGTTAAAAGTTGAACTCTTCAAAGATAAAGAATTCAAAGAAATAATCGATAATTCCTTATTGTATTCTAATGAATTTGAAATTGTGAAATAGCTATCATACTTAACTCACACATGAAAGCGACCGCAGTTACTCTTGGTTCTTGTGAAAAATTTTTGTAATATAAAAGTATCTTAAAATAGATAGTTTTTAATAAATTAAAAAATGAAAATGATGAGAACTATACCAACATTAAATATTTATAAGCTTTGTATAACTTTATTGGTGTTTTCTTTAATTCTGGTTGCTTGTTCATCAGAAAACAATCCAATTATCCATCAAGGCAAGAATGGTGAGATTTACCCACTAGCAATAGGTAATAAATGGGAATATTCTAGAACAATTCATGAACCACAGTTTAACATACATAGTAAAGATACTATTTCAAGAGAAATTTATTCGTCTTATCTAAAAAATGGAGTTGAATGGTTTGGGATTGCATACTCATTTTTCCAAATTTCAAAACAATCAGACGGTATTTGGGTACAACATACACAATCTCCGAATGAACCAACCCCATCGTTAATGTACAAATATCCAACTTTTAGTGGAGACTCATATTCACATTGGAAAGTTATTTCTATAGAAAAAATAATTAAGATAGGTTTGGGCTATTTTAGAACAATACATTACAGATTTTTATTAGATAGTGAAACGAATGAGTACGAGGATTTCTTTTTATGTCCTGGAATAGGTATAATAAAATATCATCTTGTCAGAAAAGATAACAGCGGTAAATACTATATCTCAGTAGATCAAGAATTAATTAACTATACAGTAAATTAAAAGACCATCAATATTCTCGTAGGCAATTGTTTTTATTTCACAAACCTCAATTAAAATTTTTTTTATTTTCCAATTCTTCCCAACGGTCGTAAAGTTTTTTAACCATTAGCTCTACAAATGAAGTATTTTATTCTTGAATTTGAATTAATGTTTAGCTATAATACGGCTATCTTTAGTAATATTATAATGGTGTAAAATTATGAGTAGAACAGCAACCGTCAGAGCAATGATTGATCCAGAAAAAAAAGAAAGAGTTGCTCAAATTCTTTCACGCTTGGGTATCAATCATTCTGAAGCAATAAATATTTTCTATAGCTTAATTGAAGAATATCAAGGAATTCCTTTTAACATTCAACTTCCATCAAAAGAAGCTGCTAACAACAATGTTAGTCCAGAGATTTTGGGTTTATTAAAAGAAAGCGTTAATAAAAATCATCGACTCGGTGAGTTGTTGGCAAAATGAGAAAATATTTAACTAAAGAAGATGTTATTGTTATTCAAAAAAAAATAATTGATGAGTTTGGTGGGCAACACGGTATTAGAGATGGAAACTTACTTGATTCTTCTGTTATGCGTCCTCAAAGTGGATATTACAAGAATATTTATGAAGAAGCTTCTGCGCTAATGGAAAGTTTAGCATTAAATCATCCATTTATTGATGGGAACAAGCGAATATCATTTTTTGCAACTGATGTTTTCTTAAGAATGAATGGCTATTATATTGATTGCAAAACCAAAGATGCACATAATTTCTACATTAAAAACTTAGAGAATAATTCTTTTCAATATAAAATAATCTTTAAATGGTTAGAAAAGAACATACATCTATTGAATTAAGACTTTGAGAAAGCTCATAACCTAACCCACGCATCAACCAACCGCCAATATTCTTAGGCAGTAATTTATCTTTAGCAAACCTCAATTAGAATTCTTCTTCTCTTCTAATTCTTCCCAACGGTCGTAAAGTTTTTTAACTTTTGCTTTTGCCGATTTTAATTCGACGTTTAACTCATTTGTTTTGGAAGCATATTTTTCATAAAAATCGGAAGAGCTAAAAATAGTTTCTATTCTTTCCACTTCCTCTTCGGCTAACATTATATCACCTTCAATTGTTTCTAGTTCTTTTTTCTCATGATACGTTAGTTTTTTTTGCGGTTTCTTTTTTGTCTGTATTTTCTCGGCTACATTATCATTATTATTTTTTAAACTCTCCTTTTCTCGTTGTGCTCGTTTTTCTAAATAATAATTATAATTTCCTTCACTAAAATAGACATTACCATTTCCTTCAAATGATAAAATTCCATTACAAACTCTGTTTAGAAAATATCTATCATGACTAACTACAACAACACAGCCTTTAAAATTGATTAATGCTTCTTCCAAAATTCTAAGTGTAGGTAAATCTAAATCGTTTGTGGGCTCATCTAACATTAAAAAGTTGCCACCGTTCTTTAGAATTTTTGCAAGGGTTAATCTACTTTTTTCTCCACCCGAAAGTCTTCCGACAAGTGTGTTTATTCTATCATCTGTAAACAAAAATCTTTTTAAGTAAGACCATACTGTTAATTGATGATCTCCGAATTTTACGAAATTATTTTTATCGCTTATTGCATCAACAACTGTATCTTCATCATTAAGAGTTAATCTTCCTTGATCTATATAATTTATGTTTGTCTTCTCCCCTTTTACAACTTCCCCACTTGTGGGAGCAAGCTCTTCAAGAATAAGCTTTAATAATGTCGATTTCCCTACTCCGTTGTTTCCTACAATTCCTAATCTTCTGTTATTAGTAAACAAAAAGTTCAGATTATTGATTAACTTTTCTTCTCCATAAGAAAAACTAATATTATTAAGCTCAAGTATTCTATTCCCTAATTTTTCTGATTGAGGAATTACTAGCTCTACATCTAATTCAACTTCCAAATTTGATTGAGACGCTACTTCATGAAATTTATTGAGACGATGTTTAGCCTTTGTTCCTCTTGCTTTTGGTCCGCGAACGACCCATTGAAGTTCTCTACGCAAAAAGTTTTGTCGCTTCTTTTCTTCTGCTTCTTTTATTGCTTGTCGTTCGGATTTATTAAGCAAATAATCCGTATAATTTCCGTTATGTAGAATAAACTCACCACTAGTTAACTCAACTATTTTTGTGGCAATTCTATCTAAAAAATATCTATCGTGAGTTACAAAAATGCACGTTCCTTTATACTTTGCTAAATATTTCTCAATCCATTCAATTGATTCTGTATCTAAATGGTTGGTAGGTTCATCTAAAATTAATAACTCAGGTTGAGAAATTAAGGCTCGGCACAATGCCACTCGTCTTTTTTCTCCGCCTGAAAGCGTGGCAATTTCAGATTGAGCATCGGGAGCATGGATGGTTTTAAGTATTTTTTTTATGCTACTTTCTAAATTCCACCCACCTAAAGAAATAATTTTTTCTTCAAGTTCTAATTTTTTATTCGAATCATAAGGCAATGATTCATATTCTTCTATTAAAGCAAGTGTCGATTTTGCTCCAGATAGAACATTTTCATAAACACTTTTTGTTTCATCTAAAGTAAATTCTTGAGATAAAAAACCAACTTCCAAATCTTTCTTTTTAGATATTTCACCAGAATCAGCTTCCATAATTTCTGAAATTATTTTAAGGAATGTAGATTTGCCTGTTCCGTTTCGACCGACTAATCCAATTCTATCGCCTTCGTGAATACTTAATGAAGCATTGTTTAATATTACTTGTTCACCAAAGCGTACATTAAGTTCTTTTGCGGTTAGGATAACAGGATTTATTTCTTGTTTCATATTGTTCTGTTTATGAATTAAAATTGTGGAATTGAATATATTACTAAAAGTTTATTCAATCCATTTTCCGTAATTGGAGTATTTATCAAAATACTTAAATAGTAAAGATTTGTCTGATTAATTTATAAGTTTTTTAGCTAATTAGTCAGGACAAGAATTTACAACTTTTATAACAAAGGATGTTGGATGTTTTTTTATAACATCGCCCATTTTTTTAGTAAGTGCATTCATTACTTTATCGTAATCGCCAATAATTAATGTACTAAGCTCTCCAACTTTAACTGTAAAGTCTTCTTCTTTAAGTTTTTCTATAAATTCTTTTATAGGTGGAATAAAATTTTCAGTTAAAGGATAATAACTTATTTCTACTTTAATATTCATTTTTAGTTTTTCCTTAATAAAATTGCCATAAAAGCTGGTTCAATATTTTGGGAACTTTCAAAGATATTTAAATTATCATCAATATAAAGACCGGTTTTAATTTTTATCAATTCAAATTTGTTGAATTCATTTTTATCATCTTAAAATTTAATAATATTTGTCGAATACATTATATTCTTTGTTTTGCCCAGTTTCTTATTTATCTCTAATTTGTTTTTTAATCAATCTTTCTCTTGCTTCAAGTAACGATTGGTGCAATTTATCTTCCAGTAAATGTTTTGGCGGTAACTCAGTCCAATATTCTGCAACCATAATTCCATCTTTATGTGGCTCTAATAATTCAATTTGCTCTTTCCCTGCTGTTGTACAAAGGATTAATCCAATTGGAGCTTCTTCGGCTTCTTGCCTTTCATTTTTATCAAGCCATTTAAGATATAACTCTAATTGACTCTTGTATTTTGGTTTAAATTTATCAATTTTCAGTTCAACTGCTACTAACCGTCTTAACTTTCTATGGTAGAATAATAAATCTAAATAGTAATCATCTCCATCGATAATCATTCTTTTTTGTCTTTCAACAAATGTAAATCCGAGTCCTAATTCAAGAATAAATAATTCTAAATCTTTTAAGATTGCAAGTTCAAGTTCATTTTCAAGATAACCGTCTTTCAGTTCTAAAAAATCAAGAATATATGGGTCTTTGAAAGTTCCGTTTGCAATACTACTATCATAAAGTTGAATATCCGCTTTTTCTGTTCTTTCAAAGGCTTTTTTACTGATTTGATTTCTTAATTCTCGAACTCCTATTATTTTTTCAGAAACAAGAGTCTCATAAAACTCCCTTTGCTTACTTGATTTAAGTGGTATAAGTGCAAGAAAATGAGACCAAGATAAATGTCGTGATAGTGTAACGACTTTCTCAAAATCAGTATATTTAGCTGCAAACTGAATCATTCTTCGAAGATTCTTTTCTTCATAATTCCGACCATATTTTGCGACCAATTCTCGTGACACTGTAACGACAATTTGTTTTCCGTATTCTGCTCTTTTGTGTTTTAAATTATGAGTCAAAATTTTCTTACCAATACTCCAAAACAATATTGTTAACGAGCTATTCACTTGCGAAACAACTTGCTCTTTAGTATTTTCAATTAATCTGATTAGTTCAGAAATTAAATCTTTATTATCTAATTTTTCTATCATCATTTATAATCTTTTAAGCAAAAAATACTCAAAAATATAAAGTAAAAATTAAGAATATTATTTTTAGTTTTTCCTTAATAAAATTGCCATAAAAGCTGGTTCAATATTTTGAGAACTTTCAAAGATATTTAAATTATCATCAATATAAAGACCGGTTTTAACTTTTGTTATTTCAAATTTGTTGAATTTATTTTTCAAGTCCTCTAAATCGAAAAAAACAGCACTTTTAAAAACTTCATCAGATTTAGAAATTTTTGCAATAACAGAATTTTTATTTAATGCTCCAATAATTAAATTTCCGTTTTTTGCTAAAACTCTGTGTAGTTCTTCTATTGCTTTGGTCTGGTTTTCTACAAACTCAAGCATAGTAATTGAAGAAATAAAATTATAACTTTCATTTTCAAAGGGAAGTTGTTCGGAATTTGCCAAAAAGAATTCTGCATTCATATTTTTCTTTTGGGCAACTTTTAACATTGCTTCTGATACGTCAATTCCTTTTACTTTAAATCCTTTTTTAATAAAAAACTCTGACCAATGCCCTGTTCCGCAGCCTATATCGAGCATTTGTGAAGTTGGAATATCTGATAATAAATCAGATATAATTCCTTTTTCAATTTCGTCTACTTTCTTGCCAAATTCTGTATTGTAATATCCATCATAAGAATTTGCAATGTGTTCTTTAGAAAATATGTTCATTTAAAGTAAAGTTGTATTCTTAGTTTGATTACTAAAAATTATTCCAAAAAATTGGCACAATTTTCAATTGAAGTAAGTCTACCAACACCAAGTGAAGCAACATTGTTATGTAATTCAGAAATACCAAATTCAAGATTTTCGTTTAACTGAATTAAAGAATGCTTAATAGCGTTATTTTTTAAAGAATCTAAAAGATAATGTGCAACTTGTGCAAACATTCCACCTATCGTAATAAGTTTAGGATTAAAAATATTGATTAACTGGGCAATTCCAATTCCAAGATATTTACTTGCTTCATCGAGAATTTCTATAGAAAAAATATCGCCATTATTAGATGCTTTTAGTATATCATTTAGATCAATTTCATCAATATTTGGTTTAAAACTCCTTAACATCGAAGATGAACCGGTATTTAGTTTTTCTTTAATCTTTTTTACAATAGCTCTTCCGGAAGATAATGTTTCTAAGCAGCCTTGTTTACCACAATAACATAATTCACCATTTGGCACCATATGAATATGTCCAAATTCACCGGAATACCCATCATTTCCGTAATAAACTTTGTTATCTATTATAATTCCTAAGCCTAAGCCCCAACCATAATTAATAAATAATGCACTTTCTTGATTTTGTAAAGAACCGTAGTATAATTCTCCGTAGGTCATAGATTTTACATCATGTTCAATACGAATTGTAATATCAAGCTTTTTCTCTAAGTAATTTTTTAAAGTATCACCCTTAACCTTTAAATAAGTGTTACTTCTTCCCTCTTTACCTTTTACTAAACCGGGTAATGCAATTCCTATACCTAATAAATCTTTCTTAACTATTTTTAAGTCATCTAATAATGTTTTTATTTCAACTTCAATTCTTTCAATTGCTTCTTTAGTACTTAAAGATAGAATACTGTGAAAATGTTTTTCATAAATTTGTTTTTGAGAAAAATCTAATACTATAATATTTGTTGAAACTCGTCCTAAATCAATTCCGATTGTATAACCGGCTTTGGGATTAAGTTTATACATTACTGGTGGTCTTCCCAAACCGGTTGCTTCAATGTCGTTAACTTCTATTAACTTTTCCATTTTACACAAATCTTGTACAACATCTGTTGCAACCGGCAGACTCATGTTGGTATTTTGAGTGATTTCAGAAAGAGTTATAGTCCCCTTTCCCATCATCATTCGAATAATTTCTTTTGCACGCTTCTTTTTCTTAGGACTCATATTTGATCTTTGAATGTAAAATATAGCACTATTTTTTTAAGTTTTTTATAAATCTTATAACTTAGGAAATTATTTTATATTAGTCATTAAATATAATAAATTTTTTAATAAATATAACTATCTAATTGATTTTTCAGAATTTAACTAAATCATTTAGTAGAATAACTAGTTTTTATTTTAAAATATATAAAACAAAGCTCGTCTATATTAAATTTTATAAAAACTATTTACATATTTAATAAAATAATTAGTATATTTGATTAATATTTCGTTTCTTGTTGATATTTTTGAGAGTTAAAGAACATTAATACCTATTTTATATTTTTTGGGGGATAATATTTTGGATAATAAAAAAGAGATAATCAGTTCTGCTCCTGGGAGAATTTGTTTGTTTGGCGAACATCAGGATTATTTACATCTACCTGTAATTCCCGCTGCAATTTCTCTTAGAACAAATATATATGCCAAAAGGATTGATAAATTAGAAATTAATCTAGAATTGCCTGATATTAATTCTTCGGAAAATATACATCTTAACGGATTATTACCTTACAATAAAAAAAGAGATTATTTTATAAGTTCGTTAAATGTTCTAACAAAAAGGAATCATGAATTTAGTAAAGGAATTAATGCCACTGTAAGAGGAAATATTCCAATAAATTCAGGCACTTCCAGTTCATCGGCATTAATTGTAGCTTGGTTAAAAACTTTAGCTTTTTTAAGTAATCAAGAAGTAAACTTAAATCCTGCCGATGCAGCAGAATTAGCTTTTCAAGCAGAAGTTGCCGAATTTAACGAACCCGGTGGTAAAATGGATCATTATGCTACTGCTGTAGGCGGAATAATTTTCCTTGATTTTATTCCAAACACAAATTTTGAAGTTTTACCAAATAAATTAAAATCCTTTGTGCTTGGCAATTCACAACAAGCAAAAGATACAATTGGTATTCTTAGCAGAGTAAAAGTACCTGTTGAAAGTGCTATTAGAAAAATTTTGCAAAAAGATAGTTCTTTTAACATGCGCACTATTAAACTTTATGAATTAGATAGATATAAAAATGATCTTGATGAACATGAGTATAATTTACTTATAGCCAATAAAAAGAATTATGAAATTACAATGCAAGCAAAAGAAGAATTTCTAAAACCTGTATTAGATCATAAAAAAATTGGTGAGCTTTTATTTGAAGAACAAAAAATTTTAAGAGATGACTTAAAAATTTCTACTGATAGAATAGATAAAATGATAGATGCCGGAATGGAAGCCGGAGCTTATGGTGGTAAAATAAATGGTTCAGGTGGAGGCGGTTGTATGTTTGTTTATGCTCCCGAAAATACCGAAGAAGTTGCTGAAAGTATTAAGAGAGTTGCCGGTGAAACATATATAATTTCAACAGATGAAGGAGTAGTTCTTAAAGAATTAGACTAAAACCATCAAGTTAATTGATAGTATTATGAGAAAGTTTGTTACAAAAAAAATATTTGTTTTATTAGTAGTTACTTTTATATTTATAGGTTGTTCCACTAAAAAAAGAAAACCAAATATAATATATATTCTGGCTGATGATTTAGGCTACGGTGATGTAGGAGTTTACGGACAAAATAAAATTGAGACTCCAAATATAGATGCACTTGCTGAAAATGGAATTAAGTTTACACAGCATTATGCTGGTGCTCCGGTTTGTGCCCCATCGAGATGTGTTTTACTTACGGGAAGAAATATGGGACATTCTTACATCAGAGGAAATGACGAATGGGATGAAAGAGGTGATATTTGGAACTTTGAAAAAGTTATTAATGATCCTTCGCTAGAAGGACAAAGACCACTTGCCGATAGTATAAAAACCCTTGGAAATATTTTACAATCAGAAGGTTATACAACCGGAATAGTTGGCAAATGGGGATTAGGTGCTCCGGAAACTAACAGCACACCAAACGATAAAGGATTTGATTTTTTTTACGGATTTAATTGCCAAAGGCAGGCTCATACTTATTATCCGGTCCATTTATGGCAAAATAAGAAAAAAGTTAAATTAAATAATAAGTTAGTTGCTCCACATACTAAACTTGATAAAGATGTTGATCCTTATAAAAAAGAGAGTTATGCTCAATATAATCTAACAGATTATGCTCCAACTTTAATACATAGAGAGGCTTTAAATTTTATTAAAGAGAATAGAGAAAAACCTTTCTTCTTACTTTATGCTTCCCCCATTCCGCATGTTCCTTTACAGGCTCCAAAAAAATGGGTGGATTATTACGTAAATAAATTTGGCAATGAAGAACCTTATCTCGGTAATAAAGGTTATTTTCCTTGCAGATACCCCAAAGCAACTTATGCTGCTATGATTAGTTATTTAGATGAACAAGTAGGAGAAATTGTAAAACTACTAAAAGAAGAAGGAATTTACGAAAATACAATTATCATGTTCACTAGTGATAATGGACCTTCTGGTGCAGGCGGAAATGATGTAAAGTATTTTAATAGTGGTGGTATCTTTAAAGAAGAATTTGGTTGGGGGAAAGGTTTTTTACATGAAGGTGGAATAAGAGTGCCAATGTTAGTTTCTTGGAAAGGACATATACAACCTCAAACTACAACAAATCATATTTCAGGATTTTGGGATGTACTGCCTACATTTTGTGATATTCTTGGAATTGAAACTCCTACAGAAACAGATGGAACTTCTTTCTTGCCGACCTTACTTGGCGAAAAACAGAAGCAACCTGAATATATTTATTACGAATTCCCTGAATATGGCGGACAACAATCCGTTCGTATTGGAGATATGAAAGCAATCAGACAAAATTTACAGAAAGGAAATCTAGAAATTAAATTATATGATCTTAATAAGGATATAACTGAACAAAATAATATAGCCGAAGATAATCCTAAATTGATTGAAGACGCCAAAGAAATAATGAAAAGTGAACATCATGTTCCCAAAATAAATGTTTTTAAAATGAAAGCACTTGGTGATAAATAAAAATTGAAATACTTTACATTATTTTTACAGACTATAAAGTCTGTGTTGTAAACATAATATAAGAGAGAAAAAAAATGAAAAATAAGAATGCTGGAAAAGTAGTTTATTCACTACTTCTAATGATTAGTGTTTTTTTAATGTTAAATATTAATACAAAAGCTCAGTCTAGGACTTTTATTAAATCTTCTATGCTTACGGTTGAAGTTGATACAACATTCCCTAGAATTATTGAGTATACTTGGAATGAAGATGGTTCTAAAATATCAGGACAAAAAGATGAAATTTCTTATATTAAGCTAAATGGAGTTCCGCAAAAACCGGTCAAAAGTGAATTTAAACTCAAAGATAATAAAGCCTTTTATTTCTTAAAATTTCCAAGAAGTTACATTACTTTTGAAATTAGTGTAGAAAAAAATATTGTTGATTTTAGAGTTACAAGAATTGGTGATAATGCTTGGGGATTTATAAGAACCGTTGAAATCCCAAATCATAACTTATTAACAATAAGCTCTAACGAAAAAGAAGCTGCATTTGCTACATCGGTTGTGAACCTAACTTCAAGAATGAATCAAGCTCCCGATGAATTTTATTTATTAACAGATAAAGAAATAGATGAGCTTCCGCTTTCTCGTTCCTATGTTTTTGTGAACAATAATAATCTTTCTGCAACAATTTATAATAATGTTATTAGAGATGAAGATAGGTTTAAGGTTTATACTTTCGAAGAAAACAACACAAAATATTTTGGAGTTTCTAACGGAACTTGGACACATCGAGTAATTGAAAAAGAAATAGTTGAACTTCCTTATGCAAAAATTGTAATAACAAAAGATAAAAATGATGACGACAAAACAGATTGGCAAGATGCAGCAATTGCTTATAGAGATATTATGAATGTTCCCTTTGGAAGCAATAAAATTAAAGAGAGTGTTCATACATCTATTGCAATGAATTTTGCAAGTCTTGCTCAACATCCTTTTTTAAGAGTTTTTGATAATGTAAAAAAAATATGGTTATACAC
>PDWI01007470.1_pt1 | contig 13243 bp, 10 predicted proteins | sample 1430891 | NCBI WGS metagenome assembly PDWI01 (sample SAMN01162508, study PRJNA174530) | Oral metagenome, whole genome shotgun sequencing project. | biome: Marine environment; feature: Marine mammal; material: Swab sample of the gingival sulcus; isolation source: swab sample of gingival sulcus... | reverse complement strand
GTAAGCTTTTTTTACTCTATCATAATTTTTAGCTCCGTAATTCATGGCGCATATTGGTTGGAATCCCTGTCCCCAACCGACCATAATCATAGTAGCAAAAGCAATAACTCTTGAGCTTACTGTTAGTGCAGCGATTAGGGACTCGCTGTATTTTGAAGCTACAATATTTAGTAGTACTAGCGAAAGACTTGTGATGGCCTGCCTTGAGAAATTTGGAGCACCACCCACAATGATATGGTATACTCTTTCTTTATTTACTTTTGCGTGTTTTAATTTAATAGGTATATTGCCATTTTTTCTTGATAGAATAGTCAATACTATAGATGCAATAATGTAGCCTGTTAGCGTTGCGTACCCAGCACCTATAAATCCCATATTAAATACAAAGATGAAAATCGGATCGAGTACTATATTACCTAACATTCCTGAGAGAAGACCAATCATACTATCTCTTGGATTTCCGCAAAGTCTAAGCTGATTATATAATGTTATTGAATAAAGAGTGAATGGAATGCTTATTACGATAATTCTTAAATAGTCTGTAGTAAACTTTAGAAGATTTTTTGAAGCATTTCCTCCTATAAAAGACGCTAGTGGTTTAACAAATATTCCTGCTATAATTGCAATTACAATCCCGCTTGCAATAGCAAAGATGATACCCAGTGATGAAATAATTTCTGCTTCACTTTCATTTTTTTCACCAACTTTCTTTGCCATTACATTGCCACTTCCATACCCAAACCAAAAACCAATTGCTTGGATTATGCTGATGAAACTGAATACAATTCCTATGGAGGCAGTCATTGATTTGTTATCAAGAATACCGATAAAAAATGTATCAGTTAGATTGTATATAACACTTACAAGCATTCCTATTATTGTTGGGATTGACATTTTTATTAGGAGTGGAAGGAGTGGTTTAGTTAAGATATTAAGGCGTCTTACTTCTTTTTTATCCGTTTTCATTTTTGCAAGCTTGTTATTTCTCCCTTGAATCCATCGATTTTTATCATATCTCCATCTCTTAGTTTATCCGTTGCGAATCCGGTACCCAGTACTGCCGGTATTCCAAATTCTCTTGCAACTATTGCAGCGTGACTCAGTGCAGACCCTGTATTGGCAACAACCGCACTAGCTAGCTTGAAGAGGGGAGTCCACTCAGGAGCTGTAAAAGGGCATACTAGTATGTCACCTTTTTTCAATTTATAAAATTCTTTAGAACTATTGACAATGCATACCTTTCCAACTGCGATTCCCGTATTCCCACTTATTCCACTTAATATGTTTCCAGTATCTTTGTACAAAATTGACTTTGATGCGTTCCATACTTTTTGAGTATATGGGATATTTTCGTTTCTCTTTCTTATTTTTTCCATATCAGATTCATCTAAGAAACCTTTTTCTAATACTTTTATTAATTCTGCGTAAAATAAATTTGAAATTCCGACGGTATAGTTTTCGTTACCGAGAAGAAGAGCATTTACTCTTTTGAGGCATTTTCTCAAGTAGAAGAAAATGATTTCATAAAAGTATTGACCTTCTTCACGGGTAAAATGAAAAAACCTATAACTATTAATTTTGCTTTCTATCTTGGGATATTTATTACCATATATTTTCTTGAAGGCATTTGTTATCTCGTTAAAGTCTTTATTTTCATTCTCTATATGAGAAATCTTATCTTCTGAAAGAAGCGGTCTTATTATTTCAAGAATTCTATCAGGGTCTTCAATAAAAGATTTTTCAGCTATACAATAAGAATTGTGTTCTGATGCGAAGCCGCTTCTTTCAATGAATTCACCTGTTAGACTTTTAAATTTTGAAAACTTATTTGAGAGCTCATTATATTTTAGGCCATCTATAATGGCCTTTTTAATTTCGATATTATTTTTTATATCATTTGCCACTTTTGTTATATCTTTTACAATAAGAGATGATCTATTATTTAATCCCCAATAGAGATCAAATGATGTGTAGTTCTTATCTATTTTCTTTAGAGATTTAACGATACCTTTATTGAATATGGATGGGAATACAGCGTATTTGAAACGTTTATAGGATGAGTCTTTTGTTAGTTCATAGCTGTATATGATAAAATCTTTACATTCAGATAAGCTCATATTAGCAAAATCAAGTTCTTTTAACTTTTTTAGTTTTTTCTTATAGTCTTCTATAAAGGTATTGCATTTATCTGCACAATGACTGTAATCACGCAATTCTTTAATCAACCCAAAAATCTTAAAGATATTTGAGTTGAAACTCATTTTTTCACGGCGTATGCTCATAATTCCATCATAATCCATATGAAGATTCGGAGTTATATTAATTCCGTTTTCTGCAAATATGGTATTTTTTTGCTCACTTACTGCTGTGAAATAGTCAAATTCAATAGCTCTAAATACAAATGGTATTTTTTCAATCAAGAAAGATACAAGCTCTTGGTTGTATTTTTTGATTTTTACATTTGTTATATGCTCAGGAATTTCTTTTTCTTCTTCAAGTGTGGTAATTGCCCTTGCCTGAAGGATATAGATTTTATTATTCCTAATTGCCCACTCAATATCAAGTGGGTAACCATAGTGCTTTTCTAGCTTTAAAGCCACTTTTAATAAATTGTCTATTTCTCCCTTATTAAGTACTTTTTCTAGTTTTTTATTCTCTTCTAATTCGACTTCTTTTGTTCCTAGATTGGAGTAGATGATCTGCGTTTGCTTTTTTCCGATTGTAATATCAATTATTGTTCCAGCTTTACCTATGATATAACTATCAGCTGTTACAGTGCCGCTTACAACGCTTTCTCCAAGTCCGTAGTTTGCGTTTATCAGAATTTCTTTCTTATTTTTATTTACCGGATTCACGGTGAATAGTACTCCAGATTTTTCGCTTTCTATCATCTTTTGTATTACCACTGCCATCGATAAATCATTCTTTTCATAATTTTGTTTTTTTCGATAGGATACTGCTCTATCGGACCAAAGTGATGCGTAACAGCTTTTAATTTTACTGAGTATCTCATCGATACCTTGTATATTTAGAAAGGTTTCTTGTTGTCCTGCAAAACTGGCATCAGATAAATCTTCAGCCGTTGCTGACGATCTAACTGCAACCCTCTCGTCATTACCGAGTTTAAGATAGTTTTCTTTAATAAGAGCTTTTATCTCTTCATTAAATTTTCCCTTTTTTATCCTTTCTCTAATATGAGGTAAGGAGCTTAGAAGTTTCTTCTCATCAGAGGTGGATTCTTTTATTCTATTTTCTTCAATGTAAAGATTATAAATATCTGATGTGATTACAAATCCCTCAGGAACATTTACGCCTAGAGCTACTAGTTCGCCTAGATTAGCACCTTTTCCACCAGATGTCATTACACTATCTCTATCTATTTGATTCAATTGTAATATCATTACTAAACCACCTTTACTTGGAATAATCTACTTTTGAATGTATTTATTTACGACATTAAAGATATATATTCTTAATACTTCATTGAAGTATTCTTTATCAAAATGATGGGAATTAAAACATAGTACAAAACTGCCTATGAATGCTGTTGATAAACCGTGTTCGTCAGCGTCTTTTATCACACTGTTTTCTTTCCAGTATGCTATTAGTTTTTTCATAAATTCTATATATAGGCCTTTGACATGATTTATTGTTTTATTATCTTTTTTATAAAAGACTTTGAAAGCATCCCGATATGTGTCTTGAGTTTCAATTTTTTGCATAAGGTCAGTGGAGTATCCATATATAATATCTGTTAAAAATTTAACGGGGTTTTCAAGAGAAGAAGGGAATTTCTTTTCGAGCGCGGTTAACTTCTGTGTCGATCTATAGAAAATTAACTCTATCATTAGAGTGTCTTTGTCCTTCCAAAAATTATAAAAACTGCCTTGAGCAATTCCTGCTCGTCTTGTAAGTTCCTTAATATTAATAGATTTAACTCCCTTATCGTGGAATAAATCTAGCGCTGTCTCCAAAATTTTTTTCTTTATTTCATTTTTTTCTTGTTCGCTAAAAGCCTTTGCCATAATTACCTCACTTTGTTAAATTTATCAATGAATATTCCTAGATATATTCATTGATATCTTACTACAGCTAAACCAGACAGTCAATGAATATTTCTAGATATATTCATTGACTATGTCGATTTTCATTTTATCGCTTTTGAAAATGGGAATTATAAAGTCAAAAGTAGGATGAAGTATATTTGACTTTTGTAAGGATAAATTCTATAATTTATTTGAGACCAACCGGTCTGAAATTAGGAGGTTGTATGTCTAAATATCTTAAAAAATCAGAGAGAAAAAAACAAATAAAAAAAGCTTCAATTGAACTAATTCAAACTAAAGGCTACAGGAACACTAGTGTTAAAGACATAGTTGATAGGGCAAAAACTTCAAAGGGTGGGTTTTATAATTGTTATTCCAGTAAGATGGAATTATATAAAGAGATTGTAGAAGACGGTTGTAAATATAGACGAGATCAAATGAAAGAACATAAAATTACCAATGGGAATTTAGATAAAAAAACACTATTTATTGAGATGATACTCGATAAGATACTTTCTTTTAATGAATATAAAAAACCCTATTCTAGGATGCTAATGGAAATGGGAACGGATGAGAATTTATTTCGATTTTACAAGAAAAATTCAAAAGTTGCAGAAGATATATTTATTGATTTTTGTGAAGATGAAGGTTTTGAAGAGTGTATTTGTTTGAATAATAAAGAGTATGAGGCTTTTATAAATTCTCTAATAGTGGGAGTTGATATATTTGAACTCTATGACTCTGAGAGCTATAGAGATTTTATAAGAACGATAATAACTGCGTATTTTGAAAAAATAGATTTATTCGACAAATGATATTTATCTAGAAAGGAGTTTATAATGTATGATTTTTTAGTAGATAAATTTGGTGAATCAAGAGGAAAAGAAATATATTCTAAGCAACAAATTCGTTTAGAGGAATTGCTGGAAAAAACAGTCGGAAAGTCTAAAAATCAAATGAAAACTTTGAGAGTGACAATTATGCCGAGAATCGCTCTATATCAAGTGCTTCAAGAAGAAGGACATACGAAAGAAGAGGCTTACGATATCGTAAAGACTTATATGGTAGATGTAGTTAGCGCAAATATGGTAAAAAAATTTAAAAAATTAGATAAAATTCCTTTTTTATATCATTTTGTAAAGAAAAATATTAAGAATAATCTTTTAAACAGCGATAATTGGGAAGCTACTCTGATAAGTGAAGATAAAAATAGTTTTGTAATGGATGTTCATAAGTGTTTATGGTTTGATGCAACTGTTGAAAATAATTGTCCTGAGCTATGTAGGGCATTTTGCGAATGTGATGATATTATCTTTGGTGCATTTTCAAAAGTTGGTTTCTATAGGGAAGGATCTTTAGGTATGGAATCTGATAAGTGCGACTTTAAATTTACAAAGAAAAAGAGATGAAAAATCTGTAATACGCTCCTTAGATCTGTGTGAGGATTAAAGGAGCGTATTATTTTTTTAATGAGATTAGGTACATTATAATTTGACTGAAATGAAATCAAATTTCTAATATGGTTACATTTTAATAAAAGTATTGAATTAGGCATTGCTTACTATTATAATGAAAAAGAAATCATTGATTACTTTTTTCCTCGGGGGAATTATGAAATATGAAAATGGAATAGAGACTAAGAATATGATACTGAGTGTTTCAAAGCAACTATTCTTTGATAATGGATTTAAAGAAACCAGTATTAGAACAATTGCAAAGGAAGCTAATATTAGCTCTGGAACAATTTATAAGCATTTTGAGAATAAAGGAGCGATACTAGATAACATACTTTTGCCTCATATAGATAAGCTTTGGGATATATTTGGGAGCATGTTGAAGGATTTTGAAAAAAGGCTTGAAAAGGCAAAAACAAAAGAGGATATTAGAGCTTTAGTTATGAATGAGAGTTATGAAATTACCTATAACTATATGAAGAAAAATCCTGAAATTTGGTATTTTATATTTTTTAATAGCAAGGGAACAAAATATGATACGTTTTTCTATAAAGTAGTGGACTGGGAAGTAAAAATAACGCTCATGATGTTAGAAAAAATTGATAAAGAGAAGCGGTATTTATCGATGGTTTCTGATTTAGAAATATATTTTTTAGTGGAAGGTTTTTTTAGAATGCTTTTAAATGCATTTGATAGAAGAATGGATGATATTACTATAAGAAATTATTTTGATATTTTATCTGAACTGTACAAACCATTTTGGGAAAAAGTATTTGTAATGCAGTTTTAAATAAAGATAGAAAGGATGGGTTATGGGAAGAGAAAAAAATGGTGCGGCTGAGTTTGAAAATGTAAAAAGAGATATTGAATCGTTTTCTTTTGATGTACCAGAAGATATTTTATTAAAAATAGAAAAACAGCTTGAACTAGAAAAAGAAAGACCGCAGATTTCTGCAGGGACTCTTACGAAAGAACTAATGGCTGTAGCACCAGAAAGAAAAGGAAAAATGATTATGTCTATAGCGGTAGCTATGTTGGCAGAAATCTTCAATTTTGCTTCATACTTTTTTGGCGCTTTTAGTGCCATGTGGATTTTAGACTATGCTAGGGGTGGAAATCCAGATATTAATCAGGTTGTTAAGTACGGACTTTTAGCACTCGTATCGATAATGATTTATTTAGTACTTAGTGGAGTTAGTACCAATTTGTCACACCGAACAGCATTTACGATTTTATCGAAACTACGTGTGGCTCTTTTTGAAAAATTAAGTAGGATACCACTTGGATATATGATAGAAAACCCCATTGGAAAGATAAAGGTTACAATAATGGAGAAGGTATCAGAATTAGAAGACTGGGTAGCTCATATTATGCCTGAATTACCTAGCAAGCTCCTACATCCGATATTAGGAATTATAATACTTTTTTTCATTGATTGGAGAGTTGGGTTATCTTTGCTTGCTCCTGTTCCACTCATATTTCTTGGCATGAGTATTATGATGAGAAAATATAGGGCTCGTGGATTATTGTGGACTTGTGGATATGAGAATGTCGCTCATAGAAGTACAGAATATGTAAGAGGAATACCTGTGATCAAGGCATTTTTACAGGAAGAAAAATCGTATGAACATTTTTCTGATGCGGTTAGGTTTTATTATAAGTCTACAATGGATTGGTGGAAGGTGAGTTGGCTCAGTATGTCTATTATGACAGCCGCGGCAGCTTCACCACTAATAGCTACTTTGCCCCTTTCTCTTAATCTGTATTCAAAAGGAGAAATTAGTATAGCGGCACTTGTTTTAACACTGGTACTTGCTGTGGGAATAATACCACAATTAATGGCTATGATGATGAGTATGGATGTATTTATGCTCGCATCAAATGCTTGGCTAGTTATATCAGAATTGTTACACATGAAGGAGCAAAACAGACCAAGTGCCGATGAAAGAGTATCTCTTGATGAGGAAAAAGCGATTGAATTTGAAAATGTTTCGTTTTCATATACCAGTGGAGTTAAGGTATTAAAAAATATCAGCTTTACAACCGGAAAAGATACTGTCACTGCTCTAGTAGGACCTTCTGGTAGTGGAAAGAGCACTATAGCGAAACTAATGCTATCTTACTGGGATGTGGATTCTGGAGTTGTTAGACTAGGCGGAGTTGATCTAAAGGATATTTCTTTTAATCAACTTATGGAGGAAGTTTCTTATGTTTCACAAGATAACTACCTATTTGATGTCTCAGTACAAGATAATATTCGCCTAGGTAAAGCAGACGCTAGCGATGATGAGATAATAAAAGCGGCAAAAATGGCAAATTGCCATGATTTTATAATGAATTTAGAAAATGGTTATGACACGAAAGTTGGTGATGCTGGCGGACAACTCTCTGGAGGAGAAAGACAGAGGATAACAATTGCGAGAGCCATACTGAAACCTGCTAATATTATAGTGTTAGACGAAGCTACAGCATATACTGACCCTGATAGTGAAGCGCTTATTCAAGAAGGAATTTCGAAACTGGTAAAAGGAAAGAGTCTTATAGTAGTTGCACATAGACTTCATACTATAAGAAATGCGAGCAATATTATTGTCATAGATAAAGGCGAAGTTGTCGCTCAGGGAAGACATGAGGATTTACTAGACACCTGCGAACTCTATGCTAGGCTAAATAGGCAATATGAAAGAGAGGTGTAGGAATGTTTGAATTTATAAAAAGATCGGTAAAAATGTCGGGGGACTATAAGAGCACTTTAAAAGGTGGGATGTTTTTTGTGTTCATTAAGGACTTCGCTTTACTTATTTCATTTTCGGCAATATACCTTGGTTTCCTTTGGATTGGGGATATTACAACTCAGAGATTGTGGATAATATTTTCAATTTTATTCGCATCATTCATCTTTAGCTTTTTTGCCAACTGGTTTCAAAACAAAATGATAGCGGGTGTTTTCTTTACCATATATAAGGATTACCGATTGAAGATTGGAGAAAGATTAAAAAAAGCACCTATGGGCTACTTTAATGAGCAGAGTCTTTCAAAAATTTTATCTTGTTTCACGAATATTTTGAAGAATCTAGAAAATTTTTCTCAGATTGCTTTTACATTCACTATTTCTGGGATGAGTATTTCATTCTTCATTCTCTTAGGTATGTTTGGAATGAATGTGAAAATGGGATTATTGGCACTTATATTAGTGATAATAGCTTGGTTATTTGTTGAGTTATTATTTAGAAAGATAAAGCCGATTATAACGAAATCCCACAAAATAGAAGCTGACTTCAGTGATGCTTTAGTAGATGGAATAAGGGGAGTTTCAGTGCTAAGAAGTTTTCCAAATATAAGCGATGATGAGGTTAAGAAGATACATAGTGGAGTTTATGAAACGGCAGAAAATTTAAAAAGAATTCAGCAAGAGGGGGAATTCACTTTTACTATATATGCCAAAATCTACGCTACCATTCTAAGTATATCTAGTCTGATAATGACTCTATACTCTTGTTTCCTCTTCAGTAGAGGGGAGATTGAACTAGCTCAGGCACTTACACTAAGTGTTGCGTCGTTTATGCTGTTTGGTGGATTAAGACAGCTAGAGAATTCTGCGATATTACTTATCAAAAATCCTGCCCATCTAGATTACTTAAATGAAGTATTAGACATACCTGAGATAAGCGATGGAAAAATCAAAAAAGTGGACAATACTAGTATCGAGTTTGAAGAGGTAGCTTTTGCTTATCATAAAAAGAAAGTAATTGATGGAATCAGTTTTGAGATAAAAGATGGGTCAAAGACTGCCATAGTGGGTCCGTCAGGTAGTGGAAAAACTACTATTATAAACCTTATATCGAGATTTTATGATGTCGATAGTGGGGTAATAAAAATTGGCGGTAAAAACATTAAGGATTACGAGGTAGATGTTCTGTTAAGTGAACTTTCTCTCGTCTTCCAAGATGTCTATTTGTTTAGCGATTCGGTAAAAAATAATATCAGATTTGCAAAACCGGAGGCTACAGACGAGGAGATTGTTGAAGTAGCAAAAAAAGCAATGTGTCATGAGTTTATAATGAATATGCCTAATGGATATGACACTTTGGTAGGAGAAGGTGGCAGCAATTTAAGTGGTGGTGAAAAACAGAGAATATCAATAGCAAGAGCTCTGCTAAAAGATGCCAGCATAGTTCTCTTGGATGAGGCAACCAGTTCGGTTGATCCAGAGAATGAATACGAGATAATGAGGGCAATAGATGAGCTGACTAAGGGAAGAACGGTTATATCAATTGCTCACAGACTTTCTACCGTAAAGAATGCAGATAAAATATTGGTTATTAATGCAGGAAAACTTGTTCAAGAAGGGCGGCATGAAGAGCTTGTAGCTATTGATGGAATTTATAAGAATTTCATTGAGGCAAGGAAGAAAGCGACTGAGTGGGAAATTAAAAATTAGTGATATATAATAGATGTCGATCAAATCTTGGTTGACATCTATTTAATATATATCTTATATGCTAGTTCTAAAAATATCAAATTCATTTTTGCACTGATAGTATAAAAAACCTTCTGAAATAATTATTTCAGAAGGTTAAAAATATTTGTTTTTTTAGAAATCCATTTTCACTTCAAAAGGTGCGATTATTTCATCGCCCACTACTTTAGCGTTATTTGCTTTCAGTTTAAATGAAATTGATGTTATCGGAAGAGAAACCCCAGTATCGCTTAGATCGGATTCAAGTATAACTTGTCGGATTATAGTTTTAGAATTTGGTTCCAAACCGAAAGAATAAGCTGCATCAACTTCAGTTCCGTTAATCATATAATTGCCTTCATTTTCAAATTCAACATATGTAGATGATTCATTTTCAAAGTAGTATTCTACAGCTGGACCAATGCCTGTTTCTACCATTTGATTTCTGACGATTAATTTTATACCGTCTTGGTTAATTAGCTCAGTGCCTTCTGTATTCACTTCTTGATTCACTTTTCCACTTAGGGATGTAAGAATTTCAACATCTTTTTTAATAAGGGGATCATCGAATGCATCAGAGTCTATTTTTACATCCAAAGCGATATCACCTAGTTCCTGTATGGACATAATTTCAGGAACATCATCCGAAATATTTATTTCAGCGTCTCCGCTTTCACCAGCTGCTATGTCTCCATCACTTATTAGAGCGTCTAAGTAATCTATAGTAAGTCCATTGATTTTAAAGTTTTCCATGCTAACTTCAACATCGTTAGTAGACATATTTTCAATGCTTATTGGAATTATGATATGGTCTATTACATCAATTGATAGTTCTCCGGCTTGCACAGTTATTTTAATATCATTTTCGTCATAGATTACTTGTTCTTCAACTTCAGGTAAAACGAAAGCCCCTTCTTTTACTTCACCTGAACCACTTACTTCACCATCTGATTTTTCTTCATCTGTTCCTGAGCTGGAATCTTCAGATTTTGCTCCGCAACTAAATACAAACACAGACAAAGATAAAATGAGCAACAAAGAGATTAGTTTTTTCATAATTACCTCCTATTCAATCCGATTAGTTATTAATTCATTTAAATTATAACATAATATAAAGTGCAAGTTAATATGTAAATAACTTTACTTTCTACTTATTGTGAAACAATGTGTTTTTGGAGTATTAATTCTTTTAGCAAAAATCTAAAATTGATTGTATAATGATAGAAGGAGATTAGGATGAAAAAAATAATTATCATATTGTTATCGGCAATAATTTTGTTTAATGGGTGTAGCATCACCAATAGAAGTGAAGAATTAGAAAATGAATATTCTGGAACTTTTGATGATGGAATTGATAATTCTTTCTATGAATTCAAGATGTTTTTTAAAGATAAATTGGGATATGATATCGGTAAAATAAGCCCTGTACAACTAAATAAGATTAAGTCAAATTATCGACAAGCACAGAGTATATATGAGAGAGAAGGTTATTGTACTAATGAAATTTTAATGTTGGAATCAGAAGTGAATCAACTCTTAAGAAAATCTGGTTATGAGATACCTCTTCAGAGTTTGGTCGATACTGCTGAATATTTGAAATTAGATATGTCAGAATCTGAGTATAATCAGTTAATTGATCTATCTTCGAGAAGTTTAGAAGAATTGGATGAAAAGCAAATAGAAGAAATTATTGTTGAAGCTGATAAAATTGTCTCTAAATATGGACTTAGTGCAAAAGAGTTAATTGAGCAAAGTTGTAGTACTGGAATACAGTTAGGTCTATACCATGTTAGAGAAGGTAAGATTAGTAGAAATAATTTAGACACAGTGGTTGATAAAGAGCAGGCATTTGAGATTAATAAAGAACATCAATTAATTTGGAATGAGATTGAGTCCATAATACCGAGTAAATATATGGCAATGATTAATGAGTTTGAGATAAATACAGATGGTATTGATGAAATAACAGCATATGTTGATAGTAGTGATACTAGATACTGGAGAATTTCAGTAGATATTAGGGATATTTTTGGTAGTGATGGAGACTTCACTTCATATTCAATAAATACGATAATTCACGAGCTTGCTCATATTATATCTTTAAATAGTGAACAAATGACAGATGACATAAGTGATGAGAGTCTCTATACAGTAGAAGAAGGTACTCTTAAGAAGGATTCTTATCTCAACCAGTTTTATCATAGGTTTTGGGAAGATATAATAGAGGAACACTCACAAAGCGATGAATTTGAATTTTTTGAAAACCATATTGATGAATTTATTACTGACTATGCAGCCACGAATCCGGGGGAAGACTTTGCCGAGAGCTTTGCCTACTTTGTAACTAGTGATAAACCATCAGATGATAATATTAAATTCAAAAAAATATTGTTTTTCTATGAGTACCCAGAATTTATAACTATGCGTGATGATATTAGATCGATAATTAATAACTAAATTGATGAAAACAGTCCATGTTACTTATGAACTGTTTTCTCATTATTAAAAACAAATTTAAAGTCACATTTTTCTGCACCTAGACCTAGAGTTCCCTCTCTTTCTAAGTGCATTTTTTTGAGATTTCCAAAGACAATCCAGTCATTGTCACAAAATATCTTACACAGCTCAGGATAGGAGAAGTAGTCACATGTCTCCTTCCATAGACATTTGGTAATATCTACTGTGAATTCATTATTATTTTCTGTTATTATTTCATTGTCCCAGATTCCTGGAGTCGCCATTCTTTTTTTGAAAATCCGGAAGAACAATTTTTTAAAGTTTGGCAATTTAAAGAATGTTTTAACAATTCTATTAGCTGACCTCGCTCTGTTTTCAGACCATTTTTTTGTGAGATCAAATGCTCTACCTTCTTCGACGCCCAGATCAATAAAAGTTTTATAAATTGCTATAAGGGGTATTATGAATTTTTTTTGAGTTTTCTGTTGATCTTGGTTCCAATTATCATTACTCACAGAATGAACCATTTCGCTGTAATTTTTATTATAGTTATCATCAAACATATCCAAAATGTATTTGGGTAAATCTTCTTTATAAAATTTTTTAGCTTTCATAATAGAACCTCCTTAGATTATTTTAGTTGATATATTTTGTATACCCGTTTAAATGTGCTATTATGTAAACAACATAAAGTTAGGGAGGTTTACTTGTGAGTTTGAATGAAGTTGGTAAAAACAAAAATTATAAAAAAATGGTGTATTTGAGTCTCGTTTTTTATGCGATTGTTGTGGTTGTGAATTATCTTAGCGCTATGGGATTTATAGCAG
>PDWI01007469.1_pt1 | contig 13243 bp, 11 predicted proteins | sample 1430891 | NCBI WGS metagenome assembly PDWI01 (sample SAMN01162508, study PRJNA174530) | Oral metagenome, whole genome shotgun sequencing project. | biome: Marine environment; feature: Marine mammal; material: Swab sample of the gingival sulcus; isolation source: swab sample of gingival sulcus... | reverse complement strand
TATTGGTCACGATGAAGAAATCCACATAGGCAATGATAGAACTGAAACGGTGGGACGTGATGAAGATATAGATATCACGAGAAACCGTAAGGAACACGTAGGTAAAAATGAAACGATTACGATCAATAATAATAGAAAGCTAACGGTAAAAAATAACGAGGATAAAAAAGTTAAGGGATTCCAAACATTATTTGTGGGCAAAACCCAAACTGAAACGATTACGTTAGCTAAAATATTAACCATAGGTGGTTTATTCCAAACATCTGTAGGGGCAATGATGAATACCACCGTTGGTCTCAGCAAAATGCTTCAAGTAATGCTAAATTACACATTGAAAATAGGAAAAAAATACTCATTAGATGCTGGTAAAGAAATTAATATTGTTACAGGCAAGTCTTCTATTTATATGAATTCAGAAGGTAAGATTGTAATTACAGGTACTGATGTAAGCGTTGTTTCTAGTGAAGGTGGCGAAGGTAAAGGTCAGCTTAATTTAAAAGGAGTTGATATTACTACGAGAGCAAGTGGCGAGATAGATACAAAAGCCAAGAAAAACATTACCGTGAAAGGTAAAAAGATTTTGGAGAACTAATTATATGTCAGAAATAATAAAACAGAATACAACTACTTTGGTAGAAACAGAAAACTTGGTAGATGTAATTGTTCGTAAAGGTGTTGAAAACTTTGAAAGTAGCAATGATACTGGAATGAAAAATATAGAAGGTCATATATTAGCAGTTGTTGATGATATTACTGATGATAACAAAATTATGATTACTTTTAATGAGGTGTCAGCAGAAGCCTTAGCGATTTGCTCCGTGACTAATGATGATATAGGTATGCAGTGTTTGGTATTAGTTCAATCTTCATTACCACAGCCTATCATTATGGGTTTAATACAGCCTGCGAATAGTTACCCTGAACATTTGGAATTGTACGCTGAAGAAACAATTACATTAAGCTGTGGAGATAGTATTATTGAAATGAATAAGCAAGGGCACATCAATATACAAGGTCGTAGTGTCAATAGTCAGGCATATGGACCTAATCGAATAAAAGGGGCTTCGGTAAAGATTAATTAATTAATTATGCGATTACAAAATTTTAGTAAGTTACAAGCCAGTTATACTATGGGGCTTCAAAAAGATGGTCGAGAATGCATTGTGATTGTTGCCAAAGGTAGCTGGACAATACCTCAAAATAGCAAAGAAGAGCCAAGGTTAATAACAGATAATCCTTTAGAGATTATCGAGGCAGATGAATATTTAGGTGAGCCTGGATTATCTCCACTGAAGTATGAAAATGATTTTGCACGCTTTAAGAAAAAGTGCGATGTCATTATGCATTCTTGTGCCTATGCTGGTACTGAATTAGAGGCAAAATATGTAGATGTTAATCTCAGTATAGATGATAAGTTAAATAAATCCATAAGAGTGCATGGGCCACGTTATTGGGAAAGTTATTTGGGCTTAATCAGTATAGGAGAATCTGAGTATTTTGAAAAGCAACCTATTCATTATGGTATTGCTTACGGCGGAGTTGATAGTGCAAGAGAAGATAAAGGAAAAACTGCAACGTATCTAAAGAACCCAGTAGGCATAGGATATTTGCCAAACACACCAAGAAAGAACATTGTGGGGCAACCTGCACCACAGTTAGAGTCTTTAAAAACAAGAATAAATGGTACTGTTGGTAATTATCCTGCTTTGTCATTTGGACCAATAGCGAAAAATTATCCTGAGCGACTGAAATATGCAGGTACTTATGATGATTATTGGAGTAAAAATATCCGTCCCTTACTACCTGACGATTTTGACGAAAGATTTTATCAATGTGCACCGAACGATCAACAAATGCCCTATATCAAAGGTGGAGAGACGATTTCTTTAACAAATCTTACGCATAAAAGTAATCTAAACTTTATAATCCCAAAGCAAAAACTATTTATGTCGTATATGGTGACGAGCACTGAAGAAATTGAGATTGAAGCTTTTGCCGATACGTTGATTATTGAGCCAGAAGAAAATCGATTTAGTATTGTATGGCGTGGAAACATTCCTATTAAGAATAGTATTCACGAGATAGATGATGTAATTGTTGGAGAGCCTACAAAAGCATATTATCGTGCAAAACTTATGAATAAGACTTTTATGGTTAATAAAGGTAAAAGAGTATGGTAAGACCAGGAGCTAATTTTAGGCAGGGATTTTATGGCAAATAATGAAGTTTTTGTAAATGGTTTAGAGGTTGCTTGTAAGGCAGCTGATGGTAAATCAGTTGCAGCATTTCCTGACCCTTGTTGGAGTCCACCGTTTCCATCAGCAGGTCCTATTGTTATTCCATACGCAAATACAGCTTATGCAAAAGATTTAACAAATGCAACCAAAACTGTGATGATTACAGGTAAGCCTGTTGCACAAAAAGACAAATCTTATTTTAAAACAAGTACAGGTAATGAGGCTGCAACAAACGCTTTTGATAAAGGGTATATGAGCCATGCAATAAAAGGTAAAGCCTATTTTAGAAGCTGGTCAATGAATGTATTTGTTGAGGGGTTCAATGTATGTCGTCATACTGACGGAATGACACACAATCATGGGTCAACAACAAATACGGCTTATTGGCATTACTTTGATAAAGGCCATCCAAGTCGGGACTGTGAAAAAGATGCAAGAAGAATCACAAAAGCTTGTGGAGATGAAGTTGACAAAAATGATAAGAATAAAGAAAAGCAACAAGAGAAAGAGCATAGCAATAGCAAATTAAAGAAGGGAGTAGGAAAGAAATTAGAAAAAATAAAAAAGATAGTTTCGTTTAAGGTGGGTGATAAAGATAAACGTCGTGTAAAAGTTAATAAAAAAACAGGTGAACAGACAGAAAAAAATAGGAGTAATATCAAAACTTGGAAAGATAATCATTGTAAAGGGCTGATGTTACATCCATCTATTGAATCTATAGAGGAGTTTAAAAAGCATTACGAAGAAATATCTGCGAATGTAAAGAGGCTACAAAATACATCAGTTGGTGCAATTGTTGATGAGGCTTACAAATTAGCTGAAGATGAAATTAAGAGTTATATGCTAGAAGCAGGGGCAAAAATAGCAGCAAAATCTGTTTTCAAAAGTTGGTTAGGACCAATAGGGTGGGCTTGGACTGCTTATGATGTTGTGTCCGCAGGAGTAGAAGCTAAAGATTTATATGATGATTTAGATGAAATCAAAAAAAATTTAAATAACATTAAAAAAAATATAAAAGATAATATAAATCAATTTAAAAGTATTGCTCCTAAAATCGATAATTTGTTAAATAAAGAAGACATAACTCAAGATGATATTGCAACAGCTATGGGATATTATGCCAATATGAATCCTTGTGTTCGAGCTAGAAGGTGTAAATTAGTTAATTATAATCATGTAAGCGATGGTACAGGAACCCATCCAGAGTATGGCTGTTGTCCAGGGCAAACTGGTAACCATCTGATACCAGATAGTTTTATGCGAGATGCTCCTCCCTCAAAAAATAGAAAAGGGAAACCTAAATGCAAAGGTTATACTACAGGAAAAGCACCTACGATGTGTGTTGAAGGAGTAACTAGCACTGATGGAACACACGGAGATTCTCATAAAGCTTTTGATGATGCTATAGGCTCAAGTACATCCCCAACGATATCATACAATGAAGCTTTTGATGCAGCGGTTGATTCAGCTATGGCAGTTGCTCCACATTGTGATCGCAAATGCATAATAAAACAATTAAAGAAATATTATGACGATACAAAAATATGTGGGAAGAATAAGCCCACTTTGCGACGTGCTACAATTCCTATAAGACAAACAGAAGAAAATAAAAGTGAAGATTTTAATTGATTAATGAGTAAGAGGAAAAACTATGGCGAACTATGATAGAGTGCGACAGTCAATAAAAGGGTTAAATATTGTTAGTGGTGCATTGCATCCTGAATGTATTTATTTAATTGCAGAAGAGCAGTACAACCCTAAAAAGCATGGGGTAGGATATGATGAGTGGTCATTTGTAGGAGATTTCCGTATCTATTTATATAAGCCACTCATCAAAGAAACAGGTAATGAATGGCAAGGAAAAGCATATAAGAACATGAGAAAGATGAGAAAAGTTGCTATTGTGCCACAGAACAACCTAGGATTTTGCGGTGTTTTGTATAATGGTGATACCATTAGCCAAGTAACCCCACAAAAAGATGTTGAGAGCATTAAGTGGATAGAAAATGCTATAAATAATCTTGGTAACCGAGCAATTACTGATGTTGCCGTAATAAATGATGAAGTATATGCAAGTGCAGGTGGTGGAGCTGTTTATAAGAGAATTACAGATAATAATTGGCAAGAAATAGCATTACACACAACAGAAAAGTTTTTTTCTGATAAAAATTTTGCAACAGGGTTTAATTGTATTGCTGGATTTTCTAAAGATGAAATATATTTAGGAGGCAGAAATGGTACTCTATGGATATGTGATAGTAATAATTGGAGACCAATAGAACTTCCTGTTAATGAACATATTGAACAAATTGTTTGTGCTTCTAATGATTTTGTTTATATCAAATCTACAAGAAATATCCTTAAAGGACGCAAAGATAAATGGGAAATTATTAAAAATAATATTTTTGATAATAGTATTCTTAGAAGAATATCATGGTTTAAAAACGAACTCTATATATTGCCAAGTTTAGCAAGTGCAGCAGGTTTGTATGCTATGGGTTCAGATAATAAAATAAGACAAGTATCTGTTGGCTCTATTAGGTATAACCCTAATAAGGTTATTGATGGCAATCCTCTCTTTGGTTTAGAATCTAAAAATGATAATGACAATGTGTTTATTCCCAGTGGAATGAATGATATGGTTGTGAGCGATGAATTATTGATGATAACTGGCAATGATAAAGTCATTTTATTTAATGGCGAAAGATGGTTTAACTTATTTGATAAAAATCGTAGTGAAGAAGAACTACGAGCCACAGGAACATTTTACGACCCACGAGAGTTGTAACTAAATTAAATTATGATGAACTACGAACAAATAAAAAACACTTAAACTAAAATAGGAGAAATTTACTATGTATGAAAACTATAGTAATCAATCTTTACCACCTAAAGAATATAGAGAACTACTTGGGACTGCGATGTGCGTATTTAATTCAAACAATCAGTTCATTATTGAAAATATATTAAGAATTGATAGGGAAAATTTTAATTGGCATGAGTTAATAGATAAAACATCAGGACAGCTATTAGCCCGAATAAAAGAAACAATTGAAGAAGAAACAAATAATACTGACATTACCCGTATGTTTGAATCGTTAATTCAACAAAGAAATAGAATAATTCATAGTTTTCAAATTACAAAAGATAATGAACAAATATTATGTACCAAAGATAAACAGCATAACCAGTTGATTATTACAACTGATTACTTATCAACGTTCATTAAAGAAAACTCTAAATTGTCTGATATGTTGCACAAATTAAGAGGGTACTAATACATATAGTAAAGAAATAATATGGCAAGTTATGAAAAAGTGTTAGAAAATATTAGAGGACTTAATATTGTTAGTGGAGCATTGCATAAAGATTGTATTTATTTTGTTGCGGAAAATTATTATGATAAGAAAATTCATGGAGATAAATATGATGAGTGGGATTACCCAATAGAAATACGTATTTATATGTACGTACCTAAATTAAAGAAAGTCAAGGATGAGTGGTTTGCAAAAGCTTATAATGAAGTTGGTTTTTTAAAGCATGTTACTGATATATCTAATGATATTATTGCTTTTTTGGGAGTGTTTCCAGAAGGAAGTTTGGCTATACAAAACAATGTAGAAGAAACATCAAGTGGATTTCAGACATTATTAAAAATCATACCCGTACAAGGAGCAATCACTGATGTTAGTGTAATAGACGATGCTGTTTATGCTACTGCAAGTGGTGGCGAAGTGTACAAACGTATTAGTAATAAAGAATGGAAAGAAATTGCCAAATTAAGCACAAAAAATTTTTTTTCAAATAAAAGATCTGCTGATGGATTTGATTGTATTGATGGCTTTTCTGCTGATGAGATTTATGCAGGTGGTGAAAAAGGAACTTTATGGCTATTTAATAAAGATACGTGGCGACCAATTGAGTTACCGAGCAACTCAGATGTACAACAAATAATCTGTGCACCAGATGGTTATGTGTATCTTAATATGGGGTGGCTCTTATTAAAAGGTCGTGAGGATAATTGGGAAAAAATAAAAATCCCTAAAGAGTTTAAGTGGATAGATTCACAGATAAGAAAAATTACTTGGTTTAAAGATAAACTTTATGTTTTACCCTATACAGCAAGCGTTTATGGTATGGCTGTGTACCAAGATAATGATCTGAAAGCAGTCAAAGTGGGTAGTTTTACAATAAACCCTGAAAAAATTATAAATGACAATCCTCTTTGGGGTATCGAAACTAAAAATATGGACACCAATGTGTTTATTCCGAGTGGTATAAATGATATGGTTGCAAACGATGAATTATTGATGATAACTGGCAATGATGAAGTCATTTTATTTAATGGAGAAAGGTGGTTTAATTTATTTGATAAAAATCGCAGTGAAGAAGAACTACGAGCCACAGGAACATTTTATGACCCAAGGGAATTATAGTTACAATGAATGATAAAAGATTATTTTTGTCTCGGTTTGGTATGCTTTCCTCTCTCGGTGTAGGGGCAGAGGTTAATGGCTGTGCGATGCAATGTGGGTATGATGGCTTTGAGGCGAGTAACTTTTTAGGTAATCGTAGTGAACCATACCTTACTGCTGAATGTAGATTAAACAGTAGTCTAACAGGCATTGGTAAGCAGGCGACAATGATTGCACAAAGCTTATTACAAACATTTGATGGTTATTCTTCTGATGAAATTAACGCTATTCCTATTGTTTTCTGTTTGCCAAACCGTCCTGATATTTGGGATGCACAACAAAATGCAGTTATGATACTTTCACGAGTCAAAGAATTACTCGCAGAGCATAATATTAGGCCCAATAAACACAATCAATTGATACTTGAAAATCGTTGTGCTGTTGCATCGGCTTTTGGTATAGCGGATGATTTGTTGAAAAATCGTGTGGCACAACAAGTAGCAGTTGTTACTTCCGATAGTTTGATTACTCGTAGTGCAATGGACTATTTTTCTGGCGATATGTATGAAGACGGTATTCGTCTCTTAACCGAAGACAATCCAAATGGATTTATACCAGGAGAAGCAACAGTTTCATTTATCATCAGCAACAAAACTGAGAAAGGGCAACCTCATCTTGTGTGTAGTGGTTGGGGACAAAGCGAGGAGCAAGCAATATGGGTAAGTGGCAAAGTCTGTAATGCTAAAGGATTGGTGCAATCTACGAGGAATGCATTACAAATGGCTGAGCAAAAAATGAGTGATATGGACTTTATTTTATCAAGTGTTTCAGGTGAGGATTATTTTTTTAAAGAAGTAGCCTTAGCCTCAACTCAATCTTTAGAGCAAAAAGTAGATGAACAGCCTCTATATTTACCAGCAACTCATATAGGGGAGGTTGGAACTGCAATTGGTGGTGCAATGCTAGTGATGTTGTTATATGCAATGAAAAATGATTTTGGACAAAACTACAAAGCAGTTGTAATGATCAGTGATGATGATAGTCAGAGAACAAGCTTTATTATTGAGTGCGTAGGACAGGATTAAGTAATGGCAAATAATGAGGTTTTTGTAAATGGTTTAGAGGTTGCTTGTAAGGCAGCTGATGGAAAATCAGTTGCAGCATTTCCTGACCCTTGTTGGAGTCCACCATTTCCATCAGCAGGTCCTATTGTTATTCCATACGCAAATACAGCTTATGCAAAAAATTTAACCAATGCAACCAAAACTGTGATGATTACAGGTAAGCCTGTTGCACAAAAAGACAAATCTTATTTCAAAACAAGCACAGGTAATGAAGCGGCAACAAACGCTTTTGCTAAAGGCTATATGAGCCATGTTATAAAAGGTAAAGCCTATTTTAGAAGCTGGTCAATGAATGTATTTGTAGAAGGATATAATGTTTGTCGTCATACTGACGGAATGACACACAATCATGGTTCAACAACAAATACGGCTTATTGGCATTATTTAGATACGGCAAGTCCAAGTGGTGTATGTGAAAAAAATGCAAGAAAAATATCTAAAGCATGTGGTGAAGAAATTCACGACCCTAAAAAAGAACCTGACAAACAAAATGCACAAAAGCGTGAAAAAAGTATTTTTAGTAGTTCTAAAACGAGATTGAAAAAGAGAAAAGCAGAAGGTAAATCAGGGAAAGATGAGAGTAAGGAAAAAACAAGCTGGAAAGAGAGAAACTGTGCTGGCCTAATGATAAGCCCTTTTTATGATTCTAATAAAGAAGCTGCATTTAAAAAGAAACGAAATGAGTTTAAGAAAGATTTAGAGGGAGTCAATGAGAGATTAGAAGAGTTGACAGACACAGCTATTGATAACCTAATTGATGAGGTTAAAGAGAAAGTTGAAAAAACAATTGCTAAGAAAGTTGCCGCTGTTGCAGTTAGATCTGCTGCAAAATCTTGGTTAGGGCCAATTGGTTGGGTGTGGACTGCTTATGATGTTGTATCTAGTGGCATGACCATCAATGATTTATTAGATGAGTTGGATGAGCTAAGAGATACGTTAAAGACAATGAGACAAGAATTGCCTGAATTAAGAAAAATTGCTAAAAATGCAACTAATTTAGATGAAAAAGGCTTGGCGAACGCTATGGAAGTAATTGCCAATATTAATCCTTGTACGAGAGCAAGGCGTTGTAAATTAGTACCATTTAACGCTAGTAATGGCAAAGCCAAAACTCAAGGTTGTTGTCCAGGCCAAACAAAACATCACATAATACCAAAAGCATTTTTCAAAAAAAGTGATGAGGCAGGCTCAGCTAATGTTAGTGAATGTCGTAAGTATAATGCTTTTAAGGCACCTACCATTTGCTTAGAAGGAAGTAGTCATTCCAAGGGCGGCTCACATGCAAAAATTCATGGCAAAATTAAAAAATATATAGGTAAGTTAAATATACCAGTGGGTGACAATATCAGTTATGCACAGACAAAGAAAGCCTGCTTAGATTCAGTTGAAAGAATTGCTCCCCAATGCGATAGGGACTGCATAGAAAAACAATTGGATGCCTACCATAAGCAAGTATGCAAAGCAGATAAAGGTTTATTTGAACTTAATGAAGACAAAGCAATCACATTAAGACGAGCTAAAACACCGGGACCTAGTGAATCTGAAAATGATGAAGGAAGTATAAAATAAAGTTATAATAAATGGAGATTTAGATGGCAAGTTATGAGAATATAAAAGATATTTCACAAGGGTTAAACATTGTTAGTGGAGCATTGCACCCTGAATGTATTTATTTAATTGCAGAAGAATTTTTTGACAAAAAAAAACATGGAAATAAATGTGAAGATGAATGGGACTTTATTGGTAAATTTCATATCTATTTGTACAAACCTTTGTTTATGGAACAAGGTAATGATTGGCAAGGTAAACTTTATAGTGGAATGGTAGATATGACAAGAGTGGCGGTTATACCTAACAGACCCCCTGCATTTTTAGGATGTATTTCAGCCAGTGGCACAATTATTTATCAAGCAAATGCGAAAGAGGAACCTGAAAATTTTCAAATGACTAAAAATGCTATTAAGGCACGAGGACGAATATCAGACCTTGCAGTGATAGATAATGATATTTATGCCACATCAAGTGGTGGGGCTGTGTATAAACGCATTACCGATGAGAATTGGGAAGAAATCGCCTTGTCTGTAACTGAACGGTTTTTTTCTGATGATAGTTTTACTAATGGATTCGATTGTATAGATGGTTTTTCAGCAGATGAAATATATGTAGGTGGCGAAAAAGGTATTTTGTGGATATGTGACAAAGGAAAGTGGCGTCCTATTGATTTACCATATAATAAGGACATAGAACAAATAGTTTGTGCTCCCGATGGTTATGTGTATTTGAACTGTTGCTGGAAAATACTCAAAGGTCGAAAAGATAGTTGGCAGATTATTGATATTGACAATCACCTTCCTCCATCTATGGGAATAGCTAAGATGTCTTGGTTTAAGGGAGGCGTTTATTTATTGCCTGATGCCGCAAGTGCCATAGGTTTGTACTGCTATCGTAATGACATAATTAAACAAGTTCCTGTTGGTAACATTCAAATAAAACCTAAAAAAACAATCTCAAACAATCCATTATTAAATCTAGAGTTTACGAATGCAGAAGTCCAAGTTTTTATTCCTGGAGGGTTAAATGATATGATGGCTAATGATGATTTGTTAATGATAACAGGTGGAAATGCTGTTATTCTTTTTGATGGTAATAGGTGGTTTAACTTATTTAATAAAAACAAATCAGAGGAAGAGCTGCGAGCTACAGGTACATTTTATGACCCAAGGGAATTATAGATAATGAGGGTAAAAATGGAACAAGAACATAAAATGGTTTTTTCAGAAAATATAAATGAGCAACTTAAACACGATGCACCATTTGCGTGGTTTCTACGTCATCATGGTTGTCAATCTCCTATTTTTCGTTTAGATGATATTAAACGTCTTGACGATCGGTTAAATAGCTTTTTACAAGCTTTTTACGTATCGGAAGAAAGAGGTATTAGCTTGGCAAGTACATTACGATTAGATGATTGGGGGGCTAGATTTGTACTATTTTGGTTAGGTATTGAGTCGGGGAAAAGTGAATATTGTATAGAGGCAACAAAGGATATTGAAGACCAAGAAGAAAGTAATGAATTAGCTGAAGCGTTAAGTTGGTTTGTGCAGTTAGATAAAATTGAGTCTATGCTCAAAACATTGGGAGATACTCCACATACAAATCCGTGGGTTAAACGTGCTGCAATAGATGCTTGTCGATTGAACTCTATATCACTTACTGATAATTATATTCGAGGTGTTCTAGCTAGTGATGATAGTATTAATCAAGTGGCTATATTAGACTATATAGCATCACAGAGATTAGATTACTCTGATATCGTAATTTCTTTATTCTCTCATGATGATGAGGCTGTCAGGTTATCAGCTTTGATTGCTGGCATTTATCAGCCACAGAGTATTAGTGAGTTGTTTTCTTGCCTTCAACCTTTGGTTTTGAAAGATACATTCCAATTAAAACTAGCAATTAAACATACATTTGTCCTTGCAAATATAAATGAAGCTCGTAAATTAGTATGTGATATAAACTCGTGTGATTATTCTGAAAGAATTAAAATTTATGCCAAGGCGTTATCAGGGCTTGTGGATTTTTTACCTGAATTAATCGAGCTTACAAAAGATAAAGATTTGGCAAAAGTAGCAGGAGAAGCCATCTCAATGATTACTGGGTTAGATTTAGAAGAGGATGATTTTAGTCTTCCTCTCGGTGATTATGCTATGCGAGAAATTGGTAATGATGACTTTGATGATGAGCTTGAAAAAGACTTTTGGAAATCAGCTTATGAGGATGATTTACCACTGCCAGATGCAGAAGCGTTAATGCAATGGTGGGATAAGAATCAGGGTGATTTTAACAATACTGTGCGTTATCTTGCAGGAGTTCCTATAGATATAGAAAATATGAAAAGTATTTTAACTACTGGAAATCAAATTCAACGTGAAATGGCCGCACTACATCTAGCTTATTTAGATAAAACACAGAAAATATTTCAAGTTAACTCGAACGCAGATAGACAATATCATCAATTAACTCTTGTGAATATGAATAGCAATGAAACGAATTAAAAAATTAGATTGCTTTTCCCTTGAAGACATTTTAAAAGAAGATAAGTGTTTGCTTGTTTTGAGTAATAGTAACTGTGATGCTTGTAAACAATGGGTACAGAAAATCAATAAAGGGCTACAAGAAGAAACATTACCAATGCATATTGAATACGGTAAACTTGATATTAATCAAAAGGGACTAATTTCATTTCGCAGAGAAAACCCTTGGGTAGAAAAAGCAATATTCTTACCTTATACGGCTTTGCTTTTGGAAGGTGTTTTTACTGGTGGTTTTATCGGTGCTGATTATGAAGAACTACAAAATTTACTTGAAAGAGTATGAGATTTAAATTTGGTTTAGTGCATTATTTTTTATGTAACAATGCACTTTGGGAGTATAAAATACGAACTTTAGTATATAGTGAACTTTTTGAATTTTAAATACTAGAATTAATTTTTAGTCTCGGATGTTTTTTAGACAGGATTTGTTTCTGTTTGCTGTTACTAACATGAGTGTATATTTGGGTCGTCACGATTGAATTATGCCCTAGTAAATTTTGTATATATTTTATATCAACATCTTCTTCTAATAATAAGGTGGCAAAAGTATGTCTAAAAGTATGAGGCGTTATTTGTTTGTCAAGATTTGATTGCTTTACATATTTTTTAATTAATAACCTAACAGATTGAGTTGAGAGTTGATTACCTAAACGATTAATTAAAAAGTAACTCTGAGGCTTAAATAAGCCAGTATAAAGTTTCAAAATATCCCATACATTCTTCTGGCATATATTAATAATACGTTCCTTACCACCCTTTCCAAAAACTTTTATATGATGATTAGAGAAATCAATGTCAGTGATTTTAAGGTTGCATAGCTCAGATACCCTTATGCCAGTGGAAAATAAAAGCTCAATAATTACAATATTTTTAATAATTGTTTTTTTCTTATGACTTGTGTATTTGTCTATATTGTTATACTCGGTATAAAGAGTTTTTAATATTGTTGAGACCTCATTTATATCCATAACAGTTGGTAAAATTTTGGGCTCTTTAATCCTTAATTTTATTTTATGAAAAGGATTAATAAACAAATCATCCTCAAACTCCCAAAAACTAAACATAGCCTTTATTGTAGCTATTTTTCGTTTGGTGGTCTTAGGCTTAAAGTGAGAGACAGACTTGATATATAGTTTAATATTCTCCTTTGTTATTTGATTGATAGTATGTAATTTATAATTTTTATTCATAAAGTTTTGGAATTGTCTTAGGTCTGTTTTATAGGCTTTTATTGTTTTGATATCAAGATTTTTTTCGTATTGACAGTGAAAAATAAATTTACTTATTAACTCAGCTATATCTAGTGGGGTGTTTATGTTGTCTGTATTCATTGGTATCCATGTTAAATACCTTATCATAATTAATAACAG
>PDWI01013675.1_pt1 | contig 13246 bp, 14 predicted proteins | sample 1430891 | NCBI WGS metagenome assembly PDWI01 (sample SAMN01162508, study PRJNA174530) | Oral metagenome, whole genome shotgun sequencing project. | biome: Marine environment; feature: Marine mammal; material: Swab sample of the gingival sulcus; isolation source: swab sample of gingival sulcus... | reverse complement strand
TGGAATTAGTAGCGTAAAACCGTTCCCCAGGGGGCGCGCCCCCTGGGGAACGACTCACATGCCAAGACGAAATTGCTGAACTTGACGCACACAACTGGATTATGATGCCGCCGGCGGATGAAGATCAAACAAGCCGGGCACTGCCCTGCACCCGCCCTGCCGGGAGCCACCTCGCCGGTGGGGCGTCTCCGACGGGTCAGGAACCTCTTGAAAGAGGTTCCCGACACCCTCCAGAACTTTTTATCGCTCGCTTCGCTCGAAGGTGCACCAACTTGGGAAGATTGGCCTTTTGGGGAGCACTCTCTTCGGCAAAGACACGCCAAACTATACGGCCCTTCCTACTTTCCGACCACGTAAAGTCCCATGCGTCCCTCTCTCCCCCGACACCGTGGGGTTGATGCGATTCTTCTCCCCGACCACGTAAAGCCCCATGCGTCTTCCCTTTCCCCGACCACGTAAAATTCCATGCGTCCCTCTCTTCCCGACAACGTAAAATCCCATGCCCCCCTCTCCCCCACACCGTAAAGCCCCATGCGTCCTTCTCTCCCCCGACACCGTGAGGCTTGCGAGAGTGGTGTAGCTGCAAGGCGCCAGCCCTGTTTTAACCGCAGGCGTAGCAGTGCTACGGTGAGGATTAAAACAGGTCTGGCAACGTAGCAGATGTGCCGCTATCGCAAGCCGGCGCGCCGTGGAATACAGGTCCGGCAACGCAGCAGATGCGCCGCTATCGCGAGCCGGCGCGCCGTGGAATACTACTATAGGGCGTCTTTGATCAGTTCCTTGTACTTCTCGACATCGTCAGGGGTAACGTTTATGGCTTTAACCTTACCATCCACCTCAATGACAATGGGGGTGTTGGTCTGTACAGCAATCTCTCTGGCTCGCAATGCGGCACGCTTCATGGCCTTGTCGATGTCTACGGAAAAGTCTTTTATCGTTTTAGGCATATTCTTTCTTTCCTGAATCTATCAAAAACGGGGTTGTTCCCATATTGTCATATAAATACCAACGATCAACAAGTTCTTTATACAACCCGTTGAAGTTCTCCAAACCCCGATGAAACCGGCGACGGACTGTTTCATCAGGAATGTGGTGCCCTCCTTGCGAGACTCGAAAGGCGACACGCTTCAACGCGGTTTCCGGCCTTTTGAGCGATAAAAAAATCAAATGGACATGGTAACCAACCTGTTGCCACTTGGGGATTTTCCTTGTGTACCCTTTTCCCGAAAGCGTTGTCTCAATTGCAAAATTCTTCCCGTCATCAACGTATTTATCGATTTGATTCAGCATCAACTTTCCGGCTTGAATCGCCTCATTTTCAGGGGAAAACGGAGAAAGGCCACTGGCGATCATGTCAGCATTCACGAAATACTGGCAATGGTACTCAATGGGCAGGAGCACGTTGGCAAAGGTTGTTTTTCCCGCACCATTGGGGCCAGCGATGATAAAAATGAATTTCTCGCCCCCGACTCCCTGGAGTTTGCCAACAACTTGTTAAAAAATGCGGTCTATGAAATTTTGAATACGCGGATCAGTACATTGCTCTTTGAAGAACGCGTCCGGGGAGCCTTTGGCGAGAAAGGAACCAGCCTCCATGAAAATGACCTGATCCGCTATCTCACGGGCAAACCCCATGTTGTGGGTGACGATGATCATGGTCATGCCTTCCGTTGCCAACTGTTTGATCGTGGCAAAGACTTCCCCCACCAATTCCGGGTCAAGGGCTGAGGTGGGCTCGTCAAACAACATCAGCTTGGGCTTCATGGACAGAGCCCGTGCAATGGCCACACGCTGTTTTTGGCCCCCGGACAAGGAGGCGGGATACCGGTCGGCAAAGTCGACCATACCCACTTTTTCCAACATGGTCAGGGCGATGTTCCGGGCCTCGGCCTTGGGGGTTCCCAGCACGGTCACCTGCCCTTCCATGGCATTTTCGATCACGGTCATGTGGGGGAACAGATTGAAATGCTGAAACACCATCCCGATCTGTGTACGGAGTTTACAGATGTTGCGCGGCCTATCCAGCACCTGTTTTCCCTTGACGACACGGTAGCCGACAGTCTTTCCCTCAAAAACGATAGAGCCGGAATCAATGGTTTCCAAAAAATTAATAGAACGCAACAAGGTGGATTTGCCCGAACCGGACGGGCCGATGATGACGGTTTTCTCTCCGGGCTGGAGAGAGAGACTGACATTGTCCACAGCAGTGTGCCGACCAAAGGTCTTAACGATATTCGTCAGTTCAAGAAGAGGTTGCATCAGCGATTCTCATACGCACCCACACATTCCTCCAACCGTTCAAAGGCAAAGGTGAAGACTGTGGTGAAAAGAAGGTAAATGACAGCGGCCAGCCCCAGTATGGTCACATTGAAGGAGGCGTTGAACAACTGGTCGGCGGTTCGCATGAGTTCCACCATGGCGATGGTGGAAACCAGCGCAGTATCTTTAATCAAGGCAATGAACTCATTGCCGACCGGCGGCAGGATGACACGATAGGTCTGGGGAATGATCACCCGACGCATGGCTTGCCAGCGCGACATGCCGATGGCTTCGGCGGCCTCCATCTGCCCGTGGTCGATGGAAAGAATCCCGCTTCGGATAATCTCTGCCAAATAGGCGGAATAATTCAATCCAAGACCGATCAATGCCGCCCCAATGGGTTTTAAGGTGATACCAATGGCGGGCAGGCCGTAATAGATGAAAAAGAGTTGCAGCAAAAGCGGCGTACCACGAAAAAACCAGATCACAAGCCAGCACAATCGACTGACCGGCCTGAAATGACTGATACGGCCCAAGGCTATCAACAAACCGCCCACCGGCGATATGATCATGATGACCACGACCAGCAACAAGGTCATGAGGCTACCCTTGAGCAGGTACGGCACAAACTTGACCGTGTCATTGAAAAGCCGTTGCCAGTGCGGCAACATGGCTTCGTTCACTGAAGCACGGAATTGAACGGCCTCAATATTCTCAGGATAGACGGCCAGCACTTCTTCCACCACGGCCAACGCGGCGGGATAGTCCTTGAGAGCAAATTCCAGACGGGCCGCCTGCATGTGCCCCGAAACAAACTGCCCCTGATCCCCTTCGGGACCGGGCACTGGAATCTGCCGATACATGCGGATCGCACCCTTGAGATCGCCTGTTGCCATGATATCGTTGGCCTGGCGCATAAGCGCATCGGCGTCCACAGCAACACTTTGCGCAGCCTGTGCGCCAAGGGTAAAGAAAGAAAGGATAAGGAGCATCGCCAACGCAATGCCCCTTATCGTCTGTATTGTCTGCACGTTATCCGACTACCACTTGGCAGGGTTGGTAACATCTTCGCCGAACCACTTGCGGGAAATCTTGCCCATGGAACCGTCGGCTATCATCTCGTCAATGGTTTTCTGGACCATACCACGCAAGGCAGCGTCTTCCATTCGGAAGGCAACGCCAAAAGCCTCCTTGGTGATATATCCAGGCAACGCACGGAACTTGCCGGGACGGGTCGCCATGTAATAGCGACCAGTGACGTTATCCACGACAACGGAATCCAAACGGTCAGCTTCGAGATCAAGAAACGCCTTGGGGTTGGTGTCGTACTCCCGAATTGCCGCAGCGGCCTTGGGGAGCTTCTTTGCCGCTTCCAAAGCCGGGGAACCGGCCTGAACCCCGACCTGCTTGCCGCCGAGATCAGCATGCTCCTTAATGACCTGCTCATCCATCCGCACAGTAGCGATCTGCCCGTCGATCAGATAGGGCTTTGAAAAAGCGACCTTTTTCTGACGTTCGGGGGTGATGGTCATACCGTTCCAGATGCAATCAAATTTCTTGGCATACAGCGAATTGATGACCCCCTTCCATTCGGTCGGCTGCCACACGATGCGAACCCCCAAACGACGACCGACCTCCTCGGCAACATCAATATCGAATCCGACCAGCTTGCCGCCGTCATCGCGGAACCCCATAGGCGGGAAGGCATCGTCCAAACCAATGGCCAGTTGACCGGCAGTCTGTACCCGGGTCCATGACGTGTCGGCAGCAAAAGCAGCGACGGCACTGAAGCACAGTGCCGTGACAAAAAAAACAGCGAGTAAACGTTTCATCCCCAAATCCTTCTGTTTGTTCAAAATTAACATGGCAAAACAAAGCGGAAGTACAGCATAAAAACAGCCATGGCAACCACCAATATTTGGTTCATCCGTTTCAAGCGTCCTTTTATCCATGGGAACTGGCAAGGTTGCCAAGGCAAACGATTGTTGACGCATTTGATCTGCCAGGAAGCGCGGAAGGGCCACGCTGTTCGCCCGGATTGCACCGACACCGGAGCGCACATTACAGGAAGACAAAAAATCAGGCCCGGTACCGAGCCTGATCCTTCAAAAAGTCAATACGACTTGAGCCTGATGGTATGCTTCTTCAGGCTCGTTCTGTTTATGGTCACACGTTAAGGAATCCTCTCTTCCCACTCTTTCTGCCGAAAACCGACCAGAACAACGTCGTCGCCGACGAGAATTGGCCGCTTCACCAACATGCCGTCCGAAGAGATCAATGCAAACAAGTCACTGTCGGCCATGGAATCAATGGTTTCTTTCAGCCCAAGCTCCTTGTATTTTTTGCCGTTAGTGTTGACGAATTTCCTTTTATTTGATCATATGCCGAATCGTAAAATCCACCCCCCTTTCCTCAAGCCAAGCCTTGGCCTTGCGGGAGGAGGTTCAACTGGGATAATGTACTAAAATCATGCTTATTTTCTCCCTGTTCACTGTTCCTGTTCTCTTTATCGGGCGTTAATCCCAATCAAGAAGCCGTTGTTGTCCTTCAAGGGCACGGATGACTGTAACGTCCTGCATCACTTCAAGAAAACCTACATAGGTGCCGCCGTCAAGACGAATGTGCACGAAAACATCGGTTTGAGGATACTTTTCCATCATAGATCCCCCGCCGACAGGCGCATCCTTATGCCGCGTGTCAGCCGGGAGCGAAGCGGACGGCTCCTGCACTGCGAACGGCTTGCCTTCCGCGATTCTTGGCAGATCAAACGCATGAACACGCTTTTGCTTTGGCAACCTCACCACACGCGCTCTCATGGAGAAAAGGACACTTGAAACGGATGAACCGGGAAATAGGCCACACGGTCATCGACATCGACAAGGCAATGCCCACTGGCGGTGATTTCAAAATGGCTTTCACCACGGCGGACCTTTGCCCAATCTTCTTCCCCAAAGGCTTCATAGGTCATGGGCAATAAATAACGCAATGTACGTTCTCAGCAAGCTGTGCAATTTCATTGCTAAAAAAGTAAGACTCATTGACAGAGCCGCTTCTTTGAATATACTCAGGACTCCCACCCGGACTTTGGGCAGGGACTATTGGAGGCCAGGGCTTGTACCGACCTGAACAACTTCTGCGGTCAATCGTCTGGCGGTTCCCTTGCTAACGAAGATTGCTGACGCCTGTTTTCGACAACCAACAAGGATTGCAAATGACCAGCCTCTGCCCCTGCGGTTCAGGCAAAAAGCATAGAGAATGCTGTACGCCGTATATCTCTGGAGAAAAACCCGCCCCCACAGCTGAAGCCGTGATGCGCGCCCGTTACTCTGCCTATGTCTTCAATAAACTGGACTACCTCAGGGAGTCTTTGGCTCCTGAAGCTCTTGCCGAACATGACGACACGACAGTCAGAGAGTGGGCCGACAAGGCACAGTGGCGCGGTCTGGAAATCCACGACAAATGGGCTGGCGGCGAAAACGACCAGGAAGGTATTGTGGAATTTACGGCCCGCTACGCCATAGACGGGGAAGAACTCAGCCACCGGGAACGAAGCAACTTTAAAAAGGTCGGCGATCACTGGCGTTATCTAGATGGCACCATGGTGTCTGGACCACCGATTCGCAAAGGGAAAAGAGTCGGACGCAATGAAAAATGTCCGTGCGGGTCCGGCAAAAAGTATAAAAAATGTTGCGGTCACTAGCGGCGTATCGGCATTGAACCTACTCGGTCACTGCGACAAAAAGGGCTGGCTCCTGTGGAGCCAGCCCTTTTTATTGTAACGGTAGTGTTACCTTTCCTTAAAACCGCTCAAACTCTGCATCGTTTTCCTCCATATCCAAGGCCAGGCCAGAGGCACCTTGCGGCGTGCTGACCTTCTTGGCTGCTAATGGCCTGGGCGCATCAGGCCCAGTCTTCTTACCCACGACTCGGAAATTATGCCTCTCCGGTGGATTGCTACTGATAGCCGATCCCGACACACGGAAGAAGGAAATGGCCTGCTGAAGACCTTGTGCCTGACGTGCCAGGTCCGTGGACGTTGCCGCCATTTCCTCAGAGGCTGCGGAATTGCGCTGAACAACAAGGTCAAGCTGTTGCAACGCGGCATTGATCTGTTGCGCACCGGTATCCTGCTCATTACTGGAAACCGTTATTTCCTCAATGAGTTCAGCTGTTTTCTCAATATCGGGAACCATCCCCTTGAACATATTCCCCGCCCTCTCAGCCACTTCCACACTGGCAGAAGACAGATCGCTGATTTCGGCTGCGGCCTGCCCACTTCGTTCGGCCAGTTTACGGACTTCAGCTGCGACAACGGCAAACCCTTTACCGTGTTCTCCGGCACGGGCAGCTTCAATGGCGGCATTCAAAGCCAGCAAATTCGTCTGACGGGCAATGTCCTCAACAATAGAGATTTTATCGGCGATCTCCTGCATGGCCGAGACGGTTTCGGCCACTGCCGCACCACCGATTTTGGCCGTTTCCGCAGCTTTGCTGGAAATCTGTTCAGTTTCCCGCGCATTTTCAGCATTGGCGCGAATATTGGCGGCCATTTCTTCCATGGAGGAAGAGACCTCTTCCAACGATGCCGCCTGATCATTGGCTCCTTCGGCCAGTTCATGGGAGGTTGCGGCAAACTCCTCACTTCCTGCCGAGACTTGACTGCTGCCCTCTACCACCAGGCCCACAACATCAGCCACCTTATCGGCCATGGTATTATAGGCCCGGTAGATGGCTCCAATAGAATCCTTGCGGACGGCGGAAAGACGGCCTGTATAATCACCCTGCGCGGCCTTATTCAACGTACTGACCATTTCAGCCATTGGACGAATAATTAACCCGTTCATATACCACCAAACAGTCGCCACCACCAGGATAAGAACGACTATGGACAACAGGATCGTTGAAAAGACCTGCTTCCAGACCGGTGCCATGATTTCGGACATTTCGGTCAAGGCGATAAACTTCCACTTCAGATAGGGCGACGTATAGACGACCGCCATATAATCAACGCCATCAATAGTCAGTTCAGCCGCACCGTCGGACATGGCAAAGGCTGTGCCATACCCCTTGTCCAACTCTTTCACATTTTTAAAATTATATTCCTTGTTCTTCGGGTCGGCAAGAATGACACCATCGTCCTGAATCATCATGACATAGCCAGTTTCACCAAGTTTGACCGCTTCTATAAGTGACGTTAGCTGTGACAAAGAGGTATCAATGGAGACAACGCCGTAAACCGTCCCCCCTCTCACAACCGCCTTGGTCGTGGAAACCATAGCTGCACCGGCAGTCGAAAAATACGCTTTGGAAATGATGCTTTCTCCCGGATGAGTAGCCGCACCTGTATACCATGGCCGAGACCGAGGGTCGTACCCGGCTGGCAAAAGGGTATCGCTACCGACAATGATCGCCCCCTTATTCGTGGCCATGTAGCAATCCTTGTAACTCTTGTGTGACGAGAGAACCATCTTGAACAAACTGCGAATTTCCCTCCCCAGAACATCTTCCGGCCACGGGTCAGTTGGACTGTCTCTCTCTTTGTCCAGATAATTTGTCAGGATTTCATCCACCCGCACAGCACGCGGGTCTTCGGCCAGCATGTTTGTATTATTGACAGCCCCTTTGAGATACATAGAAACAGTACCGTCAATGTGTTCAAGCTGCCCGGCAGCCATTCGTGTATTATATTTTTTTGAATCATGAAAAATGGCCGTCAGACTCACGGCCAAAATCAAAGAACTCAACAGCAAAAGAGAGACGATAAGTGGAAATAGTATTTTTGCCCTAACATCAAGGTTCATAAAACTTCCTCCTGGATTTCTCTGTTGGCATATCCGGTAATTTCCGAAAGCGTATAACTCCTTTCTTTCAGAATGAAAACAACTATCATCTTTACCACCAATCGGCCCATTTATCATCAGAGACTTGGCTTATATGCTGAAATAACGTAGGCTTCTACACCCTATGGAACGAAAGCAAACCAGAGCCATTACCGTCGGGAGTGTGGGCATTGGAGGGGACAATCCCATACGAGTCCAATCCATGTGCAACACGGACACCCGAGACATCATTTCCACGGTTTCCCAAATCGAACAACTGGCCAAAGCTGGATGTGAAATCGTTCGTCTGGCCGTTCCCACGACCAAAGCTGCCGCCGCACTAAAAGATATCCGTCAACAATCCACTGTTCCCCTCATTGCGGATATCCACTTTAACCACCGCCTTGCCATTGCCGCCCTTGAAGCGGGAATTGACGGATTGCGTATCAATCCCGGCAATATCGGCAGTGAAGCAAAAGTGGACAATGTGGTGCAGGCCGCCAAAGCACACGGCGCGCCTATCCGCATCGGCGTCAACGGCGGTTCCCTTGAAAAGGATTTACTACAACAATTCGGTGGCCCCTCTCCTGAAGCCATGGTCGAATCCGGTCTGCGCCATATTCGCATGCTGGAAAAACGGGGCTTTCACGATATCAAAATTTCTCTCAAAACCTCATCGGTCCTGAACACCATTGCCGCCTACCGACTCATGGCACGGCACATAGAATACCCACTGCACATAGGCATCACCGAAGCCGGAACGCTGGTTCGCGGGACCGTGAAATCCGCTGTCGGCCTCGGCATACTGCTGGCCGAAGGGATCGGTGATACCATGCGAGTGTCCCTCACCCACGACCCCATAGCGGAAATCGGCGTCTGTTACGAAATTCTCCGCTCTTTGGGCTTGCGGGAACGCGGCCCGGAGATTATCTCTTGTCCTACCTGTGGGCGGACAGAGATACATTTGATCCGATTGGCTGAAAAAGTCGAAGAAGCACTTAGAGGAATTGACGAAGTCTTTACCGTTGCCGTCATGGGTTGCGTGGTCAATGGGCCCGGAGAAGCCCGTGAAGCCGACATCGGCATCGCCGGAGGGCTCGACTCGGGCCTCATAATCAAAAAGGGCCAGGTCGTCCGCAAGGTCAAGGGCAATGACAACCTGTTGCCGGAATTCATGAAAGAAATTGAACTTTTCTTGAAAGAAAGGAGAAATAAATAATGCGTCTTTCCCGCTACTACATCCCGACCCTGAAAGAAGACCCGGCCGATGCCGAAGTCGTTTCCCACAAACTGATGATGCGGGCAGGCATGATCCGCAAACTCACCAGCGGCATTTACAACTATCTGCCCCTTGGCCTGCGCTCCATCAACAAAGTCGCCCAAATCGTGCGCGAAGAAATGGACCGGGCCGGTGCCATGGAGGTGCTCCTGCCCATGGTCCAACCCGCCGACCTCTGGCGGGAGACCGGACGGTGGGATTACTACGGCAAGGAACTGCTCCGTCTCAATGACCGCCATGGCCGGGACTACTGCCTCGGCCCCACCCATGAAGAGGTCATCACTGATTTGGTCCGGGACGAAATCAAATCCTATAAACAGTTACCGGTCAACCTCTACCAGATTCAAACCAAATTCCGGGACGAAATTCGGCCCCGTTTCGGCCTTATGCGGGGCCGCGAATTTATCATGAAGGACGCCTACTCCTTTGACAAAGACGAAACAGGTGCCGAGAAATCCTATTGGGGGATGTTTGAGGCATACAAAGCCGCCTTCTCCCGCATCGGCCTTCGTTTCAAACCCGTTCAGGCCGATTCAGGTGCCATAGGAGGCGATTTTTCGCACGAATTTATGGTGCTGGCTGAGACCGGAGAAGATACCATTGCCTCCTGCAAAACCTGTGATTTCGGTGCCAACCTTGAAAAGGCCCGTGTCAAATTACCGGAAGCCAAGCCAGAACCGGACGAATCCAGTGTTCCGGCCCTCGAAGAGGTTGCCACGCCCGGCAAACATACTGTCAAAGAGGTCTGTGAATACCTTGGCCTGACCGCCGAACAATTGATCAAAACACTGCTGTTTGTCGTGGACGGCGAGCCCGTTGCCGCCCTTGTGCGCGGTGACCGCGAACTCAATGACACCAAGCTCCGTAACCTTATCGGCGGCAACGAAATCGAGTTGGCCGATCAAGCTCTGGTCCAGCAATTAACCGGTGCTCCTGTGGGCTTTGCCGGGCCAATCGGCCTGGACATCCCCATCTATGCCGACCGGGAACTTTGTCTCTCTACAGATTGGGTTGCCGGTGCAAACAAGGGCGATACCCATGTGACACATCTCGCCCTTGGTCGTGATTGCGAGATAACCCGCTACGCCGATCTTCGCGTCATCGAACCGACCGACCCGTGCCCCCAATGCGGCAAAGAAATTGAACTTACCAAAGGAATCGAAGTCGGACATGTTTTTAAACTCGGCCTCAAATATTCCGAAAAAATGAACGCCACGATCCTTGATGAAAACGGCAAGTCGCACCCCATGGTCATGGGTTGCTACGGCATCGGCATCTCCCGTATCGTGGCCTCGGCCATTGAGCAAAACCACGATGAGGCCGGTTGCTGCTTCCCCCCCTCCATCGCCCCCTTTGAAGTGGTGCTCATCGCCCTCGGAGGAAAAGATGAAGCCCTGACGCAAAAGGCCGAAGAGCTGTATTCCGAAATCGAAAAACTCGGTGTTGACGTCGCATACGACGACCGCAAGGAACGTCCGGGCGTCAAATTCGCCGAAGCAGACCTTATCGGCTACCCCATGCAACTCGTGCTCGGCAACAAAGGACTCAAAAACGGCATCATCGAAGCCAAAGACCGCAAGTCCGGAGAAAAAATCGAACTGCCCCTGGACGGCTTTGCCCAGGCCTTCACGGAATGGCGCAAAACCATCTGGACCAATTGGACCCTAAAACTCCCCTAACCCCAACAACGTGAGGTTGATACGGTTCTTCTCCCCGACCACATAAAGTCCCATGCTCCCTGTTACGTCATCGCTTCTATGAGTCCTTCCAGCTTCTCTTTGAAATAATTAAAGCTGGGCGAGACATTCTCCTCAATGCGCATATATGGAGTGATTTCTTCTGCCCACCTGGATTTTTCTGCTCCTACGGCCTGCCAGCCAGCAGCAATAAGTTTAGCGGACCCGCCCTTATAGATGGCATCAGCAAGGCGTTCCCATGTGCCGCATATAGAGTCATTTATATATCCATCAAGGACAGCATCTCTCGCATCAGGGTAGGCTTCCTTGATTGCAGGGATGTCACCCAGGAACCAGGCTTCTCCTTCCTCAATAGCTATGCAAAAATGCGTTTTTGGTTTCGGTACACAAGTATTCAGAATACTGAGGAGCTCCCCGCGAAAGGCTTGCAAAGCTTTGTCATCAAGATCGCATACCACGATGACGGCTACCGAGTAGTCATCCGGGTAATTGGCAAACGCTTGTCCATAGCCACGAAGTAACCGAGGCAGATTGTTCAGTAGCATGCGTTTGCTGGCATCGACAGACACATTCATGTTTTTGGGTATACGCCCAACACCTTTGTACGCATAGACTCTGAATGTGTGCGCATCACCGATGACCATGGGAACAAGGATGTCGAGCATCTTTTTCCCAGAAATATCTTCTACAAGGATTTCAAAATGCATCCGACTACCTCGCGTCCAGATAGTCGCTATACCACAAGCCACCCAACGGTAGACCTTCGCTAACCATGCTCTGCACTATATGGTCATCGCCCGCCCTTCGCACAGTAGAGCAACCGTACTCATCCTTTTCAAGAATCCAGACCTCATTGGGTTCCAGGGCATCGACAAAATACGGTTGATGGGTGGTAATAAATACCTGAGAGCCGCCTTTGCGACCTGTGGCATGCTGACGAAATTCAGCGGCCAAAGCTTCGAGTAGCTTGTGATATAAACCGTTTTCAGGCTCCTCAATACAAAGGAATGGAGGCGGTGTTGGGTCTTCAAGCAGCAGAAGATAAGCAAACACTTTGAGGGTGCCATCCGACATCTGCTGGGAATAGAATGGATCTTCAAATCCCTTATCATTAAAACAAAGCAAAAGACGACCATCGCTGGTGGGCTCAGTTTTGATTTTGTCGACACCCGGAATCTTCTCAGCAATTCGATTCAGAATTGTCTGAAAACGTCTGGGGTGCTCTCTTTCCATATATTGAACAACGTTTCCAAGATTGTCGCCGTGGATATTGAGATGCTTCTGGGGGCCAGCTAAAGGAAGGCTACGGGCAGCATCGGGGGTGAAATAGCTAAGGTACCACCCTTCGATAAACTGGCGGAAGGCAGCAATTCGCGGGTGCTGCTTCAAAGAACCAAGTGTGGCGATGCCGAGCTTCCGCTTGTCCGACAACTCGATAACTTCTGTTTCCCTTGACTCCTCACGAGTCTCATCAGATTCAATTTTTTGTATCAAACGTAAAAGGTCAAATGAGCCATCAGCATCATCTATCTGCTCGCCATCTTTGTCACCTTTCCAAACAACGCCTTTGCCGTCGTTCAAAATCAAAAATGAAAAAGGTCTACCATGTTTCTGCCCTTTTCGACGCTGCCTGAGGCGCTCCTGAAGCACATATGGCCTACCGCCTTTATCAACAGCAATGGAAAGCTCATATGTCATTGGACGGGCATTACCATCCTGTTTATAATAAACCTCAAACTCAATGGGACCAGTTTCCCCTTGGGTGAGGAGACGATTAAAGCCGCCTCGACCACGGGCGTCACATGCTTCTTCAACGCCAGTTTTGAGACAATCTGCAAGAAAGCCAAAGGCATCGAACAGGGTGCTCTTCCCAGCACCATTTTTACCGATCACTGCTGTCAAAGGAGTCAAAGGCTCGGCCTTCTGGAGATTCCAGAGACGGCCAAGCGTAACATCTTTCAATGTCCGAAAATTCTTGACTCGAAAACCTTCTATTTTGGCCATCTATTCACCTCCTGAGAGACCTTGCTCCCATTCCTTGTGCATCATTGCCAGGAGTGTTTCACATGACTTACTTTCTTTTTTGTAAAAAGAAAAAAGTTGTGTGCGTCAAGTTCAGCAATTTCGTCTTGGCATGTGAGTCGTTCCCCAGGGGGCGCGCCCCCTGGGGAACGGTTTTACGCTACTAATTC
>PDWI01007468.1_pt1 | contig 13247 bp, 11 predicted proteins | sample 1430891 | NCBI WGS metagenome assembly PDWI01 (sample SAMN01162508, study PRJNA174530) | Oral metagenome, whole genome shotgun sequencing project. | biome: Marine environment; feature: Marine mammal; material: Swab sample of the gingival sulcus; isolation source: swab sample of gingival sulcus... | reverse complement strand
TTTTTGTGGAGATAATGTACTTCGTTTATACAAAAACCGTCGCACATTGCAACGGTTCTGACATATTATTTGTTTCGTAGTCCATTTTGGAGAGCATCATCAAGTTTTCGCTCCTCTTTCATATGTGCTTTGATAATTCGCCTATCTTTATCTGTTCCGATTGGGATACAGGTGTAGAGCGTCATTTCTTGAATAGCAGGATCGACGTCCACTATGTCTGTATTGAATTTTCCTGTTTTGGGATCATTTTGTCCTCCGTACGACTCAGTGACGATGTATCTATATCGATGTCGTTTTCCATTTTTGCGAGCATATCATCGGATTTCATCTCCTGGATCAAGCTCTGGAATGGTTGCGAAGATGGTTTTATAATTAGATTTTTTTCTTGTATAATAGCTACTGTGTCCACCAATCAGTGCGTTTCCATATTCTCCCAATTTTGCCATCTGTGGATAGGTTGCCACACCTCCTTCGAATGCCTTATCCAAAGATTTTTGATTAAAGTTTTTCAAATCTCCCTTGAATTCATAGTATATCAATGGTGCGACCAGACCCAAACGAGGTATGACGAGATATTGGTCGTGATTTCTGTCTTCTGCGTATGGGAGTACTTCATCTTTCCAATATGCAATATCTATGTTTTTTGAAGGTTTTGCCCAACTCACTACACTCGTATCCACTCATCTTCTCGGAATCACACGAACACGGTCAGTATATTTGACGCCATTGGATTTTCGTCAGAGGGGCGTGACAGTCGTCGATGTTGCTGTCATAGCAGATGATTTCACTGCAACGATTTTTTTGTTGGGAACTTTCGTAGTAGTAGTGGCTGTTGCTCTGCCAGATTTTTCTACTTCGTTTTTTTTGGCTGCCACGATTGTGACTCAGTGTTTGGCATTTTCTGTGTCATCTTTGGATACCGTGGCGACCTGTCCTGTTGTTATGTTGGGCTGGCCTTCTTCTTCCTGCTTTTCTCCTATTCCTCTCACGCCAAAATAAATTCCTACACATATTCCTATTGTTAGAAGGAATGCAATAAGTAAACTTGATCTTTTTTCTGTTTTGTCCATTGGTTTTTATTATAATTAAAATATTATTTATGGTAGTATAGGATTTTTTGTTTTCATTACAATATATTTAATCAATATGTTTTCTGAGCGCAGGTATTGTCGCTCGTGATACCGACATACAGGAAAGACCAATCCGTATTCGATAGCTCATCTTTCGTGGGATGTGGTCTGACAAATATTTTTGCATAATAACAAACGTCACTCACACAACTAGGCACGATAGCACAATAATTATATATTCCCTGTATTTTGTTGCCCTTGTTATCATTTTTTGTTCTCGTTTTCGTGGTCTCTGGGGACATACGCCACCAATCGCCATAGCAACAAGTAAATAATACAAGGACACTGCCAATGCGTTTGCCAATTCCCCTCGCTTACACGCAAGGCACACAATAAGTAGGGTCATTATTTCTATCGATATTATGGCTATTCGACGCTCCTCATATCCATAGATTAATCGAGAAACGATTGCTATTCGCAAAACCCAGGCAACGCCGTCTACCCCGACAACATCACCAGCAGCAAGACTCAACAATACAAATAGTGTCCCATATATAAGTCTCTTTCTCGTTATGGTCTGATACATTTCTTCTGGTATCCATTTTAGTATATGCACTATGTATGTAACAACCACCACGAATAGACACACTCATCATACTATTAGCATATATATTTCTCACGAAATAAAAATAACTTGCATAGTATGCCTATTTTGCATATACTTTTCAAGTATTATTTTTTGATCCACTTTTGATGACCAAAAAACTTATATCTTTTGTTCTTCCAGCGTATCGTGAAGAAAAAAATATTTCTCTCATATACCACAGTATCACGGAAGAATGCAAAAAAATATCAGACTACGATTATGAAATTATCTTCGTCAATGATGGGAGCCCTGATCACACTTGGTGAGAAATTCAGCAACTTTGTGAAAAGCATAATAATGTGAAAGGAATTAATTTTAGTAGAAATTTTGGGAAAGAAATAGCCCTCACTGCTGGTGTCCAAAAGGCATCTGGCGATGCAGTAATCACGCTCGATGTCGATGGACAACATCCTGTGGAAAAAATACCAGATTTTCTTGAAAAATGGGAAGAGTGATATGATGTAGTATACAATAAGAGAGAAGAGATCATGGGCGCATCTTGGTTCAAGAAGTGGACTTCTGCTGTTTTTTATAAAATTTTCAATCTTATTTCGGAGATTAAAATGGAACCTGGCGTCACCGATTATAGATTACTTGATAGAAAAGTTGTAGAAATATTTAATCAATATTCTGAAAAAAATAGACTATATAGAGGTATTGTTGATATGATAGGCTTTAAGAGATATTGTCTTGTTTTTGATGCGTTACCAAATCCAGAGGGCAGAGACCCTAGCTACAACTACATCAAGCTATTTCATCTAGCCATCAACAGCTTTACGTCGTTTTCTACCTTTCCGCTCAAGGTAGTCTGATATGTGGGTTTTCTTATTGCTTTTTTGAGTATTGCTATGTTTCTTTTTATCTTATTAGATAAATTATTTTCTTTATGATTTTATTTTTCTAATTTATCCATAGTTGTGGTTATCAATACACTTTTGATAGGTATTGTTCTTATTTCGCTGGGAATGCTTGCACTCTACATTGAGAGAATACACGATGAAGTGGTGGGCAGACCGCTGTATATTATCCAAGAAGAAACAAACTTCCATTAATCATTAAGGCATCATTTTATTATCTTAGATTTATCTATTCTATGTCCAATAAACATATTGCATTTTGGTTTGGAACGGAAGCAGAATTACTAAAAACATTCCCTGTCATTCTTTCGTTGAGAGAAAAGTGAAAAAGCCCCTACATTATTGCAACAGGACAAAATGATATCAAAAAATCTACCATAGCACGTACATATAATATTTTCGCTGATATTACCCTCAATCAGTTTAATGGAAGAAAAAAACCTCTCTATATAATTTTATGGTTTTTTTCAACATTTTTTTTCAAATTTTTTAAAGCGAGAAAGTTTATAAAACAGAAGAATATTCAATATGTTGTTGTGCACGGAGATACATTGAGTACGTTGATGGGAGCGATTTTTGCAAGACTTTCAGGAGCGAAAGTTTTTCATCTTGAGGGAGGACTAAGAAGCTTTAAGCGATTCAAGCCTTTTCCAGAAGAAATAGACAGATTTATTGTTTGACACTTATCTTCGGTACACTTCTGTCAGAATGAGCAAGCAATGAAAAACGTAAAAAACCACAAGGGAGAAAAAATTTTTACCGAAGGAAATGTTGTTTATGATGTAGTAGATATGTTCAGTCAAGAAGCACAAAGTGAAATCGTCAAAACACTAAAAAAACAATTCTGAGTAGTCACTTTTCATCGTGCAGAAAGTCTCTATATTCAGAAAAATCTTGATATTTTGTTGGAAACTCTGTTTTTGGCAGCCGAAAAATGACAAGTACTTTTTGTGATGTTTGAAGCAACTCGTGAAGTTTTGCAAGATAAATGAGATATTTTGGAGAAAATAAAAAATCATAAAAATATTATTACCACTCCAAGACTTCCCTATGAAGATTTTTGTTATGTAATGAAAGTTGCAGAATACATTATTACTGATTGAGGCTCAAATCAAGAAGAACTTGCTCACCTAGGAACTCCAACGATGGTAATGAGAAATGAAACGGAAAGAACCGATGGACTAGACACAAACATCATTTTGTCACATTTCGACATAAACACTATTCAAAGGTTCTTAGAGGACTATAAAAAATATAATTTTAAGTGAATAGAACAAGGAAGTCCAACACAAATAGTGGTTGATTACATCCTAAAAATAACCCAATAATGAAATATCTAACAAAAAATATCTATTTTTGGTTTTCCCTTATCGTATCTCTCTTGGTCGGTTTTTGGGTATGGAATAATCAGCTCATTACAGGAGTCCCTTTTTTCTATATTGGAAATCTTGATGCAATAGGGGGGATAGAAAATGGTTTTTCGCTCTATTCTTCAGTAAATTTATGAGAACCAACAATACAAAATTCTTGGGTTATTCTCGTTGGGAGTGTTTATAAAATAATTCGCTCACTGTGAATTAATCCTTTTTTTATTAGATGATTTTTTACTTCTGTTATTTTGTTTTTTTGATTTTTTTCTCTTAAAAAATTAGGACAATATTTTGATAAACATATTTCTTTTTGGGAACTGATTCTGATTTCTATCGGTTTTCTCTTTTCCACTTTTACCATTACTTTTTTTGAAGATTATAGTTTTTTTGTGTATCTCTATTGGTTGCTTCCTCTCAAATTTTTTGTAACAATACAAGAAAAACGTAAATCTTTTCCTCTCCCTGTGCTTGGTTTTTTATATACCTTTCTTGCGGCTTCGATAAATCTCCCCTTTGCACTTTTAACTGAATGAGTTGCTTTCTTGTTGCTATTAGTCACCAAAAAAACAGGAAAATTTATTTTCAAGTATGGAATAAGTGCTATTTTTGCCATTGTTCTCGCAATTCTTCCAAGTTTGATTTATACAATTTTGAATACTGATTTTACAAATTTTGTACTTTCAAGTGAAAATTTTTATAGAGATGCAACCACTCTTCTTTCTTTTGTTCAAGGAATTACAGATTGGGGATTTTTTGGACAATACAACGATATGCCGAATAGGTCGTATGCATTTTTATATAAAAGTTTGTTGGGAATTACCACATTCCTATGGCTTCTTGTTCCTATCATTGTTTATTTAAAAAATCCACAAAATAAAAAACAGAATACAATTCTTTTTTGAGGAATACTTCTTTCGTCCTCTCTCGTTATCTGACCTATTATATATTTTTCAGGAGTCATCTATGATCTCTTTTTCTCTCTTCCAATGTCGAACATTTTTCGCAATAATGCAAAATTTTTCTTTGCTATTTATGCAGGAATTTTACTCCTCTTATTTTTTAATAAAAATAGAAAAATTGCCTCTGTATTTTTTGCTACTACAGGAATTGTAACTTTTGGGTTAATGATTTTCTGAAAAAATATGACCCCTGCAAAAATACATCATATTATTCCAAATGATTATCAAAAAATATACGAAAAAAATATACTTTCGCAAAATGATAGAATCGTATTATTTCCACAACAATATTTTCCAGTTTATAAATGAAAAAAAAACATAGAAAGCCATCTTTGATATTCTCGCCCAGAATTATTTTGGAAATCAGAAATCATACTTAATAGATGTATGGGCTGTGGAAATCCTATTTTTGCAACTGATAGAAAATGATTGTTAGATATTTTTTCTGAGGAATGGAAGGAAAAACTGAAAACGTATGGAATTACTAGCATCGTATATGATAACAATGTAGATGCTTCTTATTATCCCAAAACACTGACTCTAGAAAAATTTCAAAAACTGATGAGATTTTATGATTTTGAAACATATAAAAAAATAGGAAACATATATGTATATGATACTGGTTTTGAGACAATTACGCATTTGACCGTATGCGATGCAGGCTGGTACAGAAAACAAAAAAATACCTATAGAAAAATCTGCAAAGACAAACAGATCACATTCATAACAGGAGATACTGACATATACATACCAAACTCTATAGCTTGACTTCAACTATTATTACTCTGCATTACTCTATTGGTTTATTTTTCTTACTACAATATATGAAACAGAAAAAAATAGACGTATTTTTCTCCATCATCATCCCCACCTACAATTCTGAAAATACTTTAGAGCTTTGCTTACAAGCCATACACAATCAAGATTTTTCTCAAGAACAATATGAAATTTTGATAGTAGATGGAGGTTCGACTGATGCAACCCTGGAAATTGCAAAAAAACACAATGCAACAATTTTGCAAAACCCCGAAAAACTTCCTGAATATGCAAAAGCAATAGGGATACAAAACGCCCAAGGAAAATATATCATTTTTCACGATAGTGATGAGGTCATCACAAACAGACAATCATTTTCTATAAAAAAAGAAATAGTTGAGCAAAATCCACATATACAATGTATTATTTCTACGGGATTAGAAAATCCTCAATGATATTCTCCTTTCGGGGAATATACAAATTTTATAGGGGACTCGTTTAGCGCTTTTGTCTATGACTGGAAACCAGAAGATTACATACAAAGATATAAAAAAATATATAAAACAGAAAAAGAGACAGAAAATTATATTATTTTTAGAAAGGAACACAATCAAATCTTTCCCATTATAGATGGTGGATGACACACTTTTTTACATCAAGATTATTCAACAATATCTGTTGCCAATATTTCAGCGCACAATATTCAACAAACGGGAGTATTTGCAGTGACAAAAAATGACCCCATCAAACACTACTCCTCATCTTCACTTTCTCAAATTTTGAGAAAAATCAAATTTAGAGTAATAAATAATGTATTTTGAGATAAAAATGCAGGATATGTAAATAGAGAAAATGCCATTCCTCAGAAATACAAAATGAGAAAGTTTATGTTTATGTTTTATGGCTTTAGTCTACTTTTTCCGCTTATCAAGTGAATAATCTGGTCCATCAAAAGACATAATGCAGTATTTCTTTTTGAGCCAATTATCGCACTATACACCGCACTCTCTATCATCTATTATATGCTCTTAAAGGTCTTATGACATAAAACCCATAATCAATCATATTGATAAAAAAAAAAACAAAACAAAACAACACAATGCAAAGTTTTTTTGCTTTTCTACCAACTCTATGACCAAAGTAAAAGAAAAATTTATATACTACCTTCCTCTTGTTATTTTGTCCCTTAGTGGATTTTTTTCAGTTTTTTGGTTATATTATTATCATATAGGATATTCATCTCACTATATTGGCAATATAGATGCCATAGGATGACTATTGCATAATTTTTCTTTTTATTCTCCCATTAACCTTGGACAAGTCAATATCAATACGCTCTGGACAATAGTTAATAGTTCCTTTTTTCTCATCATTCGCACACTCTGATTAAACCCCTTTATAGCCCATTCCATTTTAGGTCTATTGGCTTTTCATTGATGAATTTTTGGTATATTCTCGCTGTGAAAACATTTCGATAAACACATCAATCATCGAGAATTATTCTTCATTTCTGTCGGCTTTCTTTTTTCTACTTATATTATAACTTTTTTTGAGGACTATATTGCCTTTGTTTACATTTATTGGCTCTTGCCTCTCAAACTGTATGCAACGATTAACTATTTTGTATCATCAAAATATAGACTATTTGGCTTCATATTCACCACTCTTATAGCATCTATTAATTTGCCTTTTGCTATTTTTTCTGAAATCCTCTGTATCGGTCTTCTCTATTTTTGTGTGTCACTCTGACCGAAAAAGGTTTTCCAATATAGTGCCATCGGCGCCATATCTATATTGATAGGTATTTTTCCTGCTATTTTATATACCTTTCTTGATTTTAGTTTTGCGAAATATGTTCTGAGTAGTGAATATTATTATAGGGATTATACTACTGTTTTTAATGTCATAAGATGAGTGGTCACGTGGGATTTTTCACTTGCGACAGTCGGAATCAATGCCTTTAAACCTTATGCTTTTTGGTATACGTCCCCTTTGTGACTTCTCACTATGTTGTGGGGTCTTGTGCCTATCATTGTTTTATACAAAAATAAAAAACATATTTTTATCAATGGGACTTTTATTTTCCTCATCTTTTTATCGGTAAGTATTATTCTGTGATATCTGACCCCTATTTCCAGTTTTATATATACAATCTTCACTGCACTACCCTTTGATAATATTTTTCGCAATACTGCTAAATTCTTTTTTTTAATATATGGAGCCATATTATTATTACTTATCTTCAACAGGCACAGAAAAATGGCAGCTATCACATTTGCCTTAGCGTCTCTTCCTGTTCTTATTTATAGTATTTTATGAAAAAATATATCTACATCCAAAATTAATCATCATATACCTACTGATTATGATTATATCTATCAAACAGAATCTATAACAAAGAGCGATAGAATTCTTCTTTTCCCTCAACAATACTTCCCCGCATATAAAGATCAAGATGCTACAAAAATCTATATGTGACCCTCGCTTCCTTGACTTTTTTGGACATCTGAAATTGTTCTCAGTCGCTGTGCCTGATGTGCTAATCCTCGCTTCCTTACGGGACTTAATCACCTCTACGACATCACATCTCCAGAACGAAAAAACTACCTCAAAACATACGGTATCACAAAAGTAGTCTATGATGGCAATACCGATACCACATACTATCCGAATACGCTAACAATGTCGTGATTTTTACATACTATGAAAAAACAATGATTTCAAGACTCGCAGAAACATATAATATGAAATATTCTTTTTTATGATACTTCTTTTCCTAGAATTGATAACTTAACCATCTGCGATGCGTGACGATATCGCCCCACCTGAAACCTATTGCCCACCAAAATCTGTCCCTCCTCACGTGCATCGTTCATAAGACAGCCAAATGATTTTCATATTTTATATTATGCGTGAATACTACAAATCCTTCTTTTTATATGTTTTGGTGTATATCTTTATCATAAGGAATATAATTCTACCGATAGTAACAGTAAAGGTATTTAGGTATTTAGTTCGCATCTCTACTATGAACCAACTCAAAGAAAAACTCAAAAAACTCAACACAATCATTGAACATAAAAAAATCATCTATATTGACTATCCTGTGTATACTAATATCTGAGATATAGCCATAGATATTGCTACAAGATTGTTTTTGGAAGAGAATGATTTTACCATCATCAAACAGTACAACACTTTCAATATCAATTATACACATCTTTCTCGTCTTTTGAGAAAACATAAAGACGTTAGCGTAGTTATTATTGGATGAGGTTGATTTACTGACATATATGACAATATCCACTTTCCCAATCAACCTATGAGAGAAAAACTCATTTCTTCTTTTCGTGAACACCAAATAGTTATTCTCCCAAGCAGTATCTACTTTCAAAAAACATCCAGACTCCAATCGTGTCAGACTCTTTTTTGACGTCATCCCAATCTTCATCTTATCGCTCGTGACCACAATAGCTACGATTATCTCCAACATCATTTTTCTCAGAACAACTCCTATCTACTGCCCGATATGGTTCATCGGCTCTACGACACTCCTCTCCTAAAACCACAACAATGACATTGATTGCTCTATTTTTTCAGAAAAGATAGAGAATCTGAACACTCTCACGTCGGCTCAGACACTCAATTTGATCGATCCGACATCATTTCGGTGTGGGATAGATATTTTACCAGATTTATTATGGTGCTTTTTATTATTGGTAGATATTTACCTCGATCCCATATTCCCTATACAATGTGGTATCGTTTTGCGTCTAAAAAATATCAACAAGGAATATCTATTATCAATAAATACGATAGGGTATATACCGACAGATTGCACGGGACCATTCTTTCTCTCCTACTGGAAAGACACGTGACACATTATGATAATACTACGAAAAAAATCTCATCATACTGCAAAACTCGATGACTTAAAAACTTGCAATAAATAACTCATATAATTATAGTAATGATACTTAGTGCTCTTATCTTCTAATGCCCCCCTCGCTTATGCCAACACTATCTGTTCTTATGCCCAATTATAATGGCGAAAAATATATTGCAGAGGCGATTGAATCCATTCTCAATCAGACTTTTTCTGATTTTGAGTTTATTATTATAGATGACAAATCTACTGACAAAAGTCGAGATATTATACAACACTACGCAAGCGAAGACAAAAGAATTGTTGCTCATCGTCTCAAAAAAAATATGTGAGTTTGATATGTGAGAAATCAACTCATCAATAAAGCTCAGACTAATTATATTGTATGGCAAGATTCAGATGATGTCTCGTTGCCACCAAGAATAGAAAAACAATATAATTACCTCCTTTCTCACCCCAATCACGGTGCTGTAGGCTGAACTCTACTCTTATTTGATGGCACATCAGTTTTTGCAAAAAGATTATATAGCAATGATGATGTATTTTTGAAAAAGAAGATATTTAGATACTCCCCCATTGCACTTCCCTGATCTATTATGAAAAAGGACACCATCATCGATGCCTGATGATTTAATGACCATATCAAGGTAGGAGAAGATTTAGACCTACTCTTTCGTATGTGAATGCTGTCTTCTTTCGGCAATCTATCCGATCCTGTTATCAAGTATCGCACCTGACCCAATGGGCTAACTAGCACCAGACTTTCTTCTATGGAATTTACCACAATATGACTGAGATTACAATACCATTCATTATGAACATATAGAATGAGTCTGAGCGATCATCTCTATAATATTTTACAGTATCTGTCTGTTTTTCTTGTTCCCAAAAAAATAAAATTGCGGATTTTTCATCTATTAAGGGACAACAAATAAGTATTCATATCATCACATATTATGTATGTTTTTGGCTCTAAAGAAACATTTCAAGCAAAAGTGGCACTATATGATACCTTTTTTATTGGTAGTTTTAGTTTTCTATAAACAAATTCTTCATCCCTTTTCTGTGACTTTTAATCTTTCTGACAACTGGTGATATTTACTGAAATCAGTCTTTGTGAGAGATTTGATATTTTCACAACACTCTTTGGCGTGACTCAAGCCCGTTATGGTTCCACTGTATACCTACTCTTTTGCTATGCTAGGAAAATTCGTATCGGAAGTTTTTTTGCTCAATATCACATACATTCTTCAAATTATTCTCGCACGATTTGGTTCATATAAACTTTTTTTCAAAGTATCAAATAACAAAAACACTTCTATTATCGGTGCCACCATCTTTTCTTTCAATACACTGACTTTGTATGCCAATCGATATAATCTTATGTGATTGTGCTGGATTCCTTTTTTGGCATTTTATTTGTTAGAATATAAAAATAATTTTTGGAAAATCTTTATGATTTCTATTCTCTTGTTTTTGAGTGGTCATTATTATGTTCTATTGTGAGGGATTATATATGTTTCTTTTATTATGTATCATATTTTTTATACAAAAAAATTACTATCTTTCATTTCTCACACGATAGCTCCTTTTCTCTGCGCCACTTTGTTTTCAGGATTGATTTATGCTATACCCTATATCATCAATCCCGACAACATCACAAGCACTTATAATTTTTCTCAGCTTAATAAACTTGAAAAGGAACCAGTCGATCTACTCACTCTCATTACTCCCCAACAATTCAATCCCATAACTAAACGATATAAATGACGGCTTCCTCCATTTGATCGACCCAAACACTATAGCACATATTTTGGTCCTATTGGTATTCTACTGTTCCTACTGGGCTTATTTATCACAACAAGACCCAAAAAACAAACCATATATGTGTTTTATATTATGTTTTTTTTATCAATTATATTTTTTGTTGGCAAAAAATTAACTATCTGATGAGTAGAGATACTTTCTGTTATGCCTTTTTCAATTTTTGATACTCTGTGACTATCTGGCGTCTTTCGCAAGTCTGAATATTTTTTTCGACTTCTTTCATTCGCTGTATGATGAATATTTTCTCTTTCTTCTCTCAATATTAAATCTCCCTATATAGTACTCTGCCTTTCTCTCTTTATAACCCTAGAAAATACCCTATCTTTCAACAGAAGTACTCACGTGTATCAAGAACTTTCTTACAAAAATCTACACACAGACGGCAATGTACTCCCTCTACCGAACACTGACTTTGGCATTACCAAACGGAGGTATATGCTACATAGAAAATGATTTTCTTCTGCTTCCTATCGAGATATCACTATTCCCTATCCTGATAATTATTTTGATTATATCTACAAAGATTGTGTACTACACAAACTCACTCAACCTGTGACAGCAAAATGTGTAGACGATAAAAACATCTTTTCATCTTTCAAAGAAAAACATATTACCCAAGTCATCGTATTCAAAAAACATTATGTGGTAGATTTTTATTATGATTCAGGAGATAGTATCAATGCCTACTATACAGACACCATACAACAAATACGTTCCTATCCTAACAACTTCTCTCTCGTAGAAGATAATGATGACTACGCAATTTATAATGTATCCTATGATTAGATAATGCCATCTCAACGTCCTTCAACAAAAAGACCTCTCATCAGTGTTGTTATGCCTTTTTATAACTGTGAACATTATCTCACAGAAGCGATAGAGAGCATCTTGGATCAAACTTTTTCTGATTTTGAGTTTATTATTATCAACGATGCTTCTACTGACTCGTCAGATGCAATAGTACAAACATACATAGAAAAAGACAAAAGAATAGTGTATATCAAAAATACAGAGAACAAAGGCATCGTGCACAACTTAAATCACTGAATCGATATTGCTCAAGGGACATATATTGCAAGAATGGACGGAGACGATATCTGTACTCTGACTAGGCTTGAAAAGCAGATATCAGCTTTCACGTCAGATAAAAATCTTGATATAGTAGGCACTTTTATGCAGATGATTTCATCAAGTGGCGATTATGTGTGAGACATTGTCAAGCCCACTTCTTCAGAAGATATAACACACAATGCATTTCTTTATCAAACTATGAACCACGGCACCATACTCTGCAAAAGGAGTGTCCTACTTGCCCTGAAATGATATAGAGAAGCATATAGATGATGTGAAGATACTGATTTGTTTATGAGAATGTTTTTTTCGTGATATAGGGGCGTAAATATCCCTGAATATCTATATATGTATAGAATACACGACAACAATAGCGTTGCCACTATGGATATCAAAAAAGCACGCAAACTTCTTATACTACAAAAAGAAATAATGCACCAATATCGCTATAGCCCATCGCTCAAAGAGTATATTGTTATGTATGGTTATTTTGTTGTGAGGGTATTATTGCCTGGTCATCTTATCAAAAAAATTGAAGGCACTATCAAAAAATTGCTCACATAATACCACATCACAAAACGTGTTGCATCTTCTCTTTTTTTGTCTATACTTTTTATGTTTTATTCCCCTCTCTACCTTTTCATTATGAACCGAAAAACAATTATTATTTGATGCTTTTTAGTGGTTGTTCCTACTACTTCGTTCGCAGTAAACACAAACACTGGAACAGTAAACACAAACACTGGAACAGTAAACACAAACACTGGAACAGTAAACACAAACACTGGAACAGTAAACACAAACA
>PDWI01007466.1_pt1 | contig 13251 bp, 14 predicted proteins | sample 1430891 | NCBI WGS metagenome assembly PDWI01 (sample SAMN01162508, study PRJNA174530) | Oral metagenome, whole genome shotgun sequencing project. | biome: Marine environment; feature: Marine mammal; material: Swab sample of the gingival sulcus; isolation source: swab sample of gingival sulcus... | reverse complement strand
CAGTTTGGACGAAAATTGCCATTGCCAAAACGGAGTTTACATCAAGTAAATGAGTATTTGGCAATGGTGATTTTCGTTCAAAATGTGCATTTTTAGGAAATCCGACTTCAAATACCGATAGCTTATTACTCCTTATCAATTCCTAAATGTCTGTATGCCATATCGGTAGCAACACGTCCTTTTGGCGTTCGCATTAAATAACCTTGTTGAATTAAGTACGGTTCTAGCACATCTTCTATTGTGCCACGCTCTTCACCGATAGCTGCTGCCATAGTATCAAGCCCCACGGGGCCGCCTGCGAATTTAGTAATAATATCGTTGAGTAATCGTCTATCTAAATGGTCAAACCCTGCTCTATCCACGTGTAGCATATCAAGGGCTTTTTGGGCAATTTCGACATTAACGTGACCGTTGGCAGTGACTTCGGCAATATCACGAATACGGCGTAATAATCGGTTGGCAATGCGTGGTGTACCACGAGAACGTCGCCCTACTTCTCGGGCGGCGGCTTCTTCACACGTCACATTCATTAATTTTGCCGAACGCATAACAATGCGTTGTAACTCATCAGTATTATAAAATTCCAACCGCTGAACGATACCAAATCTATCACGTAAAGGTGAGGTTAAAAGCCCCGCCCTTGTCGTTGCCCCCACTAAAGTAAACGGTGGTAAATCAAGTTGAATAGAACGTGCGGCAGGTCCTTCACCGATAACGATATCAATTTTATAGTCTTCCATTGCTGGGTATAAAATTTCTTCAACAACAGGGCTTAAGCGATGAATTTCATCAATAAATAATACGTCGTGCGGTTCAAGGTTTGTTAAAATCGCCGCCAAATCCCCTGCTTTATCAAGGACAGGACCTGACGTAGTACGAAGATTAACGCCCATTTCGGTTGAAATAATATTGGCAAGCGTGGTTTTTCCCAACCCTGGTGGACCAAACAGTAGCGTATGGTCAAGCGGCTCATTACGCAGGCGTGCCGCCTGGATAAAAATACTCATTTGCTCACGTATCGGTTCTTGTCCGATATATTCGTCTAATTTTTTTGGACGAATAGCCCTATCGGTATCCACTTCAAAGGGACTGTCTTGTTGACTATCAGCTGAAATCAGTCTATCGGATTCAATCATATTTAACCTTTTATTATGTTAGTTTTTTAGGTTGTCTTTACGTTGTATTTACGTTGTCTTTTTCAGAGCGTTACGGATTAATGTCGCACTGTCACAACCCTCTTGATACACCGCCTCAATCATTTTCTCGGCAGTTTGTGGTTTGATACCTAATGCAATCAAACCTGCGACGGCATCTTGTACGACTTGTGATGTTGCTACAGTACCATCGGTTGCCACTGATAGGGTTGGCATATCTTTAAATTTATCTTTTAATTCAACGACCATTCGCTCGGCAGTTTTTTTACCGATACCTGGTAATTTCGTTAGACGAACACTATCTTGGGCAGCAATCACGCCACACAATTCGGTCGCATTCATTCCCGATAAAATCGCAATACCCATTTTCGGACCGATACCACTGACCTTAATTAAAATACGGAATAAATCACGCTCTTCTAAATCAGCAAAACCAAACAACACGTGGGCATCATCACGAATGGATAAATGCGTATAAATCGTTGCTTGTCCACCGATATCTGGTAAATTTGCAAAGGTGTTCATTGTGGCTTCTACTTCATATCCTACACCACCGCATTCGATGATTAATGAGGGGGCTTTTTTATAGCGAACGGTACCGCTGAGTAATCCTATCATTTGTTTTTTGATTTTTGTAACAGAAATCCTATTGTAACTAAAAATCGTTTAATTTGCAGTGATTATTTTCTTTTTTCGCTAGTCAGATTGCAACTAATAGCAAAAGGTGGTAATTTACGTCCTCTATTATCTCACTAACGACTATTTAGCCTATTATTTATGAGTGATTACTTATCCAATTACCAACAACACTTTCAAACTGTCGCAAGTAAATGCTTACCCAAAAATGAACAACATATCGGTCATTTATATGACGCTGTTCATTATAGTTTTTTTGCCGTTGGTGGTAAGCGATTACGCCCTGCCCTCATTTATGCGATGGCAGAAAGTTTAGATATTGATTTGAACAAAGTGGATAATTTAGCACTCGCCATAGAGTCTATTCACACGTATTCACTGATTCATGATGACTTACCCGCAATGGACAATGATGATTTACGACGTGGACAACCGTCGTGTCATAAACAATTTGATGAAGCAACGGCGATTTTGGCAGGTGATGCCTTAAATACTTTTGCTTTTGAAATATTAAGCCAAAATAAACAACTCGCCCCAGAAAAAATATTACAACAAATTCAATTAGTCGCTGAGTGTGCAGGCTTTGGCGGAATGGTTGCTGGACAAGATACTGACTTATACTGCGAAAATAAATCTGATATCGTGAGGTTACCGATACTCTCTCAGTTACATCAACAAAAAACAGCAAAATTAATTCAGGCCTGTTTATTAGGTGCCTATCTCTGCACCGATAGCCTCAATAATGACAAGTATCAATTGCTTTCTGATATTGCCCTATCATTAGGTTTATTCTATCAAATACAAGATGATATTTTAGATATTACCCAAAGCAGTGAAGTTTTAGGAAAACCCAGCGGCTCTGATACCAATAACGCCAAGGTAACTTATGTCAGCCTGTTAGGGCTAGAAAAAGCCAAAATAGAAGCGGATAAATTAAAAGCAGAAATCATTGAACAATTACAAGATTTTTTCAGTCCCGACAAAGATTACCAAGAAACGCCCTTATCAGCAATTATTGATATTATTATTGGTAGAGAATATTAAATTCAGTACATAGCGGAATAAATGAGTCATTGGTATAAGGCTTGCCATCTGAAACTATACCCGTAGTATAGCTAGGTAGCATAACACCGTAACAATCGTTGAATTATTGCGTTATCTATTTGACAACATACATCAACCAGAACAACCTGCTGATTTTATTATTTTTTAATGATTTTCAGAAACCAAATTAATGGTATAGTGCGGAATTTCCACGACTAAATCTTCATCATTAACGATAGCCTGGCATGACAGGCGAGAATCAGGGTCTAGCCCCCACGCTTTATCAAGGTAATCATCTTCTAATTCAGTCGCTTCTTCTAGAGAGTCGTAACCTTCCCGAATATGCACGTGGCAGGTTGTACAGGCACACGACTTTTCACAAGCGTGTTCGATGTCAATATCGTTTGCAAGTGCGACATTTAATACTGTTTCGCCAGGTTCAGCTTCTACTACTTTACCTTCTGGGCAAAACTCTTCATGAGGAAGAAAAATAATTTTTGGCATTTTTTACTCGTTTTCTAATTTACTGTCTTTATAGTTTATTATAGTAAGTGTATTAATTTGTAACTAATTACTATCATTATTTTCAAAATCTGTCACATTTTGACCCTGCATTACTTTCATTACCGCTGAATTCATTCGCTTTTCGATAAAACTATCGGCAGCCTTTTCCAATTCAACAATTGCTTGTTTGATCGCCTCAGCATCAGTCCCCTGAATACTATGTTCAACGTGTTGAATGGCTGGGACCATTCGCTGGGCCTCACTTTCATCAATTAAATGCCCGTCTTCGGCAATTGCCTGACGAATAGCATCAAGTACTCGTTCGGCTTCGACTTGTTGTTCTTTTAGACGACGAAAATCAACATCACTTTCTGCACTGTTCATTGATGAAATCAACATATCAGCAACTTGTTCATCAGACAAACCATAACTTGGTGTGACATCAATTTCAGCATGCACACCAGTTGTTTGTTCTTTGGCAGATACGGTTAATAATCCATCTGCATCCATTGCAAAAGTAATCCGAATTCTTGCCGCACCAGCCGTCATCGGTGGAATGCCTTTTAGGCTAAATTTTGCCAGCGAACGACATTCATTAACATTATCTCGCTCGCCTTGGACAACGTGAATACTCATCGCAGTTTGTCCATTTTTATAGGTAGTAAAATCTTGAGCTTTACTAATGGGTATCGGGGTATTTCTTGGGATAATCACTTCCACTAACTCACCTGCCGTCTCAATACCCAATGACAAAGGTGTCACATCAAGTAATAAGCTGTCATTGACTTTATTGCCTGATAAGTTTTCAGCTGCAATCGCCGCACCGATAGCCACGACTTTATCAGGATCAACCTCATTTAAGATATGTAAATCAAAATGTTTTTTCAGTGCTGTTTGTACCGATAGCGTTCTAGTTGAACCACCGACCATCACTACGTGATCGATTTCTGCAGGGCTTAGCTGGGCATCTTTTAAGGCCTGTTTAGTACAATCAATCGTTTTTTTGACCAGCGGTGCAATTAAATCATCAAAAGTCTTTCTATCTAATGTCAGTGTCTGATTACCGATAGTTATCGGTGTTTCATTTACCGTTGCCAATTGTTCTTTGGCGGTTTTTGCTAATTTTCGTAATTTATCGGCAGGAATAGTTTCATCAATTTCCCCCCTTATATTATCGATATTATCAGCTATCCAAGCCATTACCTGCTCATCAAAATCATCACCACCCAATAAAATATCGCCTGCGGTGGCTTTGACTTCAAATACGCCGTCTGATAAGACCAGCACCGATACATCAAATGTACCACCGCCTAAATCATAGACAATCACATTGCCCTTAGCCGCATTATCCAAACCATACGCCAACGCTGCTGCCGTTGGTTCGTTAATCAATCGTAAGACATTTAGCCCTGCCATTGCGGCAGCATCTTTGGTGGCTTTGCGTCGGCTTTCATCAAAATAGGCGGGGACAGTAATCACAGCACCATCCACTGCTTGCCCAAAACTATCTTCAGCACGTTGTTTAAGTACCGATAAAATTTCGGCTGAAACCTCAATCGGGTTAATCAAACCGACGGGGGTTTTGATGGCAGATACACCATCAGAATCAACCAACTCATATTGAATATCAATGCCCTGACCTTGTAGTTCTGACATTGAATAACCCAAAATACGTTTCACTGATGAAATTTTAAGCCAACGATTATCCGCATCATCTGAACAACCGATAGCTTGATACCCAACGGCCTTGTCACCTGTTGGGCTAATTGCTAATACTGATGGCACAACCGCCCTACCCTCACGATCTAATAATACATCAGCCACACCATGACGCGTTGCCGCCACTAATGAATTTGTTGTACCCAAATCAATACCAATCACGAGTTTTGATTGATGGGGTTTTGCCGTTTGTCCTGGTTCTGCGATTTGTAATAAGCTCATTTTATTTTTCTAACTCTCTACATTTGTTCGACAAAGGCACGCTCAATGGCATAATGCCCTTGTTCTTGTTTGGTGCCTACTCTAAATCCCATTTTATCTAAAATGCCACAGGTTTCTTTTAGCATTGATGGACTGCCACAAATCATAAAACGATCATCTTTTGGTGATAATTTGGGCATACCTAAATCATGTGTCAATTTGCCAATTTTAATTAAATCCGTCAAACGTCCCTTATTCTTATAAGATTCACGAGTAACTGTAGGATAATAAAGTAACTTATCCTTTACCAATTCCCCGAAAAATTTATTGTTTGGTAATTCATTTTGAATATAGTCTGCATAAGCTAATTCAGAAACATAACGAACACCATGCGTTAAAATAACCTTATCAAACTGTTCGTATATATCAGGATCTTTGATAATGCTCATAAATGGTGCCAGTCCTGTTCCTGTGCTAATTAGCCACAGGTTTTTCCCAGGTAACAAATTATCAGTAACTAATGTCCCTGTTGATTTTTCAGATATCAAAATTTTATCACCTACTCTAAGATGTTGTAATTTCGAAGTTAAAGGACCATTTTGAACTTTAATACTAAAGAACTCCAAATACTCTTCCCAATTAGCACTAGCAATAGAGTAAGCACGCATTAATGCTGTATTATCGATTTCTAGACCTATCATGACAAACTGACCATTTTTGAATCGATAAGTTGGTTTTCTCGTCGTGCGAAAGCTAAATAAGGTATCGTTCCAATGGTGCACATAAGTAACTGTTTCAGTAATATTTGCCATGATAGTTAGACATCATTTACATTGACTTTTTCTGTTAACTCACTCAATAATTTTTGGTAATAACGCATTTGTAAGGTAGTTTCCGCTGCCTTATCTAAATCTTTATCGGTAAGATAGCGGGAAAATTGCTGTTCTAAATCTGAAAATACTTTTTCCCATACTTGCTTTAAGGCTGGATATTCATCAGTATCTGCCGTATCGAGTTGCTCTCGTAATTCCATTTGCCTGATCAATAAACTCTGATCATTACTAATATATTTCGCCAAATCAAAATCTTTCCCTAATGAATTTAATAAAGTACTCGCACGCAATATTGGGTCAAGCAAAGTTTTATGTGCAGCTACTACATTGGCAGAAATTTGCGTTGCCATTAGCTTTTCTTTTGCAGTACGAGAGGCAAAGTTATCAGGGTGAAATTGTTTTTGTAAAGCAATATATTTCTCATTAACAGCCTTTTCATCAATAAAATATTCTGCTTTGATATCAAAAAGTTGAAATGGATTATTCATAGTTTTAACCGATAAACAAATAATAACAAATGATAGTATCGCTAACTATACAGTGAAACTCTCACCACAGCCACATTCACCAGTCGCATTGGGGTTTTCAAACTTAAAGCCTTCATTCAAGCCTTCCTTTTGATAATCCACGTTGATACCATTCAGATAAAGTGCAGCTTTTACTCCGATAACCACATTCACACCACCGACATCAATGGTTTGATCGCCCTCTTCAAGTTCATCAACGAACTCAATAACATAAGCCATACCAGAACAGCCTGCAGTTTGTACGCCCAAACGGATACCGATGCCTTTACCACGATTTGCCAAAAAGGTTTGCATACGCTGCTTAGCAGCATCGGTTACACTAATATTGATTGGTGCTTTGCTGTTATTGTTGTCTGTTTGCACGCTGTCAGTCATCGGTATTAGCCTCTTAGTGATGTGCCCATTCAATAGTATTTAAATCAATACCATCTTGGTGCATTTCCCATAGCGGTGATAACGCCCGTAACTTTTCCACGGCAACGGTAATGAGCTCAATAGCACGGTCAATATCAGCCTCAGTTGTCATTCGTCCAAAACTAAAACGAATGGAGCTTGACGCCAACTCATCAGCAACACCCAAAGCACGTAAGACATAAGAAGGTTCAAGACTTGCCGAAGTACAAGCAGAACCAGACGAAACTGCCAACTCATTAATCGACATCATTAAAGATTCACCTTCGATAAAAGCAAAGCTAATATTCATTACATTATCAATACGTTTGGCATTTTCGCCATTCAAATAAACTTCCGGAATATCTTTCAATCCATTCCATAATTTATCAGCAAGCACTTTAACGTGGGCTTGGTCTTTTTCCAAGTCCTCTTTAGCAATGCGATAGGCTTCGCCCATACCAACGATTTGATGTGTCGGCAAAGTGCCCGAACGGAAACCGCGTTCGTGACCACCACCGTGCATTTGTGCTTCTAAACGGACACGTGGCTTACGGCGAACATATAATGCTCCTACGCCCTTTGGTCCATAAATTTTATGTGCAGTCAAGCTCATTAAATCAATATTATCAGCATTAACATCAACGGCTATTTTACCTGTTGCTTGTGCACCATCAACGTGGAAAACAATCTTATTTTCACGCGTAAACTCACCAATCGCTGCGATGTCATTCACTATTCCTGTTTCATTATTCACATACATAATAGAAACCAAGATTGTATCATCACGCACAGCAGCCTTAACCTCTTCAAGGGTAATCGCACCATCTTTATTTGGGTCAAGATAGGTGACTTCAAAACCTTCACGCTCTAATTGGCGACATGTATCCAAAACCGCTTTATGCTCGGTTTTGGAGGTAATAATATGCTTGCCTTTACGTTGGTTGAAATGTGCAGCCCCTTTAATGGCAAGGTTATCAGATTCGGTAGCCCCTGATGTCCAAATAATTTCTTTTGGGTTTGCGTTGATAAGATTGGCAACCTGTTCCCTAGCCCAATCCACTGCTTTTTCAGCTTCCCATCCAAAAGTATGCGAACGTGAGGCTGGATTGCCAAAATTACCGTCAATCGTTAAATAATTGACCATTTTTTCAGCCACTCGTTTATCAACTGGTGCAGTGGCCGCATAATCAAAATAAATAGCCATAATAGATACCCTATAATTGTTTCATGTGAATAACCGAGTATTTTACTCGGCTTTTTAGAAAGTGCAACGATAAAATGTTTTTACGTATAAAAAAACCTCGGCATAACCGAGGTTTTTTAGAATCTTATTGTTAGAAATTAATCTAATGCAATAACGTCTTCTGCTTGAGGACCTTTCTCGCCATCAATTACGCTGAATTCAACTTTTTGACCTTCTTTTAAAGTCTTAAACCCATCGCCTTGAATTGCACGAAAATGTACAAAAACATCCGAACCTTCTGGTTGCTCAATAAAACCGAAACCTTTAGATTCGTTAAACCATTTAACAGTACCTGTTACTTTTGACATAGTGTTTACCTATTTACATATAAAATTAAAAAATTCTTATCGCCTACCTAGAATATCGTGGAAAAACAAGTAACACTAACACTTCACAGTATCGATAAGATGAGATTAAGTATAAAGCAACTTAGGATATATGCAAGCATTATCTTCATTAATAAATAATTATAATTGTTCCCAATATAAATACCAACTATAAATAAAATAATGATAGTACTGCCCCATGTTTTCAAATTATTTTTTACAGCATGGAATAAGATTATTATTTTTTTAAGATTAGCTATTACCCTTGATAAAGAAAATATGAAAGTATATCGAAATAACTTAAATATCGTTACCGTGATTATAGTATCATCTTACCGTATTTACTACGCCACCTTCGACTCCGAGCCTTATATCAACTCTTATATTTATTCCAATATTTATTCCAATATTTATTCCAATATTGCAATATAGCAATATAACAGCCCAATAATATAACCAGATTTTGTTAAAATCTAAGAATAATTCTTATTGACTTAACTATTCTATCGGCTATTCTAGCAATAAGAATTTTTATTAAAGATTACTAGACAAAGGATTATCTAATATCTACTTTTATTGTACATTTGTCAACATACTGATTAAGTAAATTTTATTGGAGAATCATATGCCGAAAGATTTTATTTTTTTTGAAAAGTCAACCGAATACGCCTCTGAAATTAAGCCATCTAACTTTTATCATTATTTAGTTATACCTCACAATGAAATGTATTTTATAGACTCTTTTGGTCTCGAAGCAATTCTTATTCCCAAAGGCTGCTCCGCTTTTGTATATCCTTTTACTTCTTTGAAATTATCTAACGAAACAAATAATCAACCATTAATAGACCTGCTAACAATTAACTGCCAAATTATTGACCACCATGTTTTTTCTACAAATTTTTTCTCAAAAATCACTCAAATGATTAAAAGAAGTGATTGTTCATTAATTATTTTAGATGAAAAGACAACTAACATAATAAAACCAATTTATAAACAAATATCTAATGAGTTTCAGTTAGAATGGATGATGTTTACCTTAGAAATTTTAAAAGTTATCTCTTCATTAAAGAAGCCTGAAATAATTAATAGCCCTACAAAAGAAAAAAAGTATCGACTCTTTTTTAATCAAGTAAATAATTATATTGGAAATAATATTTTTAATAGTATAGATATTAAAAAAATAGCAGGAGAATTGTGTTTATCAGAATCTGTGTTTTCGCACCGTTTCCGAAAAATATTTGATACATCATTCCACCATTATTTTCTTATTAAGAAAATAGAAAAAAGTTGTGAAATGCTAAAACATGGTCAGGATAGTATTCAAGAAATAGGCTTTGCTTTGGGTTTTAGCTCCACCTCTCACTTTATTTCAACCTTTAAACAAATAAAAAAGACAACTCCAGGTAAATATCGGCGTAATACACAGCAACCGACTAACTGTAAGGAAAATATTACGACCTAGAAATGTAGAACACGACCTAACTAACTACCCCACGTTATAAATTACACTTCATAACGTGGGGTAGGATCATTCTTTAAATTATGTTTTAAAATTTAACCTTCCCTATTAATTTATTTTCAGAACTTATATTTTTTCTAGTGATTTATTAACTGTTTCTTTTGCAAAACTGATGGTGATCAACGCTATCAATGCGATAAACATTAAATACCAACTAGGTGATATTTTATTGCCTGTGATACTTATTAGCCAAGTTGCAATCAATGGGCTTGTACCACCACAAATCGCATTCATTGTATTAAAGCTCAGGGCAAAACCACTATATCGGACATGTGTTGGGAAAAGTTCAGACAAGAAACAAGGTAATGTTCCATCATTCATGGATAAAATAGCACCAAATATTACCTGAATAATTAAGATTTGAATAAAACTTTCCGTATTTAGTAAACTAAATAAAGGGATAGTTAATACAATAAAAAGAATACTTGCCAATGATAAAGTCTTCTTACGTCCGATTTTATCAGACCATTGTCCCATTATAAAAATAAAACCAATATAAGTTAGCAATGAAACAACAGTTGCCGTAAAGGATAGGCGCTCAGAGAGATGAACCTCAACAGATAAATAAGTTGGCATATAGCTTAAGATTAAATAAAAAGCAACGGCATTCAAACTAGTTACCCCACATGCAATTAACGTTTGTCGCCGATAAGTCGTCAGTAAATCAATAATAGGTACAGTTTGCTCTTTCTCTGTATTTTCAAAATCAGCTAACATTTCCAAAAAAGCAGGGCTATCCTGTAAATGCAATCGAATATATCGACCTATCAAACCTAACGGTGCAGCAAGTAAAAAAGGAAGTCGCCAACCCCAAGAATGCAATTGCGATTCATCTAAAAAAGTATACAATCCTGTCACCAATAAAGAACCAATAAGCAATCCGCAGGCTGTACTGGCTGGAACAAGGCTTGTATAAATACCTCTTTTGTTTTTAGGTGCGTATTCAGCCAAAAAAGCTGATGCGCCTGCATATTCCCCTGAGGCCGAAAAGCCCTGAACAATACGTATCAATAGTAGTAGAATGGGGGCTAAAATTCCAACACTCTGGTAGGTCGGTAACAAGGCAATACAAAATGTTGCACCTGACATAATAATAATGGAAATAGCAAGAGCAATACGCCGTCCAAAACGATCACCTACATACCCCCAAAATACTCCACCAAAGGGACGAACAATAAAAGAAATAGCAAACAGCGCAAAGGCAGAAATCAACCCTGTTGTTTTATCACTCTCGGGGAAAAACACAGTAGCTATAATGGTTGCTAAATAACCATAAACAGCATAGTCAAACCACTCAACAAAATTACCAATAAAGCTAGAAATTGCAACCCTACGAAGTGTTTGAGGGGAGTGTTTACCTTCTGTGTTTGGTTGGTTGGAAGAAAAATTATTCATCTTTGTTTCTCCTAAAAAGTTATGCCCAACTCACCCCAAATAAAAGTTATCTACGGTAAGCTTGGGCATAAATTAAACAAGACAATATAAATATATCATTATTGAATTATTAAAATTATTTGCAAAAAATGTTTGTATTATTTATGCCAAAGCACGTTTTCTAGTGATACCGCTAACTAAACTAAATAATACCTCACTAACACCTCCAAGAATAATGAGCAAACCACCAACAATTTGTGGCATACTAAGAGTCTCATGATAGTACAAATAACCAACAAAAAATGGTGCAACAACACACTCCCAATAGGACACACAAGCAAATTCTACTGCTTTTAGGTGTCTTGTCGCAATAGTACAAGTACCCAACGCACCAAAACCACAAACTAAGCCAATACCAATCCACCACATCCAATCAGTACTTGTCATTTGAGAAATTGTTGGTTTAGTAAAGATAAAGAGGAAAGTAATACCAGCTAAGGCAAAAACAAAGTTCCAAAATGCACGAGTATCCCCTGGAACTTCTGTACGATATCTACCGAAGAAAAGGAAAAGACCATAACCAAGACCAGAATATAAGGCAAGCATATCCCCTTTAAAAGTTTTTGCAGAAAATTCCATGCCTACATGAATACCATTTTCATCAAATCCGACTAACCCAACAATTAACAGCATTCCAACGAACACCGAAATAATTGCAGCAATTGTGATCGGCTTTAATGTTTCTTTCAAGAAGATAACAGCTAACACTGTAGAAATGATAGGGCCAACATAAATAAAGAAAACAGCGTTAGCAATAGATGTTAACTTAGTTGCTGCAATGTAAGCCGATAGACAATTCCCCATAAAAAATCCACTAGCAATCATACTAGGCGATATTTTATAAGTTTTTAAATCAGATAAGCGATGCTGAGATGCTAATATTAAGAAAAAAAGCACCGCACCACACATCATACGTGAAAAAGCGATAAAGTCCCCTTGGGCATTAATGTGACGTGCAAAAAAGCCAACAAAACCCATTAAAGTTGCAGCAACAAAGGCATTAATAAAGCCTACTTTTTTATTAATCGGACTTTCATTTGTTGAGATTGACATAATAAATACTCCAATATCTCTTATCCATTCCCTCAGCACTTCATCTTTTTATCATACTTCATCAATGCATTTAAAAACAGATAGTTACAATGCAAATAGGAATAGAATATGTTAAAAAAATCCCCCTGATACTCAGTTAAAGAGCAAATCAGGGGGAAAGACTAGTTGTACAAACTAACAGGTTATATTAAACCCGCGTCACATCGTCAAAGTCCTGATTTGGGAAGTAGTCTTCACAAGTACCTTCACGATAAACATCAGCAGTTGCACAGTGTAAACCACCACCAAATGCATAAGCGTCACGGAAGTGAACTGGGATAACATTCATTCCCAATTTATCCATTTGCTCTAACTGATGAACTTCTGATGCTTCTACAATCACTGTCTTATGATCAAGCACTAAACAGTTCATAGATAACCATACTGAGCTATAACATAGCGGAGGAGGTGTTGTATGAGCTGGTTGAGCTGCATCAACAATTTGCCAATCGTTTTTCTCGAAGATCTTACGTTGCTCTTCTGGTAAGCGACGATGTGGGTTGTTAATAATCAAACCTGGGCGTAGCGGTACAAAAGTCGCATCAATGTGGATTGGGTACGGGTCGCCTGGGAAGTTTACTGCGTGAACACGGAAATCTGGGTATTTACGCTTAAACCATTCCATT
>PDWI01007465.1_pt1 | contig 13252 bp, 8 predicted proteins | sample 1430891 | NCBI WGS metagenome assembly PDWI01 (sample SAMN01162508, study PRJNA174530) | Oral metagenome, whole genome shotgun sequencing project. | biome: Marine environment; feature: Marine mammal; material: Swab sample of the gingival sulcus; isolation source: swab sample of gingival sulcus... | reverse complement strand
GATCGGATAATCCGCCAAACCGTTATTCGCCGGACTCAGATTGGTTTCATTAGGGTTAGCCCCGGCTTTCAGTATTTTTTCAAGCACCTGATAACGATAGTCCAACTGTTGTTGCTGCTTCTCCCCTTCATTGAAAGGCCAGGAAAATACCTTCAGAAAATTATCAGTAGTGGTTTGCGCGTAGCAGTGCAAATTCATACCAAGGGATAACAACAATTCAGCAATATCGTAATGCTGCCAACTAACGGCATCTACTAACAAAGTCACCGGTAACTCACTGACCTTTACACCCGGTGCATTCAGTATTTCGACGGCCCGGCGGAGAAACTGCTCTCGTTGTGCAGTCCCCATTGTTTCTTCATAGCTCGGCTTGAAAGCCATGTGTTCTGATAAAGCAATAAACGCCTGATCGCTTTTATTACGACGACTATACGCTTGTTTGGCGTGCTGGTTGACAGCTTCCCATTCCTGACGTTGTGTACATTCAGCCGCCGCGTTCACGCCACTATGGCAAGCGACACACACAAGTCCAATGAGAACAGACACTAACGTTTTCATGTTCACTTCCTTAAATCAACTACTTCTGACTCTGGTGTTATTCTCTTATTGTGGCCAGTCGTTGCTGCGTGGGATATTGTATTATCGGTTAGGCGGAGTATACCGAAATGACGTGATCGAACACCTATTAAAAGGGTAGTATTCAAATGTTGCCTTTGGCAGTACTGGCTACAAACTCATAGGGAATGTCTGTCACTAATGTCATTGGAGAACCACCAAGGTCAGCTGTAGCAACAGGTCTGCGCCAAATAAAAACTAATCGACGACTACGGTTAGTTAGCACTTATTTGACTGCTTACGGCGACGACGAAAAAACGCACTTAACTGCTCACCGCATTGCTCAGCCAGCACCCCACCCCGAACGGTCAATTTATGCAGATTTTTGTCATCTTGCAGGGTATTGTACACACTCCCTGTAGCGCCTGTCTTGGGGTCATAGGCACCAAATACCACACGACTCACTCTGGCATGCAGCATTGCGCCTGCACACATCACGCATGGCTCTAACGTCACGTATAACGTCGTTCCCGGCAGTCGGTAATTTTCCAGTTTTTCTCCTGCCGCACGCAACGCCATAATCTCTGCGTGTGCGCTCGGATCATGGTGAGCAATCGGCTGATTCCAACCTTCACTGATGAGTGTATTGTCGCTGCTGACCAATACTGCACCGACGGGAACTTCCCCCTGTGCTTCGGCGCGCTCGGCCAGATGCTGCGCATGCAGCATCCAAACCTCATCCTGATCAGACGGTTGTGCTAGTTCTGGTGGCGTCATTCCCACTCAATCGTTGCCGGCGGCTTGCCAGAAATATCATAAGTGACGCGAGAAATGCCATCGACTTCATTGATAATCCGCAGCGATACCAACTCAAGAAAGTCATACGGCAAACGCGCCCAACGCGCTGTCATAAAGTCAATGGTTTCAACTGCACGTAAGGCAATCACCCAGTCGTAGCGACGACCATCCCCCATGACACCCACCGACTTCACTGGTAAAAACACCGCAAACGCCTGAGAGGTTTTGTCATACAGATCGTGGCGATTCAGCTCTTCCATGAAGATATTGTCTGCCAAGCGCAATAAATCCGCATATTCCTTTTTGACTTCGCCCAAAATCCGTACGCCCAGACCCGGGCCAGGGAACGGATGGCGATACACCATGTTACGCGGCAAGCCCAGCTCCACACCAATCGCGCGCACTTCATCTTTAAATAGCTCGCGCAATGGCTCCACCAGTGCCAGCTTCATGTCCTCTGGCAAGCCACCAACATTATGATGTGACTTAATCACATGCGCCTTACCCGTCTTGCTACCCGCTGACTCAATCACATCCGGGTAAATCGTCCCCTGTGCCAACCATTTTGCATTGGTCAGCTTACTGGACTCTTCATCAAAAATTTCAACGAATAAGTTGCCGATAATCTTACGCTTGGCTTCTGGGTCTTCCACGCCTTCCAGCGCGTCAAAATAACGCGCCCCCGCATTGACGCGAATCACTTTCACGCCCATGTGCTCGGCAAAAGTGTCCATTACCTGATCGCCTTCATTGAGACGCAGCAAGCCCGTATCAACGAAGACACATGTCAGTTGATCACCAATGGCCTCGTGTAATAAAGCAGCCACCACCGATGAATCCACACCACCGGATAAGCCCAAAATGACTTCATCATCCCCGACCTGCTCACGGATACGCTCCACACTGTCAGCAATAATGTTCTTGGGGTTCCACAGTGCCTCACAGCCACAAATACCCTGAACAAAACGTGCCAGAATATTGCCGCCCTGCTCGGTATGCGTCACTTCAGGATGAAACTGGATACCGTAAAAGCGACGACTTTCATCCGCCATTCCCGCAATCGGGGAATTTGGTGAGCTAGCCATGAGTTTGAAGCCTTCTGGCATGGCATTCACCTTATCGCCATGCGACATCCACACATCCAGCAAGCCATGACCTTGTTCGTTTACCTCATCCTGAATGTCACGCAACAACTCCGTATGACCGCGCGCGCGCGCCTTGGCATAACCAAACTCACGATGTTCTGAGCGGACAACCTCGCCACCCAGTTGTTGTGCCATAGTCTGCATCCCGTAACAAATCCCCAGCACTGGCAGACCTAAATCAAACACAATCTGCGGTGCAACCGGCGCATCATCCTGCGTTGCTGACTCAGGGCCGCCCGACAAAATGATGCCTTTGGCATTGAAGTTGCGAATGCTGTCTTCGTCGATATCCCAAGGATAGATTTCAGAATAAACCCCGACTTCACGCACGCGACGTGCAATTAATTGGGTGTACTGAGAGCCAAAGTCCAGAATCAAAATCCGGTCGTCATGGATATTTTTTAACATGGATATTCCAATTAGCTGTGGTAGTTAGGGGCTTCTTTTGTGATGGTCACATCGTGTGCATGTGACTCTTTCATACCAGCACCCGTAATGCGAACAAATTGTGGCTTGGTACGCATTTCATCAAGTGTGGCGCAACCCACATAGCCCATGCTGGCGCGAATACCGCCATTAAGCTGGTGAATGATATTCGACATTGGCCCTTTATGGCCCACCATGCCTTCGATGCCTTCCGGCACCAATTTATCAATCGCGTTTTCGGACTCCTGAAAATAACGGTCACTGGAGCCTTTTGCCATTGCCCCCAAAGACCCCATACCACGATAAGACTTATACGAGCGTCCCTGATAAAGAATCACCTCTCCCGGTGCTTCATCCGTACCTGCCAACATACTGCCCAGCATCACACAATGCGCACCTGCGGCCAATGCTTTGGCCACATCGCCAGAGTAGCGGATACCACCATCGGCAATTAATGGAACACCTGTGCCTTCCAAAGCTTTTGCCACGTTCATAACCGCGCTAATCTGCGGCACACCAACCCCTGTGACAACGCGCGTTGTGCAGATAGAACCGGGGCCAATACCCACTTTCACGCCATCAGCACCCGCCTCTACCAAGGCTAATGCCGCTGCACCCGTGGCGATGTTTCCACCAATAACCTGCACGTCAGGAAAATTCTTTTTCACCCAGGCAACACGATCCAACACACCTTGAGAATGACCATGTGCCGTATCCACTGTCAGTACATCAACACCGGCTTCAACCAAAGCAGCCACCCGATCATCTGTGCCATGACCAACACCAACCGCTGCGCCAACACGCAAGCTGCCGCTTTCATCTTTACAAGCGTTGGGAAAATCGCTGGATTTTTGAATATCTTTGACCGTGATCAAGCCACGTAGCTTAAACGCATCATCAACCACTAAAACCTTTTCAATGCGATTATGATGCAGTAAACGCAACACTTCCTGACGGCTTGTGCCTTCTTTCACCGTGATCAATTGGTCTTTTGCCGTCATGATATGACTCACCGGCTGGTCGTGATTTGTTTCAAAGCGCAAATCGCGGCTGGTGACGATGCCCACCAAATCATTATCGCCCGCAATTACCGGAACACCGGAAATACGGCGTCTCTCGGTCAGTTCAATGACTTCACGAACGGAGGTATCCGCCGTGACGGTATAGGGGTCTTTAATGATGCCACTTTCAAACTTTTTTACATTGAGGACAGCACGCGCCTGCGCTTCGATGCTCATGTTCTTATGCACCACGCCCAAGCCGCCTTCCTGCGCCAGGCTGATTGCAAGTTTGGCTTCGGTGACGGTATCCATCGCAGCGGATAGCATGGGGATATTCATGCGAATGTCGCGCGTCAATTGAGTGCTGAGATCGACTTCAGCGGGGAGCACTGTTGAGTGTGCCGGAACCAATAGCACATCGTCAAAAGTGAGTGCTTCTTCAAGGATTCGCATAAGACCTCCAAGGTACTTGGGAGCGGGTATTTCCTAAAATAAGCGCCTCATTATAGCCATTGACCCATGCGGGGTAAACTGGATATTAATGAGCCGGCTGCGTACAATTCGAAAAGCTCGGCCTCATCACTCAGCAGGCTAAAATCATCGGGGACAAGACCATTTTTAACGACTACCGCACCGTACTTAGCGTTTCAGAGCTCAATGCCGAAGTCGCGCTCATGCTCTCCCAAAGCTTCGGACTACTGTGGCTAGAAGGAGAAATTTCTAACTTTTCCCTTCCGGCTTCTGGTCATTTTTACTTCTCCTTAAAAGACAGTAAAGCGCAGATACGCTGTGCAATGTTCCGTAACCGCAATATCGGATTACGCATTAAACCGGCCAATGGCATGCAAGTCCTAGTACGCGCCAGAATTGCACTGTACGAACCTCGTGGCGAGTTCCAGATTATTGTTGAACACATGGAGGAAGCCGGTGCAGGTCAGTTACAACGTGAGTTTGATGCACTCAAAGCCAGTCTGTCAGCACGCGGCCTATTTGCTACTGAACATAAAAAACCGCTCCCGCAGCTCCCCGCAGCAATTGGTGTGATTACATCACCAACGGGTGCTGCCATCCGTGACATACTTCAGGCATTGGGACGACGCGCACCACAGATTCCGGTGTACATTTACCCCGTTGCCGTACAAGGCAAGGCAGCGGCGCATGAAATCGAGTCGGCCATTATAAAAGCCAATAAGGATAAGCGTTGTGACCTGCTGATCCTCGGTCGAGGTGGTGGTTCAATGGAAGATTTATGGTCATTCAATGAACGCAATGTCGCTATGGCAATCTACGACTCTACATTGCCAATCATCAGCGCGGTAGGACATGAAACAGACATCACCATTGCTGACTTCGTGGCAGACGTGCGCGCAGCCACACCCTCAACCGCCGCCGAACTCGCTGTGCCAGATACGCAGATATTGGCAGAACAAGCATTCCTGCAAAAACGACGACTGATCCGCAGCATGGAGCGGTTTATCCGCCAGCGCCACCAATCGTTACAATTAGCCAATCAACGACTGGAACACCAACGCCCTGCATATCGCTTGCAACAACAAAAGCAACGTCTGGATGAACTAGAGACACGAGGCATTAAAGCCATTCATCTATACCTGGAACGGCGACAAACAAGCCTCAAACAACTAAAAAACACACTTGAGTCCAATGCGCTGGAGCATCGACTGGACAAACAAAAACAAGCCTTCTTACAACTGCAACAACGACTAAAATTAGCCATGCAGCATAGACTACAACACGAATCTGGCAAATTTGCGCTATTGGCATCCAGACTACACAGTGTCAGTCCATTGAACACCTTACAGCGCGGCTACAGCATTACGCAGGATGCTAACACCAACAGCGTCATTCAGAGCATCGAACAGGCAAAAGTAAATCAGGAAATTTCCATTCGCTTGCAGGACGGAATGCTTGAAGCCATGGTGTCAAAAGTTAATCCGTAGTGGTAGGCTTCCGTTTCTGAATTTGCCCTGCTTTAGTCACTTTTGCTGGATTGCTCAGCAGCGCTAAGCCTTCCAGCGTACTTGTTTTGCCTCTCCTAGTTACCCTGCTTGCTTAAACTCCTGAAGTTCATCGCGAATAACTTTCCGCAAGGTTCTTTCCAGAGATTGATTCTGGTGCTTGATATGCCCTCTTAACGCTTCATTAATCAAGGTTTGATAGTTGCCCCCACCAGACTGATGAACCAGCTCTTTAAAGTGGCTGATGATATCGCCATCAAGTCGGATGGTGATACGCACTTTATTGGGGTCAGAACCGACAACCGCCCCTCTTTTTCCCTGACTAAAATCTTCACTCATGGCTGATACCTTTATAATATTGCTTTATCATTTTGGGATCTGCTTTCCTTGCCGAAATAACACGAACGACCCCATCGACACGTTCAGCATGAACGACAAACAGTATATTTAGATAAGAACCCATGCCAAGCGTTTTAAATCGTTGCTCCGCATGATCAAAATCCTCAATCGTCAGCGCGTTTTCATCTTCTAGCGCAATAACCGCATCGGCGAAATCCACCCCGTGTTTGCGGATATTTTCCCTCGCCTTATTCTCGTCCCATTCATAGCTCATGCAACGATTGTATGCACAATTGATGCACTTAGCAACTGCTACATGAATTCCTCGTATCGATTGGTAACAAAAATGCCAGTTACCCTACTGTCGATGAAGGGACAGACAATGGGTCAAGTAAACATCGAAATGGCGATCAAACACTATGGTAAGTGGATCAAAGAAGGCAGAAAAAACGCAGGTATACATGGGTATCAGACTTTGCAAATACAGTGCCTGAGCCTGGAACGTGCTCCACTGACGCTCCATAACATGCTCCATTTACTCGACAATATTTTGATACCGCCAGATATTGCCTGATACATTCGAACATAAAAAAGCCCCGATTTATCTTACAAAATCAGAGCCTTAAAGTATCTAGCAGTATCACACAGTATCAAACTGAGTGGTGCCGAAGAGAGGATTTGAACCTTGTCACGATTTGTTGAATATACTTTTATTTATCAATAATTTACTAGGCAGTAAAAAGCGACGCGCTCTACTGACGCTCCACTTTCTTGATAGGCAATCCTCGGAGCACTTTCAGCATGTGCTTCGATCCATTATTATGATCACTCATACCCCATAGCCCGCAACTGTTGCTTATACATATCCCCAATATACAAACCTGCATCAGCAGATTTTTTTCTTCTGGCAATACGTCGCCGCTTAACCGAACTAACCAACTGCTTACGACTAATACCTGCAAACCGATTCACCCGATTAAACTCATCAATTTCACGCAACACCTCCGCAATATCACCCTGACCATCCATTCGCGCCCGCGCATAGCGATTCATCAAGCCCTTTCTACGCAACTCCAACCGCCTAGCCAGCAAGCGCTTAGCGTTACGCTTATCATACGTTCGGGCAACCTCAGACGGAGAAAGTCCTTGTGACTGCAACACCACGTCATACCACGATAAATCATCACGATGCACCACCGTATCACCTCTGGCCGATACAACACCCTCAGACGCATACCGCTGAGCCTTGCTAATATCACGCACAAACTTAGGCAACAGCTTCTCAAGCCCTCGCTGAGTATTACCCTCAGACAACAATCTAAAGCCCTCTGCAAAACTCACCATCGTGGACGCATTAACTCCCGCCATATCCACCAGCATTTCCTTAACCGTATCCCCGCCTTCTTTAGCCACATCAGGGTCATTGAACAGCAAATTAGCCATACTGATCCGGTTAGATAAATCAAACCCAACCACCGGCATAGCATTTACCGCCCCGCGTGTCACAAGGTTAGCAGCAAACTCACCACCCTCATCACCCAGCAAGGCACCAAAGGAATCTTTAAGAAACTCACCCCAAGCCGCCTCAGCATCAAACGGCTCATCTTCATCGCCGCCAAATAAGGCATTAATCAGCATAAACGGAATCATCATAGGTAGTGCGCGAGTACCACCCATCAACGCAGTCATACCCATAATCCCCATCAATTCTTTCCGGGCCATCTGCCTCAGCTCTGGATCATTTTCCATATTCACCATGTCACGAAGCCGCGTAAACAAAAGCTCCAGCGTCAGGAATGAATAATTCATTAGTGGCGTTAACGTCTTAGCCAGATTGCTTTTCAGCAACATAGAGCGATTAGAATGCGAATAATCGTACTGAGTTCTGGTCGTCATCCAGCGGGCCATATCCAACCCCGTCACCCCCTCATCACCGTGCATTCGCTCAATTTTGCTACGAGTCTTACCATCCGCTTTCTGCATCAGGCGATACGTCGCCAACTGCACCACCTGCCGATTCAGCACCTCAGCATTATGGAACCAGAAACCTGTCAGCGCCATCACCTTCTCAGCTTTCAGCGCGACACCGCCAATCTTAGCCTTACCATCCCCGCTGGCCACACTAGCCATGCTATTGGCCTGGGTCGTATCCGTTGTCGAATCCATCTCCAGCGCCCGCAGCACATTACGCTCTTCCTCTGACAAATGCTCGGCATTTGCCGCATCAAACACACTATCACGCACATCCCAATTCAGTGGATTCACCCCCTGAACCACATTGCTTACAGGCTTCATACTCTTGGCAATATCCGCATAAGCCCGCTGCAATTCACGACGTGAAGCGCCCGCCCCAAACCGCGCAGCCATCATCGGGTACGCAATCTGAGGAACCTGAGTTAAGTTAGCAATCGCCGCACCGGGACTACCGGCAAGATACCAGAAAAAGGCAAAATTACCGGAAAATGCGGCAATCTGATTAGTGTCAGGATTCATCATCCCATCCACCTGCTTACGCAACACCTTCAAAAACTGCGTAACCTGCACCAAATCATCCTTATCAATCAGCAAGCTATCCTCAGCCGCCTGTTTCTTCAAAAGATCATCATCGAACTCCCCTTTTGCAACACTCTCATGCAGAGAGACCTGATCGTTAATCCAATCCACCTCACTAGCTACCTTATGAGAAAACATAATCCGGCTAAGATCATGCCCACCGTGCAGCATGGCGTGAGCAAATGAGCGCTCCATATCCGCCGAAGCACCAGTAACAAAATAACGCCTCATTTCAGCTTTTCGTGCAGAAACCTCTGGCAACGCATTAACCACAAAACGATTAATCGTCTCCCGAACAGCAGGATCAACCCCGCCCGGATTCTCCTCACTAAACATCTTTAGCAATCGGCCAGCAGCCCCCGGCACATCCTTAACCTGCCCGCCAACATCCTTATAATCAGTCAGTAAACGCACCGAAACCCCGGAATCCTCGGCCTTAATCCTTGCCTGCACATCCAGCGCCTCAGACCGTCGCTCAAAGTGATAACGCTCATACTCCCCATCACTACGCTTAACCAACAACTGATAATCACCATAACGGCGCAGTGGGAAATACGGCCCCAACTCCATTTGCTTCCTATGCTCTTCACGAAGCTCCAGCAGAGTAGACTTAGCCGCAGCTTTGTCCTGAGCATTCATCCCCTTAATTTCAGAAATCTTCTGCTCAATCGCCTTCTGCTGCTTCTCCCACAGCTTATTCAACTCCTGATTCCACGCATGATAGACATTACGTTCAGCATCACTCAGAGCCTCCCAGCGCTTCTTCAAGCGCTCGTACTCCAAACGACGCGAACGCTCATGCTTAATTCGCCGCTGTAAACTCTTAATCTGACGCTTCAGCTTAACCGACTCCTCCAATGCCTGATCAGGATTCATAGCGCGGTTTTTAACCATACGCCGCTGATCCGTATCTATCTGAGCCAGCCGACTTTGCAATCGCTTTATATAATCAGCAGCAGACAATCGCTTACCATTCGCTTGCAAACTACTATCAGGCACAAAGTCGCGATCAGGATGCACTCCAGCCATAGTCGCATCATGCATCACCATCGACACACGTTTTTGTTGCGCAGCACTCAACGCCTTGTACTTATCCTGAGCCTTCTGATAACGATCAGCCCAATGCTGAACAACAGCATTCATCAGCCGCTTGTACTCCTCAATCGCCTCAAGCGGATTATGGCCACTCTCCTCAGCAAAACGCTTAAAATACTTCTTATTACGATCCAGTAACGTATTAAACGACTGCAAATACAACGAACGCTCACCGGCCTTCGCTGCAATATCGCTCACGCGACGCCAAATCAGACCCGCAACATCCTGCCAGTTAACACCCTCAACGCGGTACTCGCCAGTTTTCTTATCATAAACCTCACGTAAACGCTGACCTTCCAGAATTTTTTTCACCGACTCTTTAAGCGACGACCCCTTGTCGCTATCGTTATCGTCCTGTTGATCCTTAACCGCATCCTGACGCTGACCCTTAGCATATGAAGGTTTCTTTTTAGAAAACTTAGCCCCAGAACGACCAAGCCCCTCACTAGGAGGGGCTTGGTCACTTGAATCCGACTGGTTCTTTTTTGCTAAATTCCCAGCAGCCTGTCCATCTCGTTTGCGGACTGCTTCATCTCTCGCTTCAAGGATATAATCTCGGATTTTTTCAGACGGCGAATAATTGGCAAGGTAACGCGCCTCGCTATTTGTAAGCGCCTCGAACCCATAACCTGTTGCTTGAATAAAATCATTCTCTAAATCACCGTATTTGCTTCTCAACTTGGATAGCGTTTCACTCGACAGGTTCAACCTAGCACTATATTGCTTTCCGGTCAATGCAAGCGCACCCACAACCTGACCACCATTCTGAGTAATGTGTGAAGCAAGTGACGCAAAAGTGCCTCCTTGTGTCAGGGTATCATCAATCAATAAAAACGACTTACCCTTAACATTTTCGCCATCAAACTCAGGTGTCGCAAAGATCCGCTCCAAACCAGACAGCCCACTACGCCGCACTTCATCGACCTGGTACACCTCCAGCTCAGTTAACAGTCCTGTCTTCTTCTGAAGTATTTTTGCAATCGCCAACGGAATTTTATTTCTGCCTTGTGCCTCTTCAGCTAATACAGGCAGTAAAACAGAATCACCCTCGACCATATCAATAATGCGATTAGCGACATCATCAGTCACCAACTCCTGAGCCAAGCTCAAAGCTGCGGCAGTATCACCCGCTTTGGCTGCCTGATAATCAGGGTGACTTGTTAACTCACCTAATGAATAGGGAATAACAACATCGGGAATTGATACTGGCGAATGATCTCTTTTAGACATCTTTTCTTGAATCTTTACATCAGAAGTACGAATACTATCACTAATACCAGACCACGCCCTAGCACCCCGCACCGCCAGCGCCTGAATATCCGCCGGAGTCAACTTAATTTTGCGCGTCAACCATGATGGCAACTTAGTCATCGCCCAAGCCTTCACCGCAGCAATCACCCGTTGCACCAGCATCTTAGCCCCACCCGATTTCAACGCATGATTAGTATAATCCTCCACCAAATACGCCAGCCGCTCAGACGCCACATGCTCAGAAGGCGTACCACCCGGCACCCGCTCAGCCGCCCGAACCGCATCCGCATTTTTAGCTTTAAGCAATCGGTTAAATTGCTCCACCACCTGAGCATACTTATCACCCCCCAGCATCGAGGCTAGACCGGCATGCTCCCCAGCTTCATGCAGGAACACACCGTACGCCTCGCCTTTGGCGATATTGTCAGTGACCAGATACACCTTATCTTTGTGATACACACCTGCCGCATTAGTATCCGCCTGCACTGGTAAATCAGCAGTAGACTGAACAACCGAAACCTTGCCAGTCTGCTCTAATAGACTCAACCCACGCATCTTGCCTGACAGCTCGTCGCGTACAGACTGGACTGTAGACTCCCACCCTGTTGCACCAGACTTAGAATACATTTTCTCTTGAGTAGGTAGTGTAGCTCCACGCTCAATCTGGGAAACACCACCAGAGAAAACATCAAGCGCACGAACCCCGGCTTTATCCAGCAAAGCCGCAAAGTTCATCACTCTCAACTCCCTATCTTTAAAGTAATCGCCAGTCAACGGGGTATCATCCACAAGAATCGCCGCCGCCGCATTCGACCTTGAAGCTGCCGCCAGCACATCCACCGCGACATCCTGCCCCGATAACTTGGCGTAAGACTGAAAATCAACAGGAAAAAACGCAGTAGGACGATGCCTATTGTCCATAAACATAATTCCATTCCGACCTTCACTAACTGCGGCTGCTATTTCTTTCGCCTCTTGTGGCGAATTAACAACCCCATCAACCAAGCGGCCACGCTTTTTAATCTCCTGCTCAACCGGATTAAATCGATGGCTCCAGGGTGTCTGCTTGAGCGGATAATTCCCCTCATACTCCCCAGTCGCCGGTGAGTAATGAGAATACTCACTCTCTCCGACCGCAAACATCCCCTTAAAGCGAAATGGTAAGCCAACAAAGTACTGATTAATCGCATCAGTAATAGTGTGATCTGAACCGGAAAGCTTAGACTTCCCCGAAGGATGGTTATGTCCCACATAAAAGGAAGCAGCTCCTTCTACCGAAGCCAGAAACTTCACAATATCACCAGGATAAGCAGATGACGCATCAATCGTTCCGGTAGTCATTCGCTGAACAGCGATCAAACGATTATCTTTATCCAGAATAATTACATCCAACGCTTCACGCGAGCGCATACCCAGCAAAGCATCAAATGTCTCTGCCGCAGCATCTCTGGAACCAACCGTTAAGTGCGGGACTTTGTACTCCCGACCTTCAATGTACTCGGTAACGGTGGCGTACTCACCCGGTAATCTGCCTTCTCTGGCCCTGTCTGTAACAGCCCTGTCAAAGATACTGACCTGCCCACTGGCGACCCGTTGATCCACCATTGCTCCGGCCTTAGTTGATACCGAGCCTTTACGTTTTCGTTTTGGTCGCTCACTTGCTCCTCCAAAGAAATCAAGCTGATCTTCTCGAACCTCATAGCCTTTAATGACATCACTGACAGCTACATCATTTCGCCTGGCTTCTACCGAACCGTCCACAGCTTGCCTTGTGTCAGCATCGGGCTTTCTGCTTGCGCTACGCTCATCATCAACTACTTTAGCAATCAAGTTACCATCAATCGAACTCACATCCAAATAAGCAATACAACTCATACTAATCCCTAAAATACAAAAAAGCCCCGACACTTCTGCCGAGGCTTGTTATCTCATCTGTTTACATCAAAACCATCAGGAGTTTAACTCCAGTTGATGCACCGAAGGCTCAGCCAGTGATCTCATGGTAAACCCCGTTTTTAGTAAATCGTGACTCAAATCAGTGATGCCATTCCAGCATTGACGGCGAATGGCACTGACCTTGCTATCAAAGGCCAATACATCTTCACAAGGCAAC
>PDWI01011493.1_pt1 | contig 13253 bp, 10 predicted proteins | sample 1430891 | NCBI WGS metagenome assembly PDWI01 (sample SAMN01162508, study PRJNA174530) | Oral metagenome, whole genome shotgun sequencing project. | biome: Marine environment; feature: Marine mammal; material: Swab sample of the gingival sulcus; isolation source: swab sample of gingival sulcus... | reverse complement strand
CTAACTTCATTCTCGGTAGCTGTAATGTTTGCACTTTCGTTATTACTTGCACCTTTGTTTATTATGATTCCCGGTGCGGCAACCGCTCCCGCTTTAATTATGGTTGGATTGTTCATGATGAGTCCTATCTTAAAAATCAATCTTAATGATTTCTCTGAATCCATTCCGGCATTTTTCACACTTATTATGATGCCTTTAGCCTACAGTATTGCCGAAGGTATTGTATTTGGTATGTTGTCTTACGTATTGTTAAAAGTACTTACCGGTAAATTTAAAGATGTTTCCATTGTGATGTATGTATTAGCCGTACTTTTTATATTGAAGTTTTTCATATAACCAATTGATAAAATCAGAGAAAAGCCCGACATCAGTTGGGCTTTTTTAATTTATTCATAATCCAGATTTTTGGTTAGTTGTGAAAGAACTTTTAAAACGTGTTAAAGGAATAATAAAAAAAATTAAGCATAAAATAAATCTATTAATTTAGCCAAAGAAAATTATACAGAAATGATAAAAATAGAGAACTTAAATTTTTCATACCAAAAAGGCACTAAAATTCTTAACAACCTGTCAATTGAAGTTCCAAGAGGGTCAATCTTTGGTTTTCTAGGTGCTAACGGAGCAGGAAAAACGACCACAATAAGAATTCTACTTGGATTATGTAAAGCAGATAGTGGACAAATATTTATTGACGGCAAACCATTTTCTAACACCAATTATTTACAATACAAAAACATTGGTGCAATGATAGAAGAACCAAGTTTATATGGTCATTTGTCGGGAAAAGAAAACCTTCAGTTTTTATCAAAGTATTACGATATTAAACCGAATAGAATTGAAGAGGTCTTACAAATGGTTAGCTTGACAGAAGCACAAAACAAAAAAGTAAAAAACTATTCTCTCGGCATGAAACAACGCCTTGGTATTGCACAAAGCATTCTTCACAATCCGGAAATCCTAATACTTGATGAACCGTTAAATGGCTTAGACCCTCGCGGAATAAAAGAAATCAGAGAATTACTATTTAAACTGAGAAACGAGGGAAAAACTATTTTTATATCCAGCCACTTACTCAGCGAAGTAGAAAAAAGTTGCGACTATTTTTGTATCATTGATCAGGGTACTCAAGTTTTTTCAGAGAAAGTATCCAACATGCAACGTATGCTATCTCAAAACATAGAATATCAGATTGAATGTAGCGATATAGAAAAAGCACAATTACTTTTATCAAAAAACGGATTAAAAACCGAAATAATAAATCACACACAACTCATTGTTAACTTATCCGATGACAAAATCATTGCAACCTATGTAAAAGAAATGATAACTGAAGGTATTGATTTATTTGAAGTAAAGAAAAAAGAAAACAGCTTAGAAGATATATTCCTAAAAATCACAAAACTACAATAACCAATGAAAATTCAAACACTACACGCAGAATATTTAAAAATAAAAGGAACTCCTACCCTATGGTTTACTATTTTAAGCTCCTTGTTTTTACCAATTATAATGTTTCTAATCTACTTTTTCAAATATAAACATTTCATTCCGGCAGATGGCGTCAACCCATGGATAGAATATTTTAACAAACACTTCAGTCTTATTGCGAGCTTATTTTTCCCATTCTATCTTATTCTTTCCTCCGCCTTAAACTTAAGCATTGAGCACAAATCACATAGTTGGAAAAAACTCCTTTTACTCCCGATAAACAGAACAAATCTATTTCTAACCAAAAGCTTATTATTGTTGTTACAAACCATTTTTGCAACTCTATTATTTTTAGCTTCAATGCTTTTCTTTGGCTACCTTGTTGGTACAATTCATCCGGAACTAAAACTCCTTAAATTTGCACCGGAATTAGGTACTTTCCTAATCCTTTTATCACGTCTTTTAATTGCAAGCTTAGGTATTTTGTCAATTCATTATGTCATTAGCCTATTTCTTTCAAACATAATTCTACCAATTACGTTTGGTATTGCCGGAACCATTACAGCTCTTATTGTTACATCTAAATGGAAATATGCCATCTATTTTCCTTATTCATATTCAAGCATACTTTATCAAAAATACGCAGGAAGATCGTCAGTACAAATGTGGTTAGGTCTAACTATTTCAGAATGGTTAAGCCTTGCTTTAACTATAATTGTAATGATTATAGGAGTTTTACTATTCCGTAGGAAACAACTAAAATAACAAGCTTAAAACCAAACTTTCAACAAAATTTTGTTTCTTTATAAAAAATTAAAACAACTATGGAGGCTGTTATTTCATTACAATCGATAAGCAAGCATTACAATATGGGTAACCAAACCGTAAAAGCCTTAGACAATGTTGACTTAAACATTTATAAAAATGAATACGTTGCCATTATGGGTCCTTCGGGCAGTGGAAAATCAACCATGATGAATATTATCGGCTGTCTCGACTCACTTACCAACGGAACATACATACTAAACAATACCGATGTCAGCGAAATGACAGACGCAGAGCTTGCAGAAATCAGAAATAAAGAAATAGGATTTGTTTTTCAAACCTTTAACCTCTTACCTCGATTTTCATCATTAGACAATATTATTTTACCCTTAGTATATAGCGGAATGAAGAAAAAAGAGCGAATTGAAAAAGGGAAACAAATGCTTGAATCGGTTGGACTGTTAGACCGTATGGAACACAAACCCAACGAACTTTCGGGAGGTCAACGCCAAAGGGTTGCCGTTGCCAGAGCCTTAGTTAATAATCCGTCCATTATTTTAGCCGACGAACCAACCGGAAACTTAGATACCAAAACCTCGTTAGACATTATGCAACTGTTCGAGGATATTTACAATAAAGGAAATACCATTGTTTTGGTTACTCACGAAGAAGAAATAGCCAAACATGCACGAAGAATCATACGACTACGCGACGGACAAATTGAATCGGACGAAATAAACAAAAACCCTGTGATGGCTGTTACACATTAACTATGATTGATAAAGTTTACACCAAAGGAGGCGACAAAGGCGGAACCGACTTAATCGGAGGTTTTCGAGCACCCAAAAGTCATCAACGTTTAGAAGCTTACGGCACGGTTGATGAATTAAACGCTTGGGTTGGTATGATTTCAGCTTACGGTTGCCCTGAAAATGAGAACCAAACACTCATTAAAATTCAACACCATTTATTTAATTTGGGAGCTTATTTGGCATACGACAAAGAAAACGCCAAACAAAAAATTGAAAACCTACCTATGGTAGAGCTTAAAGATGTTGAATTTTTAGAAAATGAAATTGACCGAATGAACGAAGAACTGCCTCCGCTCACCAATTTCATTCTACCCGGAGGCAACCAACAAGCGTCGGCTTGTCATTTAGCACGAACCGTTTGCAGACGTGCCGAACGCAGAGTGGTACATTTAAAAGAAAACACAGAAATCAATCCGCTTGCCATTCAATATTTAAATCGTTTGTCTGATTATTTCTTTGTTTTAGCCCGTTATGCCTGTCATAAAAACAATGTCCCCGAAATTTTATGGCAAAAAAATGCCTATTTTCTATGTATTGGACTTTAGAGTTAGCCTCAAAATTGGAAGATGCACCTTGGCCTGCAACAAAAGAAGAATTGATTGACTATGCAATTCGTTCAGGTGCACCGCTTGAAGTAATAGAAAACCTTCAAGAGATTGAAGATGAAGGAGAATCTTACGATAGTATTGAAGACATTTGGCCGGACTATCCAAGTAAAGATGATTTCTTCTTCAACGAAGATGAATATTAAAAACCAAAACCCGATGTAACATCGGGTTTTTTAATGGCATATTTTTTGACACTTTGTATAATAGACAGTCATTTATTAATAAAATAATCACATTTTGATACTTTTTTAAGTATATTAGCATCCTTAAATTTTAAAACGATGAAAAAAACACTCAGTTTATTAATAGCCATACTATCAGTTAGTGTAGCTATTGCCGGAAATTGGACAAAAATCCAACCACAAAAACCGGACAGAACAAACATTCAGCTTGTTAAATCTAACGCAACGTCTGACATTGTAAAATTTAACCTTAATGCTTATAAGCTACTGAGAACTGAAACGCCAAGAGGAACAGCATTTACCATAAGTTCACCGGATGCAAGTCCTATGCTTCAAGCAGGAAATCCCGACTTACCCAAAATTTCACAATCCTTAATTATTCCTAATCAAGGAAACAGCAATATTGAAGTTTTATCGTCCGATTACATTGAGCTTACAAACATTGACATTGCACCATCCAAAGGAACCATTTACAGAAATCAAAACCCCGAAGATGTTGCTTACACTTATTCAAAAGTGTACAATCAAGATGCATTTTTCCCACAAGCATTGGCATCGGTTAACGAACCTTACATTATGAGAGATGTACGCGGACAAACCATTAATATTTATCCGTTTGCGTACAATCCCGTACAAAAAGTACTTCGTATTTATACCGATATTACCGTTAAACTTACCTATAACAAGGAACAAGGTGTTAACGAATTAAACAAACGCAATCTTACCTTTGACGATGATTTCAATAAAATTTATCAACGTCAATTTTTAAACTACAGCCAAGAAAGATACACCCCGCTTGAAGAAGGTACTCCCGGACGTATGCTTATCATTTCATACGGTCCTTTTATGGACGAAATGGCTCCGTTTGTAACTTGGAAACGCGAAAAAGGGATAGAAACTGAAATCGTAGATGTTGCTGAAATAGGTAACGTAGACGCCATTAAAAGTTACATTGCCGATGAATACAATGGCAATAAGGGCTTAAACTATGTAGTTTTGGTTGGAGACGCTGAGCAAATTCCTACGACAGAAACAGGTGATGACAGCGACAATGAATATGTCTATCTTAGCGGAAATGACCATTATGCCGATTGTTTTATTGGACGTATTAGTGCCGAAAGCGGCTCTGAAGTAACCAGACAAGTGAATAAAATCATTGCATACGAACGTGATTTTGACACCAATAATGCTTGGCTTGAAAATGCTTTTTGTTCGGCTTCAAACCAAGGTGGTTCTAGTGGAGACGATGGTGAATCAGACGAACAACATATGGCTAACATTGCCACTGACCTTGAAAATTACGGTTATACTGTTACTCATGTTAATGAAAACGGAGGTAGCAATCCCCAAATTACAACTGCATTTAACAACGGTATTAGCGTTGGATGCTATGTTGGACACGGAGGAGATACAGAATGGGTAAACACCCACTATTCAAACACAGAAGTAAATACCTTAACCAACACCGGTAAATATCCTTTCATTTTCTCGGTCGCTTGTGTTAATGGTAACTTTAAAAATCAGACTTGTTTTGCCGAAGCATGGTTACGTGCCAAAGATGATTCCAATAACCCAACCGGAGCTGTCGGTTTTCTTGGTTCAACCATTAATCAATCATGGGCAGACCCCATGGATGCACAAGACGAAATGGTTGATATACTTGTAGAATCCTACGAAAACAACATCAAACGCACCTATGGAGGTATCGCATTTAACGGTATATTCCACATGCTCGATGAGTATGCCAGTGCAAGTGGTCCTTCAATGGCAGACACATGGACATTGTTTGGAGAACCATCTTTAATGGTTCGTACCAAAAACCCAAGTGAAATGACAATTTCTCATCCAACTGCCTTAGTTCTCGGAAGCACTACTTGTGATGTTGATTGTGATGTTGAAGGTGCTTTAATTGCCATCACAACAGAAATTGAAGGAGAAACAAAAATTTTAGGCACAGCCTATTCAAACGGCGGAACGACAACCGTTAACATAACTGAAACGGAAACACCCGGTACTGCAAAAATAACCGTTACTGCTTTTAACAAAGTTACTTACCAAGCAACCATTGACATTATAGTCCCCCAAGGACCATACGTTGTATTAAACACCATGGTTATAGATGATGCAACTGCAAACAATGACGGAATCTTAAATAATAATGAATCTGCCTTGCTTGATGTTACCCTTGAAAATATTGGCGTAGATGCATCTAATGGCGTTAATGTAGAATTAACCACCACTAGTACCAAACTAAGCATTACTGACAACACCGAAGACTTTGGTGATATAACATCAAACAATACGGTAAGCAAAGACAATGCTTTTGCCATAAACTTAGAAGATGGCATTGAAGACCAAACCGTAATTCCTTTAAGCTTTAACATTACCGATGTCGACAACAATACTTGGTCATCAAATAAAAGCATAACCATTAATGCTCCGAAACTTGCCATTGATTTTGTTACTATTGATGACAATGCCACCGGAAACGGAAACGGACACCTTGATCCGGGAGAAACTGCAACCATAACATTTGCAGCACAAAACACCGGTCATAACGAAGCCGTTGAAGGTGAAATGACTGCAACAATTACTACAAACGGCAGCTTTACTGAAAACACAATGACAGTACCTATAAATGCAGCAAATGGTTCTGAAAACATCAACTATACGATTGAAGTTAATAGTAATACAGCCATTGGTGATCAAATACTGGTTACTGTAACTTACACCTCCGGTGCTTATACTGTTACACAAGAGTTTAGCTTTTCCATTGGCTTACAAATTGAAGATTGGGAATCAGGAGATATGGAATCTTACAATTGGGAAAACGAAACCCCAAATACTCCATGGACAATTGTTTCAAACGAGGTTTATGAAGGTGATTATGCACTTAAATCAGGCTCAGCGACAAACGCTTCTTCAATATTAAGAATTGATATTAATGTTTTAAGTAATGATACCATTAAATTCTATAAAAAAGTGAGTTGCGAACAAGAGTATTGGGGAGGAACTATGTATGACTTTTTAGAATTTACCATTGACAATACAGAAAAAGGAAAATGGTGCGGAGAAATTGATTGGAGTCAGGAGTCTTATCCCGTTTCTGTCGGACAACATATCTTTACATGGGCTTATACAAAAGATGATATGTATGATGCCGGACAAGATTGTGCTTGGCTTGATAACATTAAATTACCGCCACACGAATCAGCAAATATTATTGTACAAACCACAACAAATGTTGAGGAATTTGAATTCAGCCTTACTCCAAACCCGGCAGCAGAATATGCTTTTGTTAATTTCAACTTAACTGAAAAAGCACATATTTCAATTGAAATTATTGATATGCAAGGACACATCATTGAAAACATATACAACGAAGAAAGTCCTGAAGGTACATATCGCATTGCTTACGATGTAAACCATATTCCTAACGGAATGTATATCGTTCGTTTAACCACAGGTAAATCTGTTCATACCGAACGATTAATCATTGCAAAATAAACACCATTTATCAAATATAAAGATGCCGCTTTGTGCGGCATCTTTTTTATACTATAAATCCTATCACAATGAAAACTATCAAACATTTTATATTTTTTGTACTCATTATAACCCTTACAGGAAATCTACACGCACAAACCGAGCTTCCGGCTACTCTAAAAAGTAAATATCACATGCTTACCCGAGAAGAATTGGAAATGTGTAAAAACAATTTTTCTCGTAACCAAAAAACCATTACACCAACCGACCCTCCACAAGGACAAGTAAGAAACATTGCCGAATGGGAAAGAAACCAAGGTGTAATTATAGCCTATCCCGACTCATACGGCTTTGGTATTCCTGTGAGTTTAATCAAAGAATTAGCAAATGTAACCCACGTATATATTATTTACGCCTATTCATCAAGCTTATCCGACATCGAATATGAACTTTCAACAGGAGGCGTAAACACCAACAACGTAAGCTATCACAACCTACCCGAAGATACGTATTGGACTCGCGATTTTTCGCCTTGGTTTATTCAATACGGAGAAACGCCTAAGGTTGGCATTGTAAATTTTGAATACAATCGTCCTCGCCCCGATGACAATAATATTCCCGTTGAATTTGGAACCCTATTAAACCTTAATGTTTTTGGTATGGATGTGGTTCAAACGGGCGGAAATTACATGTGCGACGGTATGCACAAAGCAGCCTCAACCCAATTGGTTTACAACGAAAATTCCATTTCCAACGAAGAGGTTCATCAAAAAATGGAAGATTATTTGGGCATTACCGATTATATGGTTGCAGAAGACCCTATGGACGATTATATTTTACACATTGACTGTTGGGCAAAATTTTTAGATGTTGATAAAGTTTTGGTCGGTAAGGTTGCTCAATCAGACCCCAGATACGACGACTATGAAGCTGCCGCCGATTACTTTGCAAACCAAACCTCATCGTATGGCAATAACTACCAAGTATATCGTGTTTATGCTCCTGACGGACAACCATACACCAACTCACTTATTATGAATGGTCATGTTTTTGTTCCGGTACCCGCTTCTTCGTATTTTAACGATGATGCTGACTGGAACGACGATGCCGTTGCCACTTATCAAGCTGCCATGCCGGGTTATCAAATTCATACTGTAGAAAATACTTCTGCTCCCGCTTGGAAATCAACCGATGCACTGCATTGTCGTACACATGAAGTTCCCGATATTGAGATGCTTTACATTAATCATACCGCATTGTACGGAACACACAATCTTCAAGACAATTACACCATTACCGCCGATATTGTTTCATACGGGGAAAATGCGTTGATTTCCGATAGTCTAAATGTGTATTATCGCGTAAACAATGGAAATTGGCAGTCAATTAATATGACCAACACCACCGGCAACACTTATACTGCAGATATTCCGACACAAGCCTCAGGCAGTGAAATTGAATACATTATCAGAGCTAGTGATATTAGCGGTCGTAATGAAAGCCATCCGTTTATCGGTTTTTCCGACCCTCATAAATTTAGTATCAACAATGTTAGTTTGGTTGAAACGCAAGAAAGCATTGTCTCGGTATTTCCAAACCCAACTACTGACAAATTAAATATTGCTCTGCATTACCTAAACGCAGAAAATGCCACTTTGGAAATTATCGACATCAACGGACGCATTTGCCAAAGCTTGGAATTATCAAACATTGGCAATTACAAGCTATTAAGCATCAATACTTCTGAGCTAAAAAAAGGCACTTATATTATCCGAATCCACAGCTCATCAAAAGTATTGCATCAAAAATTTATTAAGCAATGAAAATAGTTTGTAATCCCGATAGTTATCGGGACGATAGCCATCGGGGAAAAAGTTTGTAAGAGGGTGTCCAAAAAGTAATAAAACACGTCATCCTATGCTTACAAACAAAGCATTATAGTAAATAGTTAACATTGAGATTGCTTCCCACTTCGTTCCTTGTGGTCGCAATGACGATAATTTGCATTTGAAAAACCATAAAAAAACCAACTTTGTCATTGCGAGGAGGAACGACGAAGCAATCTTAAACAATGAGTATATGAACCGAAAAGGATATGTTTATATAATGACAAACAAACACAATACAACGCTTTATATTGGAGTAACATCTAATCTAGTAAAAAGAATCTGTGAACATAAAGAAAAAATATATCCCAATAGTTTTACTGCTAGATATAATTTATCTAAACTGGTTTATTTTGAAAAATTTTCTACCATTGAAGACGCTATTTATAGAGAAAAACAATTGAAAGGAGGCTCAAGAGAAAAGAAAATTAAACTAATAATGAATTTCAATTCAAATTGGATTGATTTATTTGACCAAATAATATAAATGTATCATTTTAGCAAAAATAATAAGTCGTGTTAATAAATTATCTTCAAAAAGATTGCTTCCCACTTCGTTCCTTGTGGTCGCAATGACCGACTTTTTGGACACCCTCTATTTTTTTATCCCATTATTTTTTCTTTGAAGAAAGTAAGCTTGCAAATTATTAAAACAAAAAAAATGTAGCCCGAATGAGCTACATTTTCATTTTTCTTGGTTACAAGAATTATTTTTTAACTAATTTTTTAGTTTCCATTTTATTACCGTCAGTAATGGTCATGACATAAACACCGGAAGATAAATTAGCTACATTTATTTCGTTTACATTTGAGAAACGTGCTACTTCTTTTCCGGAAACATTGGTTAAAGTAATGGTGATTTTAGCAACATCATAATCGTTACTTAAACGGATGTTTACGATATCTTTTACGGGGTTAGGATATACAACTGAAGCATTTTCCACCACTTCATCAGCAACAGAAACAGCACCGGCAAGCGTATAGTCAAAAAGCAATATGTGACCATTGGTATGAGGTGCTTGAGTTGTTGAAATAAAAGCAACGTAATATGTACCATCAGCATCAGGTGTAAACGTTGCTGTTTGTTCAATAGCATCCATTTCTAATGCTTCTACATCTCCATTGGGAACATTTACAGCATCAAAAATTGTAGTAACAACGTTAGCCGAAGCATTTGGAGCATCTAATAAAACAGCTGTTAAGTATTGATTTGAAAGCTCTTCTTGATCGTATCCGGTAAAATGAGCGGTTAAACCATATTCAACACTTCCGTTGAGTTGAAACGCAGGTGAAATTAAGTAATCATTTTCTTCGGTACCGCCATAGTAATCTCGTGCGAAAGTTTCCAACACTCCATCATTATCTAAATCAGAGTTTTGAACACTTACCCAAGATTGATTATTACCATCGATATCTTCAACGGTGTAACAATAGTTAAAATTGGTCGGATCAGAAAAATCATCGGTAAAAGGAAGGCTTGTCACACAATCATTTCCATAAACTTCTGAACTTACCTCAAAATCAAACCCGAGACTACTCCATACATTATCAAAAACAATGTAATACGTAGTGTTTGGTTCTAAAATCACGTCCACCAATTCAGAAAGACGGTTAGAGTCAACATCATCATTACCGTCAACACATTCAAGAGTAGCACAAGTTCCTTTATACAGATGAAGACGAGTGTCAAGACCCTCTATTCCTGTATTTTGAGGTAAGTTTGACGTAACACTAAAAAGTTCTGTAGCATCTCCCGTTGTATAAGTGTACCATTCTCCGGCTGTTTGAAAACTAGAACCAATACAAACCTCTGTTGGAGGTGTTCCATCAACAGCATTAACAGTATATGTACCTTCGGTTAATGGCAAAGCCTCACCACAAGAGTTTTGAGCAAATAAGAATGTTGCACTCGTCAATAATAAGGTTAAAGAAAGTAAAAATCTTCTCATAATAAATTATTTTAAATGTTTAATAATAGTTGTGCAAGTATAACAATTTTTAATTAATAAAATGACAATAATGTTTAGGTATTCTTCAAAACAGCTGACAAAACACTAAACATAAAGCAAAATTTTTATTGTTTAGCTTTAAAACTCACTACTGAACAGGTTGGATTTTTAAAGTATGCTTTGCGAATTAAAACAAAAAATGTAGCTCGAATGAGCTACATTCTCATTTTTCTTAGGTACAAGCATTATTTTTTAACTAATTTTTTAGTTTCTATTTTATTACCATCAGTAATGGTCATGACATAAACACCGGAAGATAAATTAGCTACATTTATTTCGTTTACATTTGAGAAACGTGCCACTTGTTTTCCGGAAACATTGGTTAAAGTAATGATAGTTTTAGCAACGTCATAATCATTACTTAAACGGATGTTTACAATATCTTTTACGGGGTTAGGGTATACAACTGAAGCATTTTCCACCACTTCATCAGCAACAGAAACAATTCTGACAACCGTATAGTCAAAAAGCAAGGTAAATCCATTGGCATGGTCTCCTTGAGTTGTAGCAATAAAAGCAATATAATATTCACCATCAGCATCAGGCATAAATATTTCTGTTTGTTCAATGGCATTTGTTTCTAAAGTTGCAAATTCACCATTGGTAACATTTACAGCATCAAAAATTGTAGCAACAACATTAGCCGATGAATTTGGAGCATCTAATAAAACAGCTGTTAAGTATTGATTTGAAGGATTTTCTTGATTGTATCCGTTAAAATGAGCGGTTAAAATGTATTCAACATCTGCGTTGAGTTGAAAAGCAGGTGAAATCAAATAATCATTTTCTTCAGTAGTACCTCCTGCGTTTGTTGCAAAAGTTTCAGGCGTACCATCTCCATCTAAGTCTAAATCTTGTTGTGAAATCCAAGAAAATGTGTTAGCATCTACATCCTCAATGGTATAACAAACCGAAAAATCAGGTGCTGATTCAAAATCTTCGGTAAAAGGAAGATTAGTACTACAGTCCGGTGCTTCTAAAGATACACTTACATCAAAATCAAACCCGGCTGAACTCCAACGATTATCAAATACAACAATGTAAGTTGTTAAAGGTGGAACTGTAAAAGTAACCTCTGACAAATAATTACCAGTTCCTACGTCGTCAGCACCGGCTACACATTCCAAAGCATCACAACTTCCGCTTAAAACAGAAAAACGTGTATCACCACCTGCGTTTTGAGGTAAATCAGTTGTAATATTTACCACCGCATACTCTTCCGAAGATGTATTCTCATAGTAATACCATTCTGTAGCAGTTTGTGGATCCTCCATGAAACAAGGACTAACAATAGGTGTACCATCTATTGTATCAACAGTATATGTACCTTCGGCTAATGGCAAAGCCTCTTCACAAGAGTTTTGAGCAAATAAAAATGCTGCACTCATTAATAATAAGGTTAAAGAAAGTAAAATTTTTTTCATAATAATTTGTTTTAGATGTTTAATAATGCTCATAAATTTATAATAAATTTCATTTAGAAACAAAAAAATTAGAAATAATGCTTTGGTATTTTTAAAATTGATTTTCCATAATGATTTTCAAACGTTCGTTATCGCCTTTCATTTAGTCCTAAGCAAAGCCATTTATTTACAATGAAATAACATAGTAGTTGGTTGTGATAAAGAAATTTCGGAGAAAAGGAATGGATGAGATTAATTTCCAACTTTTTCTTGGTTTCAAGCCAAATTTCACTTCATAATTAGGATTTATAAAATAGAAAACTCTTTTATCCACCGAATAATTACTGTTTTTTATAATTCTTTCAAACCGCTCTATGGTTATTCCGGTTTCTTTTACCTCAAGAAGCTCGGTAACTCTCAGTTCTGTTTCGCCGAAAAGTTTTAAAATAAATTTATAAACAGCACGAGGTAAAATATGGAAATAAGGCAGTTTTGATAAAAATTTACTTTTACACATTTGTTGATGACCGCCAAAAGGATTTTGCCACGGGGGGAAACCAAGAAAGAATTTACCGTCGGGTTTTAGAAACGATTTAACGTAATCCATAAATTTTTCTTGCCCGTGAATGTGTTCCAACACATCTCTTGTTATTATCACATCAAATTGCCCGATA
>PDWI01007463.1_pt1 | contig 13254 bp, 8 predicted proteins | sample 1430891 | NCBI WGS metagenome assembly PDWI01 (sample SAMN01162508, study PRJNA174530) | Oral metagenome, whole genome shotgun sequencing project. | biome: Marine environment; feature: Marine mammal; material: Swab sample of the gingival sulcus; isolation source: swab sample of gingival sulcus... | reverse complement strand
GGCGAGTTTGAGGCTAGAGAAAATTTTAACCCACAGCAACCTTGTGGTTGTGAGGACTTAAAATTTTTGATAACGAAAAAATCGTCCATAATTTGGGTTATTTTAATACTTATTCAAAGGTTTCTTTAATTTTTAGCTTTGTAAAAATATGACTTTTTTCAAAAATATAATAAAATAATTAGGCATTATTTGGACACCTCTAATTCCAATACCATCTTTACGCCAAAATTATAAACTAAAAAGCACTCTTTAACGTTTATGCTTCAAAATAAAAAACACTTGATTTTTATTTGAATAATTGAAAATAGCATAAAACATATTTAGAGTTTTCTTTCAAAGGATAAATAGAATTGAATGATTGAATCAAAAAAAACGAGAAAGCCCTCATGGTTAAAAGTGAAATTACCGCTGGGGCAATCATTTAAACAGGTTAAACATACTGTTGACCATTATAATTTGCATACTATTTGTCAAAGTGGTAGTTGTCCTAATATGGGAGAGTGTTGGAATGCCGGAACTGCCACATTTATGATTTTGGGCAATATATGTACGAGAGGTTGTCGGTTTTGCGGGGTAAACACAGGAAAACCGACGGAATATGATTTGGACGAGCCGATGAGAGTAGCCTCGGCTGTGAAGTTAATGGGGGTAAAACACGCAGTTCTCACTTCTGTAAATAGAGATGAACTAAAAGATAAAGGTGCTGAAATATGGTACAACACCGTAAGAGCCATCAAGGAAATTAGCCCTGAAACCACTGTGGAAACACTTATTCCGGAAGTGGAAGAAAATTGGGACGCTCTGATAAAAATGATAAGCGCGGGACAAGAAATAGTATCACACAACCTTGAAACTGTAAGAGCTCTTTTCAAATATATACAACCACAATCCAATTACGACCGAAGTATCGAACAAATAAGGAGAATAAGAGAATACGGCAAAAGGACAAAATCGGGCATTATGGTCGGATTGGGCGAAACACAAGAGCAGGTGTTTGAACTTATGGACGACTTGGTAGAAGTAGGATGTCAAGTATTGACGATAGGACAATACCTACAACCTTCAAAAGAACATCATCCGGTTATGGAATACGTTCATCCCGATATTTTTCAAAAATATCACGAAGTGGGCTTGGAAAAAGGCTTTGAAGTAGTCGAAAGCGGTCCTCTAGTTCGCTCTTCGTATCATGCCGAAAAGCATTTGTGATTCTTGATTGTTAGGAGTAAAAAAATAGTTTTTTTGGTAAAAAGCCTTGTTATCATCAACCTGCGCTTAGTATCTTTATTTCTACCCTCTGGTTTTTCTTTCTTCCGGCTCGTGAATTGTTTGAAGCAATAGGTTTTGATTTGCCGTAGCCCTTGAATTTTATCCGATATTCGGGTATGCCTTTCCCATATAAATAATTGGCAACGGTTTTTGCTCTTTCAGTAGATAGGTAATTGCAGTAATCTTCGCGAGGAACACTGTTTGTATGTCCACCTATCTCTATTATTACTTTCGGATTTTCTTCCAAAAATGCGTAAATTTCATCCAATACAACCTCCGAACCACTCATGAAGTTGCTACTATCTGCCTTGAAGTAGAGCTTTTCGATAGCTATTGTTTGCCCCTCTTTTATATCATTTCTATTAAGTTCTTTAAGTATTTTTGGTCTATGCCTAACCTTCTCTTTTTTAACGGAAACGATGATTTCTTTTTGGGGTTTAGGTTCTGTTTTAATAGTTTTTTTAGGTTCCTGTTTTGTAACAGTTTTAGGTGGAGTAGGCTTATTTTTAATCGTCTTAGGTTTATGTACCGGTGTAATTTTTTCACTTTCTTCAACGATGATTTTTGTTTTCGGCTCATTCACATCCACATAGGCTAAAACATTTTCTTCATCAGGACAGGCTATTTCCACTATATCACTTGCATTGTCGATTAGGATATTGCCGTTATATGGCACCAATACCGGTGTTTTATAGAAAACTTCTAACAAGATAAAAGAATAATCAGCTTTTGGTTTAAATTTAAAGCTGTACTCTCGCCACTCTTTATGGTCTACCATTGGCGATTCGGAAAGGAGTTGTGTTTTTTTACAAGCGAATGAACTCCCCCATATTCTTAGTTTTAAAGGTTTGTCAAAATTGTATTTAGCATCACCTTTTTTCTTAATACCACTTAGATAGACATCTGCTTTTGCCAAGTGTACTTTGAATTCATAACATCTGCCTGCTATAAGGTTTTTTTCCAATCTTTGGCTTACCATTTCCCAAGACTCGGACAACTCTCTTGCCACCATCCCCAAAAATGTGGAGCCTTCTTGTGGATTGTTTTTTACAGAGAACAAATCAGTATTGTTGCCGTGAATATCAGGCGGCGTTTCGTTAGGGAAATAATATTTTGCACAATCACCCCAGCCCGGAAGGAAAAAATGAGCCCCTCCTTTTTGGGGCATGCCTTCAAAAGAAGGATTTTGCAAATGAATGACATCTCCCTGTGCATATAGATTAATACTCAAAAACAACATCAAAATACCAAAATATGAAAACCTCACCATAAGCACATATAAAACAATTATAAAAAAAACCTATCGGATTACTCTAATGAACAATCAACACTTACAAAATATTGTATATGTAAAATATATTTTACTCCATTAAAACTGCAAAATGTCGCATAATAAACGTGAGAAAGATAAGATTAGCCTTAAAATCGCCTGATATTTTGGGGTATTCAAAGGTTTCTATAAATAAAATTTCAAAAAATATATTGATTTGTCAATCAAAATATAATATTATACTTACCTTTGCGCCCGATTAAACACACGTTTACAGAAATGTGTGATTTTTTTTGTTTTATCCTCGTGTTTGTTTGGCAAATAATCGAGGTATGGTTGAACCAAGTAAATATTAAAAAATGGCAGTAAAAATTAGATTAGCCCGTAGAGGTAGGTCAAAGAGACCTTTTTACCACATAGTTGTAGCAGATTCAAGAGCTCCTAGAGATGGTAAGTTTATTGAGAAAATAGGAACGTACAATCCTTTGACAATTCCTGCGACTATTGATTTGGATAGAGAAAGAGCTTTTGATTGGTTGATGAAAGGTGCGATACCTACCGATACAATGCGTGCTATACTTAGATATAAAGGAGTGCTTTATAAGAAGCATCTTCAAATCGGAGTGAATAAAGGTGCATTGACACAAGAGCAGGCTGACAAAAAGTACGAAGAGTTTATTACCAATAAGGATGCGAAAATAATGAAGATTGTGGAGGAAAGAAGAAAAGAAGAAGAAGCACAAAGAAGAAAAGCATCCGGCGTTGATATTCCTATTAAAGTTGAGAAGGTTGAAGTGAAACAAGAAGAGGCAAAACAAGAGGAAGCAAAGCAAGAGGAAGAGTAATAAATGGTATATCCGGTTAGTATTATAACTTTCCGGCAGCTGAGTAAAATTGATTATTTCTATTTATCGTATACCTGGTAAGGCAAGATTGTCTTATCAGGTATATTTTTAATTAATTGAGTCTTTTTTAAACAATGAAGTGATTTTATAATACGTTTTTTATAAATTATTACTTCAAATAACTGAATATATATGGAAGCATTATCTAAAAATTATGCAAGTGAATTGCAGAGCATAATCGATTCTTTGGTTGATTCTGAAGTCTTGGCAGATTATCTTGACACGGAAGAAGAAGAGCAATATAAGGAGTTGCAAGAATCTTATGAACCCCTATTGGAGGAGTTGCACAGCAAAGTTGCAAACAATCATCCTCTTCAATTGATTTCGCTTGAAAATGAGATGCTCAACGAAAACCTTGAGGGAATGTTTTTGCCTAGAATACTGGGGTATTCAGTACTTAGAGGGGAATTAAACGAACAGTTTAAATATAAATATTCTCAAAAACATTTTAGAAATATACTATTGGCAATAGCCAATTCTCCAAACTTCGAATATCTTCAAAAAAGAGTAGGGCAGACCGTTCAGATAGGCTTTGCTTTAAGTACAGATATTTGGGTAGCAGACCTTTTGAATGATATCGAAAACAAAACGGTAAAGAAGTATTTGCAGAGACAAAAATTGTCGAAGTACCGTAATTTGGAAGAAAGAAAGAAGTCTTATTTAAAATATCACGATCAATTCGACCAATTCAATTACTTGACTACCGTATTTCCTCAAAACAAGATAGAGCTAAAAAGATATGGAAATCGCTTAAAAAAGTTTTTGTCGTATAGAGTTGCAGGAGATTATAACAATAGCACGCTTGAGCCCTATATCAATGAGTTTTTGAATAAAGATGAGTTTATATTCGAGCCCGAATTTATCAGAATAGCACTATTGCTCGGTATGTATTTCGATTTGGATGAAGCAAACTTCAAGAAGCTATCAGAAGTATTCAGCAAGCTCAGAAAAGAAAAAGAGGACTTTGATACGGAATTTTTCGAGTATTATTTGCAATTTGTAGACGATAGAACCAACTTTAAGATTGATGCAGTTGGCAATTTATCTAAATTTATAGACAAATCTATAGATGATGAATTGAGTTCTTTCTTCAAACTAATGGATATCGTTTACGAAAAAGGGTATGTCTCTGTTGAAACTATCGATGCTATAAGGAAGTTCTACAACTCTCACGAATGGCTATCTAACAACAATAGGTGTTTGAGGCATTCTTTACTTAACAGGTTTTCAAAGTTCTTGAACAATTTACCTGTCGAAGATTATAAAGAGTTTTTTGAAATGTTCAATACATTCTCAATATACATGGAGATATTCTCAAATGAAAAATTCAATCAGAATATCAAAACGATAAGTATGGAGTATGTAAAAAGAGGCATAGGTCATTTTACATACAGGAGAGGAAAAGATTATCAATCCATTAAGAAATTTGTGATGAATACATTCGAGGATTTGAATCTTTCAAAGAAAAAAGAACTTACAGAATTTTTTCAGGTAAAAAGAAAGCCTAAAACACCAAAAAAACCGGTATAATGTACACTTTTGACGAGTTGAAAAATACTTTTTCCGACTATGTAGAGACGAAAATGTTACTCGATGAGCCTAAGGGATTGTATGAGCCTGTCAATTATCTTATGGGGTTAAGCGGCAAAAGGATAAGACCTGTTGCCTGTCTTATGACTGCCAATTTGTTTTCCGATGATATAAAAAAAGCTCTGCCCATAGCTTATTCGATAGAGATGTTCCATAATTTTACGTTGATGCACGACGACATTATGGATGATGCTGATTTAAGACGTGGTAATCAGACGGTTCATGTCAAATATAATCAAAATACGGGTATCTTGTCCGGCGACTTGATGATGATAATGTCTTATAATCATTTGATAAGTAATTGCTATGACTTGGAATTAAAAGATGCAATACTCAAATTATTCACATCAACCGCCATAGAAGTGTGCGAAGGACAGCAGTACGATATGGATTTCGAGACAAGAGATGATGTCTCTCTCGACGAGTATCTGCAGATGATTAAATTGAAGACTGCCGTATTGTTAGCCGCAAGTCTGAAAGCCGGAATGGTAATCGGTAAAGCGAGTGAAGCCGACTCTCAAAACATGTATGATTTCGGATTGAATATTGGATTGGCTTTCCAAATTCAAGATGACCTTTTGGATACTTATGGTGATGTAAACATATTCGGCAAGAAAATAGGAGGCGATATCGTACAAAACAAAAAGACATATCTTTATCTAAAAGCTCTTGAATTGGCAAATGCCGAAGACAGAGAAAAATTAAAACTTTTGTACAACTCAAATTCTGACGACCCTGAGACAAAAGTTAAAGAAGTAAAGGATATTTTTGATAAATTAGATGTTCAGACTGCTGCTTATAATTTGATAAACGATTTGTCGAAAAAAGCATTTAATCACTTCAATTCGCTATCCATGCCAAAGAAAAAACTTGAAGAGATTAAAAGATTGGCAGAAACACTATTAAAAAGGAAGTTTTAAACAGGGTTAAGTAATAAAAATAACTTAACCCTGTTTAAGGGTTTCTATTTATTTATAAAAATCTTCTTAGACGAACTAAAGTCTTTGGTATCAATGATAATTGAATAAATGCCGACTTTTAGATTGTTAACCCCGATTGAAATTTTATTGCTTTTTATATCTTTACTTGAATATTTTTTAGACATAACCTTATTTCCGGCAACATCATACATTGTAATTTTGACATTAGAATTGTTATTTAATAACTCAATATTGATAACATCTGATATGGGATTAGGATAAATTTTGATATTTGATTCGATATTAAAATCCTCGGTTTTTACAGTTCCCTCAAACCAATTATTTATTGTTTTTAGTAGTTTATTTCTCACATCGACATCTTCAATCATAGAAGGCTCGAAACCAAAATAAACTATTTTAGCATCTCCTTTTTTATTTCTGATGGCTGCTGCTTTGTCAGTATTTCCATTATAGTGTAGCATGGCAACAGCACCTTCGAGTGGCTTCAATTCATCAGGAAACATATTATCTTTATCATCAACTTTATATACAGGAATCAACTCTGAGCTAGGCACGGTTCCAAAAATTTCATCATTTATATTCGGTGTAATTTTATTATTCACGTTTGAACCATCCGATATAAATTCTGCTCCTAAATAATCGGTATAGAATTTTCTTGTATTTTCGGTAAAATATTTTTTTGCTCCCCAAGTAGCCCAACCTATATCTTGTCCGGATATAAAGAGGTTACCTCCATTGTCAATAAATTTTTTGAAGTACTCCGTATTTTGATCTGTTAGGCTTGGAAAAGTCCAAGCAGCATTAAAATATAAATTATCAAAGGTATTTAAAATATTTTCTTTTCCTGCAATTAAAAACATATTGTAGTTACAAGATGTATATTTTTTCATTCCTGCCTCCTCAAATGCTTGGAAAAAGTCATTTTCAAAATCTTTAGGTTTACCCTTTCTACCACTGAATAGCCCTTTATTGTGAATTAATAGGTCTTTTACATTAGAAATAACATAAAAGGTTTTGGTTAGAGCTCTTGCCTTACTGTATTTTTTAGATTTTGCTACAAATAAATATTTTTTAAAACCGGGAGTATTATCAGGAGTAATCTTTACTGTTATTTTCTCAGTACTACCACTTTCGATAGTTACAGAGCCTTTATTTTCAAATGTGTTATCTCCGATTATAATACTTTTGCCCCAAGAGTCAGATTCTGATATGTTAGATATCTCAAATTCAAATTCTTCGGATTCCTCCAGAGCATTACTAAATTCCACATCAAATGAATATCTACCAGAGGGTTCACCAAAAATTAAATCTTTATCGGATTGAATACTTCCGATTTTAATAGTTGTTCCCCCATTTGCTGCAACTTCTTCCCCTGAGTATATCTCTTGTTTTGTCTCGGTTACAAATGCTACTACACTACAATTTTCCAATACATATTCTACATAGTTAAAGGTTTTAGGAATAATATATTTGTATGTTTTTTGAATAAAATCTCCCTTTTTTGTTGTTTTAATAGTATCTCCCCACTGCCCTGTAATCAGGTGTCGCAGCATATGATTATGTTCATAATTATCACCGGCACCACCATTGGCTTGAGGTCCATAAATCTTATCTTGAATTAAAGCGATATTCAAAAAATTCTCTTCTTTAGGACTATCAGAAGTATAGTAGAGCTCAACATTTACAGTGAGTTCTCGGGTAGAAGAATCTATGCTTGATTCTATTCCAATATTAACAGGAGAATATTCTTGCATTATTACATTTGAAGCGAACGCCCAACTACGCCTACCTAAACTAGTGTTACCATTACCAAAATCATGTCTATTCACAGTACCGGAAGGATATCCTTTTATTCCTGCTTGTGCTGCTAGTGCATCTCCGAACTCCGTTCTGAAATCTGGTTTTCCCGCTCCGGGATTGGCATAAAATCCTTGATGAATATTGATACAAATAAATTTTCCGGAATGATATTCTCGTAATTCTTCTGCAGTAGCGTGTCCTCTCGGACAAAATCCACAGTATATTCCCGTAAACTCTTCCAAAACAGCATTTTTATATTCCTTTTCGGTAGAAACTAATTTCTGTCCGAATATGATGCTTATTAAAAAACTTTGAATAGCGAGAGTTAGTAAGATTTTTTTCATGAATTTTAGTTTTAAGTGGTATTAGATGCATCAGTCCAATTGCTCTAATAATGTAGATGTAACTTTTATCAAATCTAATTTGGTTATTACGCCTACCAATTCCTCTTTTTCCACAACCGGAATACAATTTACGTTTGTATCCAATACGATTTTGGCTGCTTCCAAAATACTATCATTTTGGGATAGTGTTAAGGGCTTAGTGTTCATAATATCCCTTACTTTTAGCTGTTTTTGTTGTTTTTCTAAGGTTCTTTTTCTAATTAAAACCTTTAGTATATCCTTATTGCTGATCAACCCCACTAGTTTTCCTTTCTCGTCTTCAACAAGGGCAAAACTCGTGTTTTTCCACTCCATTAAATCCGCTACAAATTCAAGGATGTCATCTTCTTCTACTGTCAATAAATCCGTTTGCATAAATTCGCTTACCAGCAAATTTGAAGGTCTATATTTTTTCAATTCTTTAAATTTTGGTAATTCCCATTTCGAAATGGGTAAATTTTTCTCCTGATTACTTATCATTGTTGCGGTAACTGTGGATAAAGCTTGGTCTTCGGTAGCTTTTTCTCTCAATTTCGAATATGCTTTCAATTGCCAATGTGCTCCGTTTGTTTCCGCTTTAGCTCTTTCTTCTATTACGCTGAGGTATCTTTCTATGTCTTCGCCATCTATATTTCGACTTTCAAGACCTTTTTTTGCCAACGGTAACAGTTCGTCAAGCACCAATCTGGTTGGAGTTATTTTCTTTTCGTTAAACCAAGTAAGCTTGGAATCAATTCCAAATTTTGCGGCTTTGCCAAAATTATCTCTAACATCAATAAACGAAATGTATTTCCTAACATCATCGTATTCAAGAGACAATCCCTCCATAGCCCCAATCCAAAATGCAGCATTTGCTATTTCATCTAATACGGTTGGACCTGCCGGAAGCACACGATTTTCTATTCTGATATGAGGTTTCCCGGTATCACTAATTCCATAGCAGGCTCTATTCCACCTATAAACAGTAGAATTGTGTATATTGAGAGCCATAAGTTTAGGTACCTCATTATTACAGATTTTGTCAAGAGAGTTTTCTGAAATTTTAGCACTTAATAACACTCTAAATCTTGCTATATCATCTTTATATATTTCCAATATGGATTTATCTATCCAATCATTTCCAAATCTAACCCTCGGGCTTCGTTCCCTCAAGTGGTCGTGAGAGGCACGGGTGTCAATTCCTTGTTGAAACATTGCAATTCGGGTTTCATGCCAAAGTCTTTTTCCGAAAACCAAAGGAGAGTTTGCCGCTATTGCCATTACGGGTGCTGCCAGCACCTGTGAGATATTGTACATTTTGGCAAATGATTCTGGTGTTGTCTGATAATGTACTTGAAAACTCGTATTGCATGCCTCTATCAACGGAGAATTATGTTTTACAATCAACTCATCTACTCCCAACACCTTCAATTCGTAGGATTTGCCCAATAATTGACTGTTTATAGCATCGATAAGTGCTTTGTATCTTTGTTTGGGTGTGACATTTGTCAGTTCAAGGTCAAATTTTCTAATAGTTGGCAATATACCTGTCAATACTATTTGAGCATTTTTTTTATCCAATTCCTTTTGTATGATGTTGAGGTAGCTTGTAATCTCTTTTTCCATTTCTGAAAAGGCGGATTTTGTAAACACTTTTGGGTCGATATTTGTCTCGATATTAAACTTCGCAAATTCCGTGTCAATCCATTTATTGTCGCTGAGGCTGTTTATTACATCAACAGCAACGGTAGAGGGTTTGCGATAATCTTTATCTACAACGACCATTTCTTGTTCTGCTCCTATTCGTATCGTATCGGTTTCAAACCAATTATTATCCAACATATACTCCAACGACTGCATGTCGTCAAGAAGGGCTTTTAAAAATAAGGATTTTTGGTCTTCTTCTCCAAAAGGATAAATCTTTTTTTTGCTCATAGTATAAAATTTCAAATCTTTATAACTGTGTATAATAAAAATTTATCCGTAAAATTATACATTTTTAATTGAAAACAAAGAAAAAACACATGTCTTATTAATTTTTGTAATATAAACAAACCTCATCAATGTCAAAATGCCATTATTACGATATTTATTGATTTTGAGAATAAAATAAGTAAAAAAAACACTACTAATAGTTTAAAAATTATTACCTTCGCGCTCTGTTTTTAAACATTTTTTAAACCTCTTCCGTAAATGACGGAATACAAACCACTTATGACTATGTCAGAAGAAAAAAAGCCTGTTGTAGAACAGGAAGAAACACAGAAAACCCAACCTGCCGAAAACGAAGTTCAAGAAAAACAAGAAACTTCCGAAGTACAAGAACAGAAAGAAGAGACAAGACACGATGATTTCGATTGGTCTTTGGGTAACAAAAATACAACTAACTACTCAGAAGAGGAACACGATAAATTCTTGAAAGAGTACGAAGAGTCAATTTCTTTGTTAGGTGAAAATGAAATAGTAGATGCTACTGTAAAAGGATTTTCAGATGGAGATGTGATTTTGGATTTGAACTATAAATCAGATGGAATACTCTCCACATCAGACTTTAGAGATAGACCTGATTTGCAAGTCGGTGATACCGTTAAGGTATATATTGAAAGCTTGGAAGACAAAAGAGGTCAACTAATCCTTTCAAGAAAGAAAGCAAAACTTTTAGAAACTTGGGAAGCACTTAAAGATTCTCACGAAAACGGAACAATACTAAAAGGAAATATCGTAAGCAAGACTAAAGGTGGACTTATAGTAGATTGTGGTGGATTGGAAACTTTCTTGCCCGGTTCTCAAATAGATATCAAGCCTATTATTGATTATGATCAGTATGTTGGTAAAACAATGGAATTTAAGGTAGTTAAAATCAATGAGACTATCAAAAATGCTGTTGTTTCACACAAAGCTCTAATAGAAAGCGATTTGGCAGAGCAACGTGATGCGCTGGTAAAGAGTTTGGAAAAAGGACAAGTATTGGAAGGTGTTGTAAAGAACATTACAGACTTTGGTGCATTTATGGATCTTGGTGGTGTAGACGGATTGTTGTATATCACGGATATCTCTTGGGGAAGAATATCACATCCAAGCGAAGTTTTGGAATTGAACCAAAAATTGCAGGTTGTTGTGCTTGATTTCAATGAAAACAAGAGAAGAATTTCATTGGGTCTAAAACAAATTCAACCTCATCCTTGGGATACTTTAGGACAAGAAATAAAAGAAAACTCAGTTGTTAAGGGTAAGATAGTTAATATAGAAGACTATGGTGCATTCCTTGAAATAACACCGGGTGTAGAAGGATTGGTACACGTTAGTGAAGTAACTTGGAGTAACCAACCTGTAAATGCCAGAGATTTCTTTGAATTAGGTCAAGAATTTGAAGCTAAAGTTGTAACAATAGATAGAGACGAACGAAAAATGTCACTTAGTATTAAGCAACTTTCAGAAGATCCTTGGGATAGCATCGACGTAAAATATCCTATCAACTCTCGTCACACAGGTATCGTTAAGAACTTGACTCCTTATGGCGTTTTTGTAGAGTTGGAAGAAGGTATTGGCGGTATGGTACATATTTCTGATTTATCTTGGACTAAGAGATTCTCTCATCCTTCTGAGTTTACAAAAGTAGGAGCCGAAATAGACGTTTTGGTATTGGAATCTAATAAGGAAAATAGAAAGCTATCATTAGGACATAAGCAAATAGAAGAAAATCCTTGGGATACTTTTGAAAAGGTATTCCCTGAAGGTTCTTACCACGATGGCGTGATTCTTAAGAAAGAAGAGAAAGGTGCAATAGTTCAGTTACCTTATGGATTGGAAGCTTTTGGTCCTAGCAGACACTTGAAGAAAGAAGACAATACTATGCCTCAGGTTGATGAGACTTTGACTTTCAAAATAATAGAGTTCAATAGGGATAACAAGAGAATAATCGTATCTCACTCAAGATATCTTGCAGATATTCAAAAAGAAGCAGAGCACTCTCTTGAGCAGGAGAAAGATAAGAAGAGAATGGAAGTTAAGAAAGCTCTTACTAAACAATCTGCTAAAGTAGAAAAAACTACATTGGGTGAGTTACACGCTTTCTCAGAGCTTAAGAGCCAATTGGAAAATGCAGAAAATAAAGAGGAAAGTAAAGTAAAAGAAGAGCAGCCGGTAGTTAAAGAAGAGGCTAAGCCTGATGATTTGAAAAAGGTTGAAGGCATAGGACCTAAAATAGCAGGCTTGCTAAACGATAGTGGTATCCTTACTTTCCAAAATCTTGCAGATACAGATGTAGAGAAATTGAAAGACATTTTGAAAGAGGCGGGAAGTAGGTATCAAATGCACGATCCCGGAACTTGGCCCGCACAAGCAAAGCTAGCGGCTGAAGGAAAATGGGACGAATTGAAAAAATGGCAAGATGAACTTGACGGAGGTAAGTAAATCTTTGTAATTTCGATATAAAAAGGGGCTGGTTTCAGCCCTTTTTTATTGCTTTTACTTATATGAAATTACATTTTCATAAGTTTTACTCTTGTTTTTTTTAATATTCATCGTACATTTGGAAGTTAATCTTATTAACCCCGATTTTTAACAAGTAAAAAAGTGTAATTATGGAAAAATATTTAGACCTTAAAACGATTACTGATTTGGTAGTCAAATACACACCAAGTGTCATTGGTGCAATCTTAACTATAATAATCGGTTTTTGGATTGCTCGAATGGTTAGTAACATTGTGGAAAAAATGATGAAGAAAAGAAAGATGGATGCTGCCATTGTGTCATTTTTGACTTCGCTTGTAAATGTAGGTATTAAAGTAATGGTTTTGTTGGCTGCAGCAGGTATGTTTGGTATAGAAACTACATCTTTTATAGCGTTATTTGGAGCAATGGTATTTGCTGTTGGAATGGCATTGCAAGGTAGTCTTGCTCATTTTGCAAGTGGTGTTTTAATTCTTTCTTTTAGACCTTACAAGGTGGGAGATTTGGTAGAGATTGGAGGAGGTAAACAGGGGACAGTTATAGAAGTACAAATATTTAATACTGTTTTGCTAACTCTTGATAACAAAAAAATTATAGTTCCAAACGGCTTGGTTACAAATAATGTTATTACCAATATTTCGGGACAAGATGTTAGAGGCGTTGATTTG
>PDWI01007462.1_pt1 | contig 13255 bp, 11 predicted proteins | sample 1430891 | NCBI WGS metagenome assembly PDWI01 (sample SAMN01162508, study PRJNA174530) | Oral metagenome, whole genome shotgun sequencing project. | biome: Marine environment; feature: Marine mammal; material: Swab sample of the gingival sulcus; isolation source: swab sample of gingival sulcus... | reverse complement strand
CGAAAATTTAATTGATGCAGTGATTGGCCTGCCGGAAAAATTATTCCAGACTGCTGATATTCCAGTGATTGTTTTGGTAATCGACCGAGCACGAGAAAAGGGTGGTGCTAGAGAAAATGACGAAAGAGTCTTATTTATCGAAGCTTCAAAAGAATTTAAGCCAGTCAAACCAAAAAACGTCCTAACTCCAGAAAATATTGATAAGATTTATCAGACCTATGCCGATCGCAAAGATGTCGAAAAATTCGCTCATCTAGCTGATATTGAAGAAATCAAAGAGAATGATTACAACCTCAACATTCCTCGCTATGTTGATACTTTTGAGGAAGAGGAAGAGATCGATATTAAAGCGACAATCGAAGAGCTGAACAAGATCGAACCAAAAATCAATGAGCTAGAGAAGAAAATTGGTGTTTATTTGGAGGAGTTGGGGATTGTCGATGGCTAAAGAACGAACGATTAATGGCATGAGAAAGCCTGAATTGTTGTCCCTGCTTAAGGAAACAATTAACACCGTCAACGAAATCAGCCAATTTTATAATGATTTAATTGGCTCTGAAGGATCTGTCAAAGAAAAGGTTGAAGATTTCGACAACTACCTTTTTGGTTCAATGGGCGGTGAGCCGTCATTGAAAGAAAAATTCAAAAAACAGGTGAGGGACTTAAATGATTTTTATTATGAATACTTCTCGGATGAAGAAGAGGAAGAATCTAGAATATCAGAAGTAAAGTCAGAGATAGAGAGTATAAATGACTTTTATGATGATTTTTTTGCAGAGGGCGAAGGTGGCTTCTCCAAAATCGACGACTTAGAGGAAAAATATCAAAGAATATTGTCGCTTCATGATGATCTTTTCGATGGAAGTAAGGGTAAGAGTCAAGAAATTAAATCAATGTTTAATAGTCTGGAGTCTGACTTTAATTACTTTTATGGTGATACAAAGAGAATGGCGACAATAAAAGAGGATGGTAAAATAATTAATGAGTTTAACGATACCCTGTGCAGGGAAATTAAACCCGAGATTGAAACGGCTAGAGAAGAGATTAATTCACTGTTATCTATAGGCACGAGCAAGAGCTTACTAGATGGCTACCTGTTATCGAAAAAAGAATATAATAACACTCCTAATTATAAAAAAATAAAAGAGAGCAAGGGGGCAGGCAGGGCTTTGAGGGTGTTATTCAACGTTCTCTTATTTACACGTTATGTTGTAGCAAATTCCATTGATTATATCTTATTTATATTTCCACTGGTAATTGCTGTTATAATTTTTACGAAACCAGATTTATTCCATATCTTCATAAGCAGCGACTTAGAAAAACAAGATTTTTCTGATTTAAAACTAGGATCAAGGATAATTATAAGCACGCCTATGTGGTGGATATCTTGGTTTGGGCAGCGAAATATAATGAATAAAAAAAGGCTAGCGGAAGAATATAACCACAAGGCTCAAGTAGTAAGAATGTATCTAAACTTTTCTTCTCAAGATGCAAGCTCTCACTACCCTATATTAAAGAGCACCATGAAGCAATTAGAGGATGAGCTCATAAAAGTTATTTCGCGCAACCCTGCAGAGGTTTATAAATCAGAGCAAAGTAGGCTAGATAAAATCTTAGCCATCTTTTCTAAGGATAAGCCCTTGTTGTCATCGCAAGTAAATTTAGGCTCTGCCCCAAGAGGCGGAAAAGTGGATGAATGATTGGAAAGAGAAAATTTTAGATTCGATTCTAAAGGTTTAATAAAATAAGGGTATATGATGAACGAAAATTATAACAAAGAACAGCTTAGTGATTTTCTTGAGCAAGATTATATCAATAGGAATCAGCAGTTGAATATCTTGATGGATCTGCTCAATAATTTAGAGGAGGCTGCTGTTCTATCAATTGATGGAGAGTGGGGCTCTGGCAAAACAGTTTTTGCTAAACAGCTAGAAATGCTCAATCAAAAAAGCGACTCTGGTTATAAGAATATAGCTGAAAGCACAAGGCAGGAATTTAAAAATAAATATAGCGTGGTATATCTAAACGCCTGGGAGAACGATCATATAAGCGATCCTCTGGATGTAATTATTTATAACCTCTTATCTAATGTTAAAAGATACAATCCCAAAAAGGTGGAAGATTACGTAAGGTCGGTGTTCGGGGTTGTGGATATATCTCAGGCGATAAGTACTAATACCGGCGGACTTATTAATCTGAAGAGCCTATCAGCAAAAGGCAAAGAGGGCAAGATAATTGATTATATAGAATCGATTTTAGATAAGAATGATTTAGTCGATAACTTAATATCTAAATACAAATCAGATTTTAAAGACAAAAAGCTGCTGTTTATAATAGATGAACTTGATAGGTGTAAACCAGACTTTGCGATTAAATTTTTAGAAACAATAAAACACTACTTCTATACAGAAGATACTGTATTTATACTGTCAACCAATATCGAGCAACTAGAAAATATTGTTAAAAGCTATTATGGGTCAAATTTTGACAGTGGTAGATATTTAGAGAAATTTTTCGACGCATCAATCAATCTTAGGGAGGTTGATATAGATGGATATTATAATCGGTTGTATGAGGTTGGCGGCAGTAGTTACTACAGAATATCAATGCCCAAGAAAATAGCTAAAGCATTCGGCCTGTCTATGAGGGAGATTAACAAAAATACTAAGACCCTAAGCTTGATCGGTCCTTTTTTAGACAAAGAAAAATTCTTCGAAGATGAATTGGAGTTTGCATTTACTCACTATATCTTGTTGCCTATAGCTATAATCTTAAAAAATAGATCTACTAAAGAATTTAAACAATTCCTTGATGGCCAGTCCTTTAAAATAATTGAAAATAAAATTAATCAAAACAACGAATTTAAAAAAGAAATTAGACATGTGCTATTTGGCCCCGAAAAAACAAATTCTTCACTGATAATAAATAAATCAAAAGCATTATACAATAAAATATTAACCAGCGAAGATGACCACAACACAAACGAATTGAGGTCGAATCTTAAAGAAGCGGTCAATCTAATCGGGTCATTCACTGATACAGAGCCAAACTCTGGAGAAAAAAATGAATAATTGGCAAGAGAAAACTTTAGGCGAAATAGGAATTTTTAAAAAAGGCTTTGGAATTTCTAAAAAGGATTCTTTAAAAATTGGATTACCGGCTGTTAGATATGGCGAACTTTACACTATTTTTAATTTTAAAATAGATAAAATTAATACTTTCGTGTCTCCTTCAATAATTAACGAATTAGTGTCTATAATAAAAGGTGATATTTTATTCGCTTCATCTGGAGAAACTGCCAAAGAAATAGCCAAATCTGCCGTTTATAATTATTCAAAGCCAGGTTACGCTGGCGGCGACATATTGATATTAAAAGAAATAAAAAATAATAATTCATTTTTTCTCGTATATCTATTAAATAATAAAATTGTTAGAAAAGAATTATTAAAGTTAGGGCAAGGACAATCTGTTGTTCATATTTATAAGAAAGATTTGGAATCTTTAAAACTTAAATTACCAGAGTTAGCAGAACAAGAGCGGATTGTTGGGATTTTGGAAATTTGGGATCAATATTTAGAAAAATTAGATCGACAAATTGAATTAAATCAACGATTCAAAAAAGGTATGATGCAACAAATTTTTAGTCAAAAACTAAGATTTGCTAATTTCTCTGATAATTATAATTGGAAAAACAAACAGATTGGCGAAGTTTTAAATTACGAACAGCCGACTAAATATCTTGTTTCAAATACTGAATACCTAGAATTTGGAACGCCAGTACTTACTGCTAACAAAAGTTTTATTCTAGGTTATACAGACGAAAAAAACGGAATATACTTAGCATCTAAAAACGACCCCGTCATTATTTTTGATGATTTTACGACTGATAATAAATTTGTTGATTTTAATTTTAAAATTAAATCTTCAGCTATAAAAATGTTAAAAGCGAATAGCGCCATAGAAACCTTTTTCATCTATCTAACTATGCAAAGACTAAATTTTATAGTCGGTGGCCATAAGCGACATTACATATCGGAGTATCAATATAATGATATTAAAATTCCACCTCTTCCAGAACAACAAAAAATCGCTGATTTTCTGTCAACAATTGATCAAAAGATTGGACTATTAGAGAAAAAGCGTGATTTGGCAGATAAACAACGCAAGTTTTTACTCAATAATCTCGTATCTGGTAAAATTCGCACCCCAGAAAATATCTTAGAGAAAGGAGAATTATCATGAGCATAATGGAACAAGTTAATTTTGATGAAGCGAAGCAATCGCAATTGCCAGCAGTTGAGATGCTAGTAAAAATGGGCTACAAATATATTAGCCGAAAACAATCTTTAGAACTGCGAAATGGACGAGAAAATCATTATATTTTAAGCCAAATTTTACGTCGGTCACTAATGCGCATAAATTCGTATGATTATGAAGGACAGAATTACGATTTTAGCGAAACCGATATCGACATGGTGGCTGATGAGCTGGAGAACATTGAACTGGACGGAGTAATCAACACTGCACAACAAGTTTCGGCTAAAATTATGCCAAAATTAGGTGGTGCGGCTCGTGATGTAATGGTTGGCGGTCGCAAAGAAAGCCGTAGCTTACGCTTTTTTGATTTTGATCATATTGCTAATAATGAGTTTCATGTAACTGTTGAGTATAAAATTGCCGCCAATGACAATATTCGTTGTGATATTGTTTGCTTTGTTAATGGTATTCCGCTAGTAGTAATCGAAAATAAGAAATCTAGCGTTGGTTATCAAGAGGCGATTAAGCAATTACATCGTTATCAAAGTTATGACTACGCGCCGAAATTATTTGTCTATGCTCAACTTTTGTTAGCGATGGATAGTCAAAATGCAGTTTATGGCACCGCTGGAACACCAGCTAAATTCTATACAGCTTGGCGAGAAAAAGGCTTGGATGATCAAGAATTAAACCAAAAAATCAAGAAAATTATCGCTAAACCGATTGAAGATCAGGTTTTTGAGCAAATTTTAACCGATTTAAATGGCTATACAGCCCCTATAGACCAAAAATTAGACCGATCAGTTAAAAATCAAGATATCGCGATTTATGGCATGCTACGACCAGAAAGATTAATGGACATTGTTAAAAATTTCGTTTTTTATGATGGAATCCATAAAAAAGTAGCCAGGTATCAACAATACTTTGCGATCAAAAAGATCAACGATACGATCAAAACTTACGAAAAAGGCTGTCGTAAGGGTGGTGTAGTTTGGCATACTCAAGGTTCTGGTAAAAGTTTGACCATGGTGATGTTAGCGCGACATTTGATCGAAGATGAAGAGATTAAAAATCCTCGAATCTTGATCGTGACTGACAGGATTGACTTAGATAAACAGATAAAATCTACTTTTGTTAATGCTGGCTTGAAGAAGGATATCGTTAGGATAAAAACCAGCCAACATTTAATTAATGAGATTAAGGCTAAAAATCCAGCTGTTTTAACGACTTTAGTCCAAAAGTTTGAGGCTGCTAGTAAGAAAAATACCGATTTTGTCGATGAAGATCAAAACATCTTCATCTTGATTGATGAAGTCCACCGAACTCAAAGCGGCGAGGCTAACTTTCAAATGCTAAAATGTTTGCCAAATGCTTGTGTGATTGGCTTTACTGGCACACCACTACTTAGAAAAGACAAGACTAGAAAACAATTTGGTGATTTTATCGATAAATATACGATTGATGACGCGTTGGACGATGGTATTATATTGCCTCTGATTTATGAAGGGCGATACAGCGATCTTTATCAAGATGATTATCAACTAGATCACAATTTTGAACAGGTCAGAGACTCAGCATCGCCAAAAGCAATTAATAAAGCTAAAGAGAAAATCAATAAAGACGTGTTAGCATCTAACTCGTCAATGATTAAGATGATTGGTGAAGACATTGAAAAAGATTTTGTTAAGAGCTTTAAAGGCAAAGGCCTAAAAGGACAAATTGTAGCACCAAGGCGATCAGCGGCTTTGCAGATGCAGAAACTCTTTGAGCACAATGGCAAGATCAAAACGGCTCTAGTAATTAGTGATCAATCTGGGGAAATTTCCGATGAGGACATTAAAGAAAAAGAAATCGCTGATTATCTGAAAAAGGTTAAAAACAATTACTCTAGCTTGCGTCGATATGAAGAAATAATCATTGATGACTTTATCAATAATCCGGATGGGGTTGAATTATTGATTGTGGTAGACAAATTATTGACTGGTTTCGACGCACCTTGCAATACAGTTTTATATCTAGCTAAAGAAATCAAAGATCATAATCTATTGCAGGCCGTAGCTAGAGTTAACCGGTTGTATGAAAATTCTAGTTATCCAAAAACTGCTGGTTATATTATTGATTATTCCAAAAATGCCGAGAATATTGATCGAGCAATGGAACTATTCGGTAATTTTGATCCTAACGATATTAAGCGAGCCTTGATTGATGTTGATGACAAGATTCAAGAATTAGGTCAAAGCTTCTCTGAAGTTGAAGATATTTTCAAAGGTCTAAAAGACGACAACCAAATGATTGAGCATTTACGTGATGAGGCCGAGCGAAAGAAATTTGTTAGTAAATACAATAAATTCTTGTCGATTTATAATGAGTCGGTAATTTTGCGAGAGCTAAAAGAGAAAATCAGTGCTGATAAATTAAAGCTATACAAAAATAGCGCTAAAAAGTTTGCTGAAATTAAGAAAACAGCCGCCTTGCAATACGATGGCTATATTGACCTTAAGCAATACCAGCGTGATTTAGAAAATATCGTCGATAAATACGTCAACGCTAAAGAAGTTGAGGTGCTAACTGATCGGTTTGAGATTACTAATAGCCAGTTGCTTAAACAAGCGATTGAGGATATTGATAGTGATAAGACTAAGGCCGAGGCGATTGCTGCCCAAACCAAGCGAGTAATTAGTGAGTATAAGCATGATGATGAAGTGCTTTATAAAAAGTTTTCTGATCAAATTGCGGCTATCATTGAGTCAATGCATGAAGAAAAGATGGCTGATGCTGAAGCTTTGGCGAAATTAAGACAAGTTGCTAAAGAAGCAGAAGAGCGCAAAGACAGTGATTTGCCTGATGAAATTAGTAAAGTTAACGGTGCTGACGTTATCTATCGTAATTTACGCCAGTCTTTACCGATTACCCCCGAAGAATTGTATCAAAAAGTAGTTTTGGAGATTGTCGAGATTATTAATCAATCGGTGGCGGTCGACTGGTGGTCCAACTATGAATTAAGACGTCAAATTCAATCGAATATTGATGACTATTTGTATGATGTGGTTAAGATTGAATATCAGAAAGATTTAGATAATGATCAAATAGCCAGTTTGGCACAAGAAATTGTTGATCTGGCCAAAAATAATCATAATTTTTATGGGTAGGCGATGAAATTAGAATTTAATTATGGTAGATATAATTATCAATACCATTTGGAATTAATGGATCGCAAAAGCATGTCTTTAGTGGTTTATCCAAGCCAAAGGATCGTCGTTAAAGCACCTCTTGACACTTCTATTGAAAAAGTTGAGAAATTTTTAGCTAAAAAATGGCTGTGGCTGGAGGAAAAATTAGCTGAGTTTAAGAAATATCAAAAAACCTGGTCTGAGCGAGAATATGTAACGGGCGAATCACATTATTATCTGGGTCGGCAATATGTGTTGGAGGCTCAAAAGTCAGATGTTGATAAAGTCAAGTTAGATCACGGAAAAATAATCATTTTTACCAGTGGGGAATTAGACAATTATGATAAAAACAAACAAATTTTTAATCAGTGGCTGGAGCGAAGAATTAATATTGTGTTTAAACAACAATTTAAAAAAGCTTTTAAACAATTTAATTATCAACAAATGCCAGAGTTAAGATCTCGTAAAATGGCCAGGCGTTGGGGCAGCTGTAGTTTGGATGGCACGAAGATTACCTTAAATCCGAGGTTGATTCAAGCCTCAACTGAAGCGATTTATTATGTTTGCTTGCATGAATTGTGCCATGTCGCCAACCCAAAACACAATCGTGAGTTTTACGATATGATGCTCAGCCGAATACCTGATTGGCAAAGAGTGAAGAACGAGCTTGAGATTCGATTTGGCTAATGGTTCACTGGGGCCACGGATTTGTTGCCTGGGGTGAATAGGGCGGAGACTACTCGAGCTAGGGCTTCGAACGAGGATTCGGATAAAATATTTGCTCGTCTGGGGCCTCTGATATTTGCTTGAGCAACTTGAGGGCTAGCCCTGTTGTTGTGATCTTCATATAAAATGTACAGATATAGATCTATCTGTTAATTTTTCGTATCCAGCCCTAGCTGCTATAATCACAACCATGGAAGAGGATAAGAAGAATAAGCAAATCGTACCAATATTAATTTTAATTGTTGTGGTCGTTGTGGCGGGTTTTGCGATCTGGTTTATGCTGGATAGCAAGAAGTCAGACGATAGCAAAAAGCAGGAATCGCAAGTCAAGGTCGAATCCAATGATAAGCAAAATAAGGTCGAAGTAAAGTCTAGTAACAACTCTGATGCTGATAAGGGTAAAAAATCAGCTGAAGTAAAGAACGACTCTAACGGCGGTCAGGTCAAGGCTAGTGATGGCAAGACTGACGTCAAGATAGACGGCAACCAGGGTGTTAACGTTGAAACTTCTGGCGGTTCGGTAAACGTCGGGCTTTAGTCCTCGGTAATTGGTAATTCTTCAACCGGGCATTTCAAGGCGCTGGCTAAGCGTTCAATTTGCTGAAATTTACCGTATTTAATTGGCTGATCACTAAAGTCATATAGGCGATAATAATGATCAAATTTTTTAACCTCGCCGCGGAAATTAGTAGCCGTGGTCGGTTGATCAATACGCTTGATGTACCAGCCGTCGGGCTGGGCGTCGATGATGCGTTTGAGCTTGGCGTAGTGGTTAAATGCCATGATAATAAAATGATACTAATTTAGTATGTGATTCACAACAGGCGGACCAGTTCTTCGGGGCACTATACTCAAGTTGTTTGAAGCTAGTAAAGGCTAGCGTGATATAATAAAAATACAAATAAACGGGGGATTAATATGAAAAAAATCAAAAGAGCCATGCGGATGAAGCTGTTTGCTTCTCTAAATATCGTATTTTTTGCGATGATGACGATCGTCAACGCGCTGGGCGCTCAGGGCTATATCAACGGCGCTTCGCAGTCGCAAGTGTCAAAGATGTTTCCGACCATGATCACGCCAGCTGGATTTACATTTAGCATTTGGGGTGTGATGTATCTGTTGATGGGGATTAGCCTGATCATTATGCTAGTCAAGCTCAAAGACAAAGCTTATCAAAAACAGATCGAGGCCATCTCGCCGCTATTTTGGCTATCATGTGTTATCAACACGGCTTGGATATTTGTGTTCGCTTATCAGATCATCTGGCTGTCGGCTATTTTGATAGTACTGCTACTAGCTAGCGTGTTTGCCATCGTTATGCGCCTAGGCAAACTTTTACCAAAGAAAGAATCAATCACAACTGCCGCTTTTGGGCTATACACCGGCTGGTTGGCTATCGCTTCAGTGGTTAATTTTAGCGCCTTTTTGGTATCTGTTAACTTCGGTTTTTGGGGCGTAGAACAAGTATTTTATTCAGTTGTTTTGGCGACGTTCTTGATCGCGGCTCTAGCTATAGCTAAAATTCATAAAAATAGTTTTGTTAATCTAGCCATCGCTTGGGCGTTCTTCGGGATACTACAAAACATCTCGATGAAGAGCTATGAATATCTATATGGAATCTTGGTGGTCGGCATAGCGGTGCTACTACTGAGCAGCGGAGTTAATCTGTACAACAAACTATGGGCAAAGAAATAGAGCCTAGCACGAAAAATAAGTCAGATCTAAGCGGTCTATCGCTAGCTTTTTGGCTGAACTTTCTATTTTCTGTCCTGGAGGTAATCGGCGGCCTGCTGACTAATTCGACGGCGATTATAGCCGATGCTTTCCATGATTTTATGGATGCTGGGGCGATCGGCCTGGCGCTGTTGATGGAGAAGGTGTCGAAAAAAGAGCGTACTACTAAATTTTCATACGGATTTAAGCGTTTTTCACTACTTTCAGCCATCGGCCTGTCAGTTTTCTTGTTGATCGGTTCAGTGACGATGGTGTTTGCAGCCTATAATTCGTTTATTGAGCCAAAGGAAGTTCACAGTATGGGAATGTTTGGTCTGGCGGTATTGGGTCTAGCGATTAATAGTTTTGCGTTTCTTAGGATCAAAAGTGGTGGCCGGCATAGTCACGATCATGCTCACGCTCACAGTCATAGTCACTCAGGGCCAAATCAAAATAGTCGATCGATCATGCTACACCTACTAGAGGACGTTTTGGGCTGGGCGGCGGTGTTGGTCGGTGCTTTGATCATCCATTTCACTAGCTGGAGCTGGGTTGATGGCGTTTTGACCATCGGCATCGCGCTATTTATTGGCTTTAACGCTACTAAAAATCTGATCAGCACCCTAAAAGTTATGCTTCAGGCTGTGCCTGAGGGGATAGATGTCGATAAATTGGAGGCGGCGCTGAAAGATATCAAGGGCGTGGTCGACATACACGATGTTCACGTTTGGAGTTTGGATGGCAGCTACAACGTCGGCTCGGTCCATGCGGTGGTTGACCCTCTGACGGCTAAATCTAAGCGCGATATGCTACAGACAATTTTCAAAGTCATGAAACAGCAAAATATCCAGCATCCAACCGTTCAAATAGAAGAGACGGCTGAGGATTGTGAGCATATAACTGCCGATTAATTTTCGAATAGATAGTGTATGCAAGAGATAGAAATACTGGTTGAACTAAAAAGTAGCCTTGAGGAGGCTAAGAGGAAACTCCGAAGCTTTGAATTCAAGGGGGCGAAGACGACTTTAGATATTTATTTCTATGACCCACTGAGGGACAATTTAAAACCAGACGCAGATAACAAGCTGCTCGAGTGCTGTAGGATTAGGCAAAAAGCTGACAAAAGTTATATAACCTATAAGGTAGATATTTATGATGGCCATGTCTGGAGTTATAGTGATGAGTACGAGACGGAAATTGAAAATTATCAGGCTGGTATTGAAATACTGAGTCGTCTTGGGCTGGTCGAGCTGGTTCGCATTGATAGTACGAAGCATGTTTATAAGAATGAGAACTACGAAATAGTTCTAGAAGAGGTCCAGGGCCTGGGAAATTTTCTGGAAGTGGAGGCCATATCGGCGCCAAACGACAGGGGCGTAGCCGATATCAAGCTGGAAATATTGGATTTTATTAGTGGCTTAGATATAGATGTGGGCGAAGAGCTCAACTCAGGAAAGCCTGAACTGAAGCTAAGAAATCAGGTAGCACCCAACCGTTCAAATAGAAGAGACGGCTGAGGATTGTGAGCATATAAATTCCACCGACTCGCCGTTGAAGTAGGGCGCAGAAACTTTATAGTCTCTGGCGAACTTTATAAAGTTTCGTATAAGTTAAGATTAGCTTTACCATAAGCGTAAAGTGTGCTACAATTAACACTGCTAATAATAAGTAAAAACAAAAAAGAGTATTGTTATGCGCATGCGAGAAACAAAAAACGACATTAAAACACTAGTCATCGTGGTATTGGTACTAATTATAATACTGGGCGGTGGCTATTTTTGGTATCAGCTCAGTGATAAGCAGCAGGCTGATAAAAAACAACCAGATCCAGAAACTGCTCAGCAGGATGTTGCGACAATGCCTCAGGATCCGAAGGGTCCAGACAAGCAGGTGCCAAAACAATACGAAGGCCAGGGCGATGAAGATCAGTCTAACGTTAACTCTGATCAAATAACTGGGGTCATAAACTCCAAAGAAGTAGCCGATGGCAAGTTCTCGCTTCGCCTGACGATCAATCAGCTGCTAGGTTCGGGGACTTGTACTTTGACTATGACCAATCAAAAGACGGTTACAAAAACCGCCGAAATAGTTCAAAATCCATCATCATCTAGCTGTAAAGGCTTCGATGTGCCGGTCAGCGAGCTGGGACCCGGCCAGTGGTCGATCAAGATTAACATAAAGAGTGGCGACAAGACCGGAGTCATAAAGGATAGCTTTAATATACAGTCATGAATAAACCGATGATAATTCACAAAAAACACAAGTTAGGGCTGCTTGGGCTAGGCATCGCAGTGACTTCGTCGTTGATACTGGGCAACCTATATCAAGGCCAGTCTAATGTCGGGGCTGCTGATATAAGCAATTTCGATCCTGGCAACATCATTAGCGATTACGTTATGTCGGATTATAAATCGATGAATCAGTCGCAGATACAGAGCTTTATGGAGTCGAAAAATGCCTGTAACAATACCAATATTGATTGGGCCGACCAATATCCTAATCTGACTTATCACATCAAGGACGGTAAGTTTGTCTGTATGTATGAGGAGGATTTTAATGGAGAATCAGCCGCTAAAATTATCTGGCAGGCGGCTCAAGATTATCATATAAACCCTCAGGTTATTTTAGTGCTGTTACAAAAAGAGCAGGGCTTGGTGACTGATGATTGGCCAAATAACATCCAGTATCGTCACGCCACTGGGTTTGGTTGTCCTGATACCGCACCGTGTGATGAGCAATATTATGGCTTTAAAAATCAAGTTCGGCACGCGGCGGAACTTTTCCGGGAAGTGCTGGATGGCGGCTGGACGAATTATCCACCAGGCTGGCGATATGTGCGCTATCATCCAAACACTAGTTGTGGCGGCAAGACCATTCACATCAAAAACCGCGCTACGTCATCACTTTATCGTTATACACCATACCAGCCAAATCAGGCGGCTTTGAACGCTGGTTATGGCGGTGGCGCTCACTGTGGGGCTTATGGAAATCGCAACTTCTGGCTGTATTTCAATGATTGGTTTGGCAGCAGTGTCGGCTATACCATATCGGAGCGCATGAGGGAGCGCTATGAGCAGCTAGAGGCCGACGGTAGGTCTTTGGGCGTGCCGATTGGTCCTGAGCAAAAGATTACTAAGAATGGTCGCAAAATCTACTCACAGAAGTATGAACATGGCTATATAGTTGGCAGTGATCAAACTGACTACTGGGAATCAAAGGGTGGTATTCGTAATCATTGGCTACAGACCGGCGGCATAAACTCGAGTCCGCTTGGATTGCCGCTTGGTCCAGAAGTCAAAACCATCAAAGACGACGCCAACATCTACACCCAAAAGTACGAAAACGGCAGTATCGTCGGCAGCTACCAAACTGGCTACTGGGTATCAACT
>PDWI01021986.1_pt1 | contig 13259 bp, 10 predicted proteins | sample 1430891 | NCBI WGS metagenome assembly PDWI01 (sample SAMN01162508, study PRJNA174530) | Oral metagenome, whole genome shotgun sequencing project. | biome: Marine environment; feature: Marine mammal; material: Swab sample of the gingival sulcus; isolation source: swab sample of gingival sulcus... | reverse complement strand
GCTGTTTGCTTCGTGGATTGGCGGGGTTATGGCAATGTTTATCATTGGAGCCTTTGAAGAAGAGCTTGGCAAGGTGCTGGCTCTTGCCTCCTTTATTCCGGTGGTTATCGGCATGGGGGGCAATATTGCGACCCAGTCGTCTACCATTATTGTCCGGGGGATCGCCACCGGCAGGGTTAATCTGGGAGAGTCATGGAAGGTTGTCTTTAAGGAGATGCAGGTAGGGCTGATGCTGGGGCTGCTCTATGGTGCATTTCTTGGGTTGGTGGCATTTTTGGGTTTTAGGGATGAAGCCCCGGCACTACTCGGATTGGTTGTTGGTTTGTCGATCTTTTGCTGTATGATTATGTCAGCAACACTCGGTACTATTATCCCTTTGATATTAAAGAGATTTGAGGTAGATGCTGCCATTGCCACCGGGCCGTTTGTTACCACCTCTATTGATATCCTCGGGGTGCTGCTCTATTTCTCAATGGCCAAGATTTTTTTGCACCTCTGATTGCTCCTTCTCTTTATCCTCTTTAGGAGCTGCGTCTTGCTGTGGCTCTTGCGGCTCCTGAAGCTGGGTGCGTGCATATTCGCGCATATCCTGGTTCTTGTCGGTTTCATCAACAATCTCCCGTCCGACAATCTCTTCCAAAACATCTTCCATCGAGATGATGCCGGTCATGGTTCCATATTCATCGACCACCACAAAGAGGTGTTGATGGCGTTCAAAAAAATCGAGCAGAACACGGTTTAAGGGGGCGGTCTCCGGTACAAAATGGGCAGGTTTTTTGAACTGGGAGAGAGTTATCTTTTCCTTGTGTTCTGCTGCCGCCAGGAGAATATCTTTACGCATAACAACCCCGGTTATATTGTCTGGTTCATCAAGGTAGATGGGGATTCTGCTATAACTGCCTGATTCTGTTGGAATCTGCATGGCATTTTGCACCGTTAAGCTCTCTTCCAAAGAGAAGGTAACGGTGCGGGGTGTCATCACTTCTCGTACAATTTTTCCTTTAAGATCAAGCATATTACGAATAACCCGCTCTTCGCTTTCTTCAATATGTCCTGATTCACGAGAGAGCAGGGCAATGGTTTGCAACTCTTCTGATGAAATCGTGTCGCCCTCTTTTTGTGGCAAAAGTTTGGTCATAAAGCGGCAGAGCCAGATAATGGGTTTAAGGGTAAAGACCATAAACCGCACCGGGTAGGCAATAAATGGTGCCAGAATATTTGCAAAGGTAACCCCCACTGTTTTGGGAAGAATTTCTGAAAAGAGCAGGATCGCAAGGGTAAATGATGCCGAGAATAGAATAAGATTTTCTTCGCCAAGCAGCTTTGCCGCTGCTGCTCCGGCAACTGAAGCACCAATGGTATTGGCAATGGTATTGAGGGTGAGGATGGCGGTGATCGGCTCATCGATATCTGCACGCAGATTTTGCAGATGTTCTGCTGCTGGATGGCCACTTTTTTTCAGCATTTCCACCTGGCTGGAGGTGATGGAATAGAGCACCGCCTCACAGACGGAGCAGAGGGCAGAGACAGTAATGGCAAGGGTTACAGAAATAATCAGAGTATGCAGCACGGTTGTACTCCACTAAAAACAAGAAATAAAGGATAAAGAGACATAAGCTCTGTTGTTGATTTGCTGGCAATAAACAGAGAACCAGCGTATATTGCAACAAATTTAGCCGAATTGGGTGAAAATAAAAAGTGTGATTGGGGGAGATATGAAAATAAAATTGAGGGCAGTGGCAAAAAGGAAAGGGCGCAGAGCTTCTGGTAGTATTTGCTGCAGAAAAAAACAAAAAGGCGGTGCTGGATAAAAGAAGCGAAAGCCTTTTTTCTTTATCTCTATTGGCCGATTTTTCTGGCAAAAGGGAAGAGTTTTTTGAAATTTATCCAGCAGGTGAAGGGGAGCTTTTGGCTGGAAGTAAAAGGGCTGTACTGGTTGGGCTTGGTAAAAGTAGTGAGAGAAAAAAAGAGGCCGCTGCAAATGAACTTTATCGCTGCCTTGGGGGAGAGATTGCAAGAGTTTGTAAAAAAAGAAAAGTGAGCTGTGTTGCGCTGTTGCTCCCCGGTGTTGACGGTGTCTCTCTGCCTGAATTTGTTGAGCATATTATTGAGGGAATCCTGCTTGGGCAGTATCGCTTTGATAAATATAAAACAGATACCCAGAAAAAGAAAAAAGGAGATAATGTCTTTTTGCGGGAAGTTATCTTCCTTGTTGAGCGCAAGGGTGCCTCCCTGCAGGCGGCCATAGAGCGGGGAGAGCGGGCTGCAAAGGCGGCAATGAGCGCACGAAATATGGCCAATGAACCGGGAAATGGGTGGACACCGCAGCATTTCGCCGATTTTGGCCTTATGCTGAGCAAAGAAGACGATGTAACCTGCACGGTCTTTGGCGAGAAGGAGTTGCAGAAGCTGAAGATGGGCGGGATTCTTGGCGTAAATCAAGGCTCTGCAGAAGAGCCCCGGCTGGTCATCGTTGACTATTGCCCCAAGCAGTATAAAGAGACCATCCTTTTTGTTGGTAAAGGTCTTACCTTTGATAGCGGCGGCATTTCTCTGAAGCCGGGGGCTGGCATGATGGAGATGAAGTATGATATGTGCGGTGGTGCTGCAGCTATTTCTGCAATGGAGGCGATTATTGCCGAAAAACCGGCAGTGCGGGTAGTGTGTCTGGTGCCATCCACCGACAATATGCCGGGCGGAAATGCCTTGAAGCCAGGCGATGTTATCACCCATTATGGTGGGATTACTTCTGAAATCGAAAATACCGATGCCGAGGGGCGTCTTATTTTAGCCGATGCCCTTGCCTATATTTTAGCCGATGCCCTTGCCTATGGGGTTGAGCAGTATACACCCGATGCCGTTATTGATCTGGCAACACTTACCGGAGCGGTGATTATTGGCCTTGGACACCACTATGTTGGTGCACTCTCCAATAATGATACGCTTTGCAATGCTGTTATGGCAGCAGCAGAGAGTGCCGGAGAAAAGCAGTGGCGGCTGCCTCTTGATGAACTTTATGCCAAACAGATTGAGTCGCAGGTTGCCGATATTAAAAATACTGGAGGCCGTCCGGCAGGAACCATTACCGCCGCCGAATATCTGCATAAATTTGTCGGTAAAACACCGTGGGTTCATCTTGATATTGCCGGAACGGCATGGGATTATACTGAGAAAAGCTATATCCCCAAAGGGCCTTCCGGGGTGGGAACAAGAACGTTGGTCGAGTTTATCCGTGCCAAGGCAGGAGAAAAATAGCGTTCTCTGTAGAAGAGAGCAGCAGAAGTGTTGTTACAGTTTTCACTGGTTTTCAACAAGCTGCAGGCTCTCTTTCCGGAATTGAACAATATCCCCCTCGCCCAGTTGTCTGCCCCGGCGCAGCTCCACCTCACCATTGACCAAAACTTCTCCCTGCTGGATAAGGATTTTTGCTTCTATCCCATCCTGCACCAGATCGGCAAGTTTTAGAAACTGTCCAAGGCGGATGGGTGCTTTATCAATAGGAATAAGGCGAGGTGTGGTCATTTTTCTCTCCTGATTTTTTGGAAAAGATGGGAAAAAATGGGGCATATGCCGATTATCCTTGCGTTGTTGACGATTTTCATTCAATAATAAGAAGTTATTTTTGCAATCTGTTGTCAACTACCAGAGAGTTTCTACTATTTATCACAGGAGTTTGAATTATGCATTTTCTTTCTGTTGGGAAAAAGCTTGTTGTTGCCGGGTCTTTTCTGCTTATGATAAGCAGTATGATGGGATGTATGCCAAGAGGAGGAATTCTTGGTTCCCCTGATAATGCGGGCATTGAGCCGGTGGTCAGCAATCAGGTGAAAAATTATGGCGATATATCCCTACCCATGGAGATGGAGCTGGTGCCCAAGGAGACCATGGCTCTTGATACCGACTCCTTTCAGGGAGGGATTCATCAGTATAAGGGGCGGGTGGAGCTTGCCTCGCTGCGTGATTATATCATTATTTCGATGCGTAACAGTAAGTGGAAGCTTGCCGGAGAAGCACAATCAAATTATACCATGCTTGCCTTTACCAAACCAAACAAGAACTGCATGGTGGTGTTAAGACCCGCCATGTTTGGCTATACCATTGCCGATTTCTATGTAACGGTTGATATTGCCGCCGCCAAGAGCCTCAATCCCTTTGGTGAGCCGTTAAAATAGTTGGTAGTGGTGGCTAGGCACCTTTGTTATTGATATGATTATAAGAAAAACCTTCTCTGGAGAGCCGGGGGAGGTTTTTGTTTTTAGGGAAAAGAGGAAAATATGTGTGGTATTGTTGGATACAGTGGACAGAAAAGGGTAGTGCCAATACTGCTTGAAGGGTTGCGACGCCTCGAATATCGAGGTTATGATTCTGCCGGAATTGTCTATTTGCAGGATGGACAGCTGGTAAAGCATCGCGCCAAGGGTAAGCTGGCACAGCTGGAAAATGTGATTGCTGATGCCATTATTGCCGATTCCCATATCGGTATTGGCCATACCCGTTGGGCAACCCACGGCGCGCCCACCACAGAGAATGCTCACCCCCATAGTGATTGCAGCGGTGAGCTGGTGGTGGTGCATAACGGCATTATCGAGAATTATCACTCTCTAAGAGATGAGCTGGTGGCAAAGGGGCACCATTTTTCCTCGGAAACCGATACAGAGGTATTGGCACATCTTATCGAAGAGCTGCTTGAAGATAACTTGCAGGATGCCGTTTACCGGGCGGTGCAGCGTCTGGAGGGCTCCTTTGCTATCGGTGTTTTATGGGCAAAGATGCAGGATACCCTGATTGCAGTGCGCAATCAAAGTCCTCTGGTGCTTGGGGTGGGTGAGGAGGGTTCTTTTCTTGCCTCGGATATTCCGGCACTGCTTCCCTATACCGATAAGGTGATCTTTCTTGATGATATGGAGATGGCGGTACTGACGGAAAAAGAGCGTCATATCTACTCCCTGCATGATGGCAGCGAGCGGCAGAAAGAGGTGCAGGAAATTCACTGGAATGCGGCGATGGCAGAAAAAGCGGGCTTTAAGCACTTTATGCTTAAAGAGATTTATGAGCAGCCGCAGGCCATTATCAATACGGTAAGTGGCAGGATTGATATAGAGAGCGGCCAAATCTCTTTGCCCGAAATAGGATTGCAGGCAGAAGAGCTTGATGCCATTGAGCGAATTGTGATTGTCGCTTGTGGCACCTCCTGGCATGCAGCCCTTGTCGCCAAATACTGGATAGAGCAGTATGCGGGCATTCCGGTTGAGGTGGATATCGCCTCGGAGTTTCGTTACCGTCGCCTGCTTCTCAACGAAAAGACCCTGACCATCGCCATTTCGCAATCTGGAGAAACGGCAGATACCTTGGCCGGAATCCGTATTGCTAGTGAGTTGGGGGCGAAAATTGTGGCAATCTGCAATGTGGTTGGTTCTACCATCACCCGTGAAGCAGACGGCACCATCTATACCCATGCAGGGCCGGAGATTGGAGTGGCCTCGACCAAGGCCTTTATTTCACAGCTGGCGGCGTTGCTGCTTTTTACCCTCTATCTGGCGCAGGAGAAAAAGAGCCTTGCCGCAGATGAGATAAAAAAACTTGGCAAACATCTTATTAACTCGGCAAATATTGTTGAGACGGTGTTGCCCGAGCTGCAGGAGAGCATCAAACATCTAATTGAAAAATTTTATGATAGCCGTGATTTTCTCTTTGTTGGGCGTGGTCTCAATTTCCCCATCGCCCTTGAAGGTGCGTTGAAGTTAAAGGAAATCTCCTATATTCATGCCGAAGGCTACGCATCAGGTGAGCTTAAACATGGCCCCATCGCCCTGATTGATAAGGATATGCCGGTGCTGGCGCTGGTTCCGCAGGACGAGGTATACCAAAAATCTATCTCCAATGTGGAGGAGATTAAGGCACGGCAGGGGCGCATTATCCTGATTGGAACAGAGGGAGATGAGCATCTGCAGACCATAAGTGAAGATATTATCTATCTGCCCAAGGTGGATGATGCGATAAACCCCATCCTCTATACCATTCCGGCACAGCTGCTCTCCTATGAGATTGCCAGCCGCAGGGGCTGTGATGTTGATCAGCCGAGAAATCTTGCCAAGAGTGTTACTGTAGAGTAGTTTCCTTATCTCCCCTCCCTTTTTTTCTGCTAGAAGGGAGGGGGGATACGTATTTTCCTTTTTTCTTTTATGTTATCAAAAGAGATTCTCACCTCAACGCCGCACTCTCCCGGTGTCTATCTTATGCTTGATGCCTCTTCTGCCGTGCTCTATGTGGGTAAGGCAAAAGATCTCTATAAGCGTCTCTCTTCCTATGTCCACCATTCTGGTAGTGATTGGAACAAGACCAGTGTTATGCTGCAGAAGGTTGCAACGGTAAAGACTATCCTTACCGCAACAGAGAAAGAGGCTCTGCTGCTGGAAGCATCTTTTATAAAAAAGCATAAGCCTCGCTACAATATTGTGCTGCGGGATGATAAGAACTACCCCTATATCAAGGTGAGCCTGCAGGAGGAGTGGCCACGGGTCTTTATGGCACGGCGCAAGGCAAAGGATGGTGCCAGGTATTTTGGGCCATATTCGTCTTCTGGGGCAATGTGGGCAAGTTTGCGCCTTATCTCCTCTCTTTTTCCGCTTCGTACCTGTAAGGGGACTGTGGTGCGCCCCCGCACCCGGCCTTGTTTGAACCGGCAGATTGGCCGCTGTCTTGCCCCTTGCGTGGGAGGAGTTGACCGTAAGCAGTATATGGTGCATGTACAGCAGGTGTTGATGATTCTTGAAGGGCGCAATAGGGAGCTGATTGCCACCTTGCAGACGGAGATGGAGGTGGCGGCAGAACGGCTCGATTTTGAGCGGGCAGCAACCCTGCGTGATCAGATTGCTGCACTTTCCCGCACGCTGGAGAGGCAGGTGGTTGCCTCCCATCATGGCAAGGATCAGGATGTGTTGGGTTTTGCCCGTCAGGATGCGGCGGTGGTGATTGTGGCACTTTTTATCCGTGATGGTTTGATCAATGGCAGCCGCAACTTTTTCCTCGCCGATCCTTATGGTGATGATGGTGCCATTGTCTCTCAGGTTCTAGCCCAGCTCTATGATGGAGATACCTTATTACCAAAGGAGATTTTGCTGCCCTTTCCTATTGATGATCAGCAGCTTCATGCAGAGAGCCTTTCTGATAATGCAGGCCATAGAGTCTATATAAAAACCCCGCAACGTGGAGATAATAGCCAGCTGGTGGCGATGGCAAATAGTAATGCCGAGCAGATTTTCGCTGATAAGGAGAAGAAAAAGAACTCCTGGGAAAGTCTTGCTGCATCAATGGTGCAGAGTTTGCACCTACAGCGCAAGCCCTTGCGAGTTGAGTGTCTTGATATCTCTAATATTAGCGGCAAGCAGGCAGTGGGTTCTCTGGTCTGTTTTACTGAAGGGGAGGCCGATAAAAAGAATTTTCGTCATTATCGTATTCGTACTGTTGATGGTCCCAATGATTATGCGATGATGAAAGAAGTGCTTGAGCGCAGGCTCACCCGGGGGATTGATGAAGATTCATTACCAGATCTCTTTATGGTTGATGGGGGCAAGGGGCAGCTTGGTATTGCCCTTTCTGTGGCCAAAGAACTTGGTGTTTATGACGAGATCGACTGGGTCGGTATTGCCAAGGAGAGAGAGGAAGAAGGGGAAAAATTATTTCGCCCAAACCGGAAAAATCCGATTTTACTACCAGCCCACAACCCCGTTTTGCTTTATCTGATGCGGGTACGGGATGAATCGCACCGCTATGGGGTAACGTTTCATCGTAAATTGCGCAATAAAGAGAGCCTTACCTCTGAACTGGACAGTATAAACGGCATTGGCCCTTCCAGAAAGCGGCAGTTACTCAAATATTTTGGCAGTCTTAAGCGGGTGCGAGAGGCAAGCCTAGAAGAGCTGCTGCAGGCTCCGGGAATAAACAAAATGCTGGCGGAAAATATCCACCAGCATTTCAGAGAAAAGAGTAAAAAGGATTAAGCTGCAAGAGCAGCAGGAACAGCAGAGGGAGTATAAAAGGGCAAGACAGTATTGCCAGTGGAGTTATCACGCTTGTCGTTAAGCACGGAATAGCCGCCATTATGCTGTAACTCAACAACCTCCCATGAATCTTCTGCCGCTTCAATTGCCTTCATCAAGCCAAGATGTTGGGCATGGCCAGCCTTATATGCCTGGATATGGCCAAGTACCGGAATCCCCAGAAGGGCGATATCGCCAATAAGATCAAGCACCTTATGGCGGACAAATTCATCTTCATAGCGCAGCCCGTCTTCATTGAGAATGGTCTTTCTGTTCCAGTGAATAGCAATAACGTTAGAGAGATTGCCACCCAGAGCCAAGCCATTATCCCAAAGGTGTTCCACCTCTTCCACATAACCAAAGGTTCTTGCTCGGGCAAGTTCCATAAAGTCATTGTTGGCACTATCAAAAGAGAATTTTTGTGTCTTGATGATTTCAGCATCAAAACAGATCTCTTCGGTAACCTTAAAGCCGTTATAGGGGGTAATGGTGAGGAGTTTATCCTCTTCCTGATAGGTGATAGGTTTGGTTATTTTCAGCACTCGCCGGGTTTTCTCCTGTCTTTTTCTACCGCTTTGGGTAAGCAAGGTGAAAAACGGCTCGGCACTGCCATCCATAATTGGCACTTCGTGAGAATCTACCTCAATATCGGCATTATCGATACCAAAGGCGTTAAGAGCCGCCATTAAATGCTCGGTGGTGGAGATATGGAACTCATCGGTGCCGATGGTGGTTGCCAGCCGGGTATCAAACATTACTGCCGGTATGAAGACCAACGCCACAAAAACTTACCGCCTTGCGGAGTGTGTATTGATAAGGATCGTGAGGTGTGTGCATAATATTCCTTGTAAAAGTAAAAAGTTATTCTGCACTCTCTTATCGCAAAAAACATACCTGAATGTAAATTATCTGTAAATTTCTATCTTTTTATGTGTTTTCAGGGTGTTGTATCGTTTTTTTTATAGAAATGCTCCTGGTATTGCTTTGTTTTTTTGTATAGGTACATGTGTGAAAAGACACATATTTTTCTTTTTGTGTGTGTGGAGAAACACTCTTCGTTGCTCTTCACTACAAGAGCGTTTCTCCTATATAAAGTTCTCTGCTCTCTAGAAGGTGGCAGGGAGTAGTGGAGGCGTATAGCTGTAAATATTGTTTCTGTCATGCATGGTTTTTAGAAGAAGCATTGCAGGAGTGTTGTATGCGCACAGAATTAAGCAATTGCAGAAATTGCTGGCGAATGCTTTGTTGCTCTCTGATATAAAAGGCCTTCGCACTTTGCTTGCCAATTACTCTTCTCGCAGCATCAATTGCCTGCTCCAGCTCGCCCAGATGATCAACCAGACCAAGAGCCTTTGCTTGCACACCATCATAAACCCGCCCCTGAGCAAGTTCTTCAGCCTTAGCCTTGTCCATCTTTCGCCCCTCAGCAACGATGTCGATAAAGGTGCGGTAGGTATGCTCCACCGATTGCTGCAAAATAGAGTGCATCGCAGGGCTTAACTCCTGCAGTGGTGTCTGGCTCTGCAGTTGTGGAGCAGTGGAGATGCCGTCATAGTGAACACCCACCTGCTCAAGGGTTCGCTGAAAGGTGGGCAGGGCACCAAATACGCCGATAGAGCCGGTAAGGGTTGATGGTGATGCCCATATCTCATCAGCATCGGCGGCGATCCAGTAGCCGCCGGAGGCAGCAATGGCTCCCATGGATACGATCAGTTTCTTGCCCGATTTTTTGAAATTTTGCAGCTCCTGACGAATAATTTCTGAGGCAAAGGCAGAGCCGCCGCCGGAATCTATCCGCAATACCAGAGCTTTTACATCAGGTGCATTTTTTGCGGAACGAATGCGCTTGGCGAGATTATCGCTGCCGATTGTGCCATTTTCCCCCTTGCCGTCAACGATGATGCCTTCGGCAACGATAATGCCAATCTCCCCCTTTCTTGACGAAAATGAGGGGGTAACGCCCGCATCGCCCAGGTAGTTATCAACAGAGATATAGCTTATCTTCTCCTTTATCGGTTTTTTACAAAGGATATGCAGGTAGTCCCTTATCTCTTCCCGATTATAGACGGCATCAACCAGCCCTTTTTTCAGGGCGAGTTCTGCACTATCTCCCTTTGTCTGCTGCAACTCTTCGGCAAGATTGTCCACATAATACTGCAGGGCACCTGGTGCGAGTTTTCTGTTTTTCTCTACCCGCATAGAAAAATCTTTCCACAGGGCATCAAGCCAGATGCGGCTCTGCTCTTTGTCGGCATCAGACATGGAGTTACGGCTAAATGGCTCTGTTGCCGACTTAAAGGTGCCCACCTTGAAAATATTGTAGTCGATATGGAGTTTATCGATAGCATCCTTGAAATAGAGTGAGTAGCGTCCCATTCCGTGAAGATCGACCCTGCCCATCGGATTAAGAAAAATTTTATCGGCATAGCTGGCAAGAAGGTAGTGCCCTTGAGAATAGCTGTCGGCGGCGGCAATAACCTTTTTGCCATTGCGGCGAAAATAGTGTAGTGCCCCGCCAATGGTCTGCAGCTGATTGATACCGGCACTGGTCATTTTTGAGGTATCAAGGAGGATTGCGGTGATGCGCCCGTCGCCCGCTGCATGTTCTATGGCATCAAGGACATCTTGCATAAAGGTCTCCCTTTTTGGGGTATCGTCCAGATCTTCAAGCAGTGTCTCTAATGGTTCGGGCAGAGAGCGTTTCTCAACCAGTTTTCCGACTAAGGAGACTTTAAGGATTGAGTTCTTCGGTATTTCTTGCGACACTTCTGCCTTATCCTTGGTGGTAATAATGGCAATACCAATGGAGCCAAGCAGAAAGAGAAGCAGAATATTGATAACCGCATTGCGAAAAATGGTAAAAATCCGGTCGATATAGCGCAGGATATTCCAGATGGTTTTTAACAAATCTTTCATAGGTGATGTTTTGTATTTATTGATAAAGTTATAAAAGTTATAAAAGTTGTAGAAAAGGGAGTGTCAGCTGTTGCGGACGTTGGCTGCTTTTTTCAAGTTTGCTTACGGTGATTCCCAGAAGCCGAATCTTTTTCCCTTGCAGAGGGGTGGCAGCAAGAAGCCTTGGCAGCATCATATTGATTTCTTGCTCGGAGGTAAAGGCTTTTCTGGTTGTTATTGAACGGGTAACAGTTGCAAAATCGGCAAAGCGAACCTTGAGCACAAGGGTAAAGCCCAGCAGTTTTTTTTGCTGTAGTACGGCACCAACCTTGGCAGATATCTGTTGCAGGATGGTTATGATCTGCTGGTAGTCGTCAATATCGTTTTCCATGGTTGTTTCGCTGCCCACCGATTTCCTGCCCCTTTTTGGCTGCACCGGGCGAAAATCCTGCCCACGGGCAATATGATAGAGAAAATCTCCCGCTTTGCCAAAATGAAAACAGAGGTCAGATCGACTCCAGCGCAGCAGATCCTCACCCGTTTTTATTCCCAGAAAGAGCATCTTTTTTTCCGTTACCCTACCAACACCAAAAAAGTTACCGATGGGAAGTGTTGCAATAAATTCTGTAGCACGCTCTGGAGGAATGACGGTGATACCATTTGGCTTATTGATATCCGAGGCGATTTTGGCAATAAACTTATTAAAGGAGACTCCGGCAGAAGCGGTAAGCCCGGTTGTGGTAAAAATTTCTTTGCGGATGCGCTGTGCCAATAGTGTTGCGGAAGGCTCGTTTTCCTTATTAGAGGTTACATCAAGAAATGCCTCATCAAGGGAGAGCGGTTCAACCAGGGGAGTATATTTACGAAAAATATCCATTATCGTAGCAGAAACCTCTCGATACCGTTCATGCCGGGGGCGAACAAAGATCGCTACAACACCCCGGCCTGTGGGAGAGCCGCCAACAATAAGTGGCTTTCCTCTGTATTGCGGGGTATCATGCTGTTCGACGCTTGCGAAAAAGGCATCCATATCAATATGGATGATTTTACGCATTTGCTGGTTGGTTGTGGGCATCACTTGTGGTTGGTAAATTTTTTTGATAGTGGTACTTTTCACAAGTACTGAATATTATATTGGGTTTTATGGTAAATGCCATGGGAAAAAATAGTGCGGTGGCTGCAAGCCTCTTTTTTGAAAATCTTCCGCAGCAGCAGTGTGATGCCCTGCTTGAAATTGGCAGGGAACGCTCTTTTGCCAAAGGGGAGATGATCTTTTTTGAAGGTGACCCCGGCAACGGTTTTTTTGTTGTTATAAGCGGAAAGGTAAAGGTTTTTAAGGTCGCACCTTCTGGTAAGGAGCAGATTCTTCATGTTTTTGGTAAGGGAGATATCTTTGGTGAGGTTCCGGTGTTTTATGGAAATCCTTTCCCTGCTTCGGCTGAGGCTCTTGTTGATGTGCAGGTGATGTTTTTCCCGCGGCAGGAGTTTATTCACCTGATTGAAAAAAATACCTCAATTGCCTTGGGGATGCTGGCGGTACTGGCAAAAAAACTGCGCAGTTTTGCCATAAAGATTGAGGATCTTGCGCTCAAGGAGGTTCCCGCCCGGCTTGCCGGTTATCTGCTTTATCTCAATGAGGAGCAGGGGGCAGAGGGCAGGGTAACTCTTGAGATCTCCAAGGGACAGTTGGCCAGCCTGCTGGGCACCAGCCCGGAAACGCTGTCACGAATCTTTAGCAAAATGGTGGAAGAAGGCTTGATTGCAGTGGATGGGCGCACTATAACCTTGCTCGATATGGAGGGGCTGGCACTGCGCTAACAACTTGGAACTATTCAAAGACTTTTGTTGGTTTGGGCAAAGCAAAATGGATACAATGAAGAGTAATGATAATGTGTTAATTTCTGTGATTATCCCTGCGTATAATCACCAGCAGTTTATAGGGGCGGCCATTGACAGTGTGTTGGCGCAGAGTGTGGAAGATTTTGAGCTGATTGTCATTGATGATGGCTCAACTGATGATACTTCCGGGGTAATCAAGGGATATAATGATCCCCGTCTGCGCTACTATCATCAGGAAAATCAGGATGCCTATAATACTATCAACCGTGGGCTTTCCCTTGCTAATGGTAAGTACATCTCTATTTTGAACTCTGATGATGTTTATACCACTGACAGATTTGAACGTATTCTGGAAGCCGTTGAGCAGCTGAAAAGAGATGAAAAGCCTTTTGCCGCAATGTTTACCGATGTTATTCCTATTGCAGATGATGGCGAGATCTTTACCGATCCTTCCTTTGGCTGGAATTTATGGCATAGTAAAAATCG
>PDWI01007461.1_pt1 | contig 13259 bp, 8 predicted proteins | sample 1430891 | NCBI WGS metagenome assembly PDWI01 (sample SAMN01162508, study PRJNA174530) | Oral metagenome, whole genome shotgun sequencing project. | biome: Marine environment; feature: Marine mammal; material: Swab sample of the gingival sulcus; isolation source: swab sample of gingival sulcus... | reverse complement strand
TATTTTTTCTATCTTGCCAATTTTGTTTTTTAAGACCATGCTTAAAAGAGTTTTGCAAAGTTTTTCGTCCTGCATAACAGTACAAAACATATAATCATCAGCAATGGTTAAATCTTCAAAGTTCTTCATACACCATATTTTACTATAAAAAATTCAATTTTTCAAGCATTAAATATTTTTTTCATTATACCTTGTTTTTAGAGTATTGTACCTTTTAACACTTGTTAAATCAGAAAATAAATTTTACCAAATTTAACAAATTTCATCTCTTCACTGTTGACAGATAAAAAATAAAGGTGTAAAATCCTGGAAATTTTAGGAGGACAAAAATGAAACTTAAAAAAATTTTTGTTAGCTTTTTTGCATTGGCTCTTTTGGTTATGCCAATGTTTGCTATGGGTAGCGGAGACACCGTTACATCTGACCGTGCAGGTAACCCTATTACTGTGCCTGAAAAAATAGAAAAGATTGCATCATTAGCACCATCAAACACACATATTCTTGATGCATTGGGTATGTCAAGCAAAATTATTGCATTGGATACATACTCACAAAAACCGGCCGCTTTGAAAAAAGATGTGCCCGTTTTTAACATGATGAAGCCTGATGTCGAAAAACTTATTAAGCTTAATCCAGATGTGGTCTTTATAACAGGTATGTCAAACGCAAAAGGAGCTGATCCTTTCAAGCCTGTAAGAGATGCCGGTATCTGCGTAATATGTATTCCTTCCAGTAATTCAATTCAAGGCATTTATGATGACATTATGCTTATTGCAAATGTTACCAAAACTTCCGGTGAGGGTAAGGCTATTGTATCTGACATGAAAAAGAAAATAGCTTCTTACAAAAAAATTGCAAAGAAAATTCCTGCCGAAAAACAAAAAACCGTTTACTTTGAAATTGCAGCCGCACCTTATGCTTACAGTTTTGGTACAGATACATTCTTGAACGAAATCATTGAATTGATTTCGGCAAAGAATATCTTAGCCGACCAAAAAAGCTGGGTATCTGTTTCTGAAGAAATTGTTTTGGCAAAAAATCCTGATGTAATTTTGACAATCGTAAATTATCTTCCAAAACCAATCGAAGAAATAAAAGGTCGTCCGGGTTGGAACACATTGAATGCAGTAAAAAACAATAAAGTATACAGAATTGATACAAATTCAGCATCGCAACCATGCCAAAACATTGTTAAGGCAATAGATGAAATCGCAAAGGCAGTTTATCCTGAATACTTTAAGTAAAAACAATTTATGAAATTCAAGATTACAATTTCTTTTTGCTTTTGTATTCTTGTAATACTTTTGGGGGTTGGAATAGGCTCTGTGTTTATTCCGCCCTTAAATATTATAAAAGTAATAATAAGCAAATTATTTTTTTTAGAAATCCCAAAAAATATTAAACCCAATATTGCGGCCATAGTTTGGAATGTAAGATTACCACGCGCACTTACCGCATTCATCGCCGGCGGAACACTTGCAGTTAGCGGAACCATTATGCAAAGCGTTTTGAAAAATCCGCTTGCTTCTTCTTACACATTGGGTATTTCTTCGGGGGCATCACTTACAGCCGCAATCAGTTTGATTTTTACCGTTCCGTTTTTAAAGTATTTTTCGCTTCCCGTTGCAGGTATGACCGGGGCTATGCTGAGTATACTTTGTGCCGTAAAATTTGCAAACGCAATCGATAAACGCTTTTCAAATACTACTATTGTTCTTGTGGGTATGACATTTTCGCTTTTTGTAAACGGCATTATGACAGTCTTACTTGCGCTTAATCGCGAAAAACTCGGACAGCTTATTTTTTGGCAGATGGGCAGTTTTGCGACACATGGCTGGAAAGGCTTTTTAGCCATCATGCCTGTAAGCATTATCGGCACACTCATACTGGTATCCTATTCACGAGAAGCTGATGTGCTTACATTCGGAGAAGAGCAAGCCTTGAGTATTGGTGTTGATACAAAAAAAATAAAACGCATTTTACTTTTTCTTTCTTCGGGGATTACGGGGGTCGTTATTGCTTTTGTCGGGGTAATCGGTTTTGTTGATTTAATTTCACCGCATGTTGTGAGAAAATTTTTTGGCTCATCTCATAAAACGGTAGTTCCAATGGCTTTTATCATAGGTGGAACTTTAATGGAGCTTTGCGATTTAGTTTCCAGAACAATTTTAAGCCCGATTGAATTACCCGTTGGGGCAGTAACCGCAATTATAGGTGCACCGTTTTTTGCTTATGTTTATTTTTCAAAAAGGAAAGTAAAAAATGCTTGAAGTAAAAAATCTCACAGCCGGTTATTCGCAAAGCCAAAAAATAATAAAAAACATTTCCCTGAAAGTAAATACAGGTGAGCGTATATGTCTACTTGGCCCGAACGGTTGCGGTAAAACAACATTACTAAAAGCTATTGCCGGAATAATTGAAAGTAGCGGAGAAGTTTTAATAGACGGAAAGCCTTTTTTCAATTTGCCCAGAAAAGAAATCGCAAAACAAATTGCAGTTATGGAACAGCTTGAATCAATTTACTTTCCGTACACTGTTTTCCAAACCGTGATGCTCGGTCGATATGCTCACATACACGGCAGTGCTTTTTCTGCACCCACAAAGCAGGATAAACAACAAGTAAACAAAGCACTTGAAGCTGTTGATTTAACTATGCTAAAAGACAACATGATTACCGCTCTTTCAGGCGGTCAACTTCAGCGTGTTTTCCTTGCCCGTATTATCGCACAAAATCCTAAAATAATACTTTTAGATGAGCCGACAAATCATCTTGATTTAAAAAACCAAATACACACAATCGATTTTTTAAAAAAGCACAGCGAAAAAAATAATATAACTATCATAGGTGTTTTCCATGATTTAAATCTGGCAATGAGATTATCAGATGAAATGGTGTTTATGAAAAACGGACAACTCGTTATTTCAGGAAATAAAGAAAAAGTATTAAATTCAAAAACATTAAAAGAAATTTATGAAATGGATGTTATAAGCTATATGCGCGACATCAGTAATTTTTGGAAAACAAAGTAAACAAGTTAAAGTAATTACTTCTATTCGGTAATTACAATATCGACTTTTATGTCATGCGAATCTACGGGTAATTCGCTTATAATTTGCATTCGATAACAAATACCTGCAGTCGTAATTTTAGAGCGAAGATTTCCTGCCTTAGCAAAAAGAGATGAAAAAAATACATCGTAAAAACCGCCTCCGCGTCCCATTCTTTCACCGTGTTTTGTAAATGCACGCCCCGGAGTTAATATTATCAGTGGAAGTAAACTTGAAATATCCGAAACAGGGTACAGGAGTGGGCAGGTTTCTGTCGGCTCCGGAATTCCAAAACTGCCGGATTTAATGCTTTCTGTATTTTCTAAGCCTTTAAAGCTGACTTTTCTAAACAGAATATCTTTACCCTGAACAACCGGTAAACCTATTTGTTTGCCATCGGAAAATGCGGCTTTTAAAATACCCTCGGTCGGGAATTCGTCCCATAACGGCAAATAAGCAAATATGGTTTTTGCATCTTTGTAAGCAGGGATTTTTCGTAAAAACATTTTGCATTCATTTTCATTATCGAATCGCATTTTTGTTTTTTCGATAATATTCAATCCCGATGTGCTTTTAAGACTATTTCGTATTTGTTTTCGTAATTCTTTTTTTTCTAAATTTAATTGTGTATTCATTTTTGCTTATGCTTAAATTTGTTTAGAGCAATGCTTGCAAAAGTCAAATTGACTTTTGCAAGCGACTTTTGAGCTTAAATAGCCTTTGTTTCTGCAATTAAAAATTCTTTATGCTCTTTATCAAGTTGTGGCGAAAGTGCTTCACACACTGTAGCGTTATAATCATTCAGCCACTTAACTTCATCATCACTTAAAAGCTCTTTAATCACAGGTTTTGTGCTGATAGGGGCGAGTGTAAGGGTTTCAAATTTATTGAACAACCCGTACTCGGTTTTCAAATGCTCTCTGGTAACAACAAGGTTTTCAATTCTGATACCGTATTTACCCGCAATATACATACCCGGCTCGTTAGATGTTATCATGCCTGTTTTTATCGGCTCAAGTATACTCGCCCTCTGCGAAATAGACTGAGGTCCTTCATGTACTGAAAGTAAATATCCTACACCGTGTCCCGTTCCGTGATTATAATCTTTGCCGGCAGCCCAAAGAGGCTGGCGACAAATTGCATCAAGTGCAAAACCTGTTGTGCCGTTTTTAAACTTAGCCATTGCCAACCTGATGTGCGATTTTAAAACATAGGTGTAGTCTTCTTTTTCTTCATCTGTTAAAGGCCCTAAAGGTATGGTTCTGGTAATATCCGTAGTGCCGGTATAATAATGCCCGCCTGAATCCAAGAGCAAAAAACTCTTTGGCTGAAGCGTTGCGGCAGACTCTTCGGTCGGCCCGTAATGCACAATCGCACCGTTTGCCCCGTAACCGGAAATAGACTCAAAGCTGTCTTCAATAAAACCTTCGCCTTCAGAGCGGAAGTCGTGAAGTTTTTTTGAAACATCCAACTCGTTAATTCCTTTGTCTGCATTGTCAACTACCCACTTCATAATTTTAACCATGGCAACACCGTCAATCTTCATGGTTTTTTTAAAGTTTTCAATTTCAACATCGTTTTTTACAGACTTCATATCGACAGTAAGGTTTTTGCCTTCAATTATTTTTGCAGTAATTTTGCTTTTCAAAAAAACATTAGTTCGCGAAAAGTCCAAATACACATTGCCGGAAAGTTTTTCGGCTTCAGTAAAAACACTTTCATAATCCATTATTACAACGCCCTGACTTTCCAAATAGTTTTGAACATCTTTTCCGACCTGGTTTTTATTTACAAACAGAATGGCTCTTTCCTTATCAACCAAAGCATAAGATGTTACAACAGGATTGCATTTTACATCGCTGCCTCGAATATTAAACAAATAACACACATCTTCCAACGCACCTATTATAGTGGCATTTGCATTATGGTCTTCCAAGCCTCTGCGAACTTCCGCAATTTTTTCTTTTGCATCTTTACCGGAATATTTAACATCTAAAATAAATGCATCGCTTGCTTTTAACTGAGGTCTGTCAGTCCAAATTTCGCCGATTAAATCCAAGTCGGTAACAAACTCAATTTGCGGATTTTTCTTTGCAATGGAATTATAAAGTGTAACCGAGCAAGACTTACAATCCGCACCAAGTCTGCTGCCTTTATCTGCTTCTTGATTTAAAAACTCGGGAATTGTCGGCACACCCGGCTCACCCATTTTATATAAATCGATACCGGTGCCTTCAAGCTGAGACCCTGCCTGCAAAAAATATCTGCCGTCAGTCCAAAGACCTGCCTTATCTGCGGTAACTACAACCGCCCCCGCAGAGCCTGTAAAACCTGAAATAAATGCCCTCGTTTTATAATGCTCCGGCAAATATTCACTCATGTGCGGGTCAGATGACGGCACATAATAAAAATCAATGTTTCGCGCTTTCATCTTTTTGCGTAATTCTTCTAAACGCTCTTTTACATTCATAACGCTCCTCCGTAAATTGTCAGGATAATGATACATCTTTTTTAATTTAAAGACAATAGAAATAAATAGAAATAAATAGAAAGTAAAAATAAATTGCAGGATATTTTTTTAGCTGACGCCAACCCCACGGGCTCGCATAATCTTTTGCCCTCTACCGGAATAAATGAACAACGCTTCTTCTGCCGGCGAAGGTTGTTTTTGTTTAATTTTAATCGGGCAAAAGGATAGACTTCGCCCGTTAAAATCAGGTTAAATAAACTTAATTTTAGGCGGGGGGTAAAAACAGAAAACCGGCGAGTGATACACCTTCGCTTGCCTGATTTAAAAATGCTTAGTCTATCCTTTTCGGCGATTATTTTTTTAAGAAGAGGCGGTCTACTGAAAGAGAACGCCGATTAAGGTGCACGAAAAAGCCGAAAAGATTATGCCAAGCATTTTGGGTTGGATGCAAAAGCGAAAGCGTTGCACAAAAAATGTTTACTATAATAAAAAAAAAGCTTGAACGATAATTTTCGCTCAAGCTTTAGAGGGGGACATTTTTAAACTTTAAACTTATCAACTTCATCTGAAAGGTTGTTGATGCTTTCTTTGTTTTTTTGTGTCAGGTCGTTTACTTCATTAACGGCGTTGTTGATTTGTTTTGCACCGGCAGCCATTTCGTTCATGCTGTCCGTGATGACGCGTGTAAGCTCGTCCAGATTTCGCATTTCTTCTGCAACCTGCTCACCGCCTTTTAACATTTCCGCAGAGCCGTCTTTTACTTCTCGTGTTATGTTGTGGACACTTTCTACGAGGGAAAGAAGTTTGCCGCTTTGCTCTTTTCGGGTTTCAGCGATTTTCATTATGTCGGCACTTCGCATTTTTACTTCGTTGACTTTCTCGAAAATAGAAGCAAAACTCATTCCGATATTATTTGACGATTGCGAAACCGTTTGTATTTCGCCACTTAAATTTTTTAATGCTACAGTAATTACTTTTGCCTGTGAAGAAGATTCTTCTGCGAGCTTTCTGATTTCGTCTGCAACAACGGCGAACCCTTTACCGGAATCGCCGGCGTGAGCGGCTTCAATCGCCGCATTCATGGCAAGCAAATTTGTCTGGCTTGCAATGTTTTGAATTATGTTTGATGCTTCAAGAAGACTTCCTGATTCTTCCAAAATCTTTTGCACTTCCTGCTCCGATTCATTTATAATGTTTTTACCTTCCGATGACTCATCAACAAGGGCATCGATAAGCCTGTCGTTTCTGTCCAAGATATTGCGTGTTTCAGCCGTGGTTTTATTGCTGTCGTCTATAATTCGGGTAAGTTCTTGTAATTTTTCAATTTGATTTGCGATGCGTCTGTCAAGGCTTTGAATGGTGCGGATTATTTCTTCCATAGTTGCGGAAGTTTCGGTAACGCCGGCACTTTGGTTTAATACCTGTCCCTTTACGCCTTCGATATTTGCGCTGACTTCGTTGATTGAGCTTGCCGTTTCCGACATATTACCTGCAAGGATCTGGCCGGTATCTCTCATATTGTCTGTGTTTTCCAAAACCTCTTTCATAGAGCCTGCAATTTTTGCGATTGTCTCGTTAAAATATAATGACACTTGGGTAACTTCATCATTTCCGTTCACAGGCAGTCTTGCTCGTAAATCTCCGTCTCCTTGCGAAATATTTTTTAAGGCTTTTGAAACTTTTTGTAAAGGTTTTATCATTCCCCTTGCAATTCCCCAGATAATAATTAATGCAATAATATCTATACCAATTGCAATAGCTAAAATTACATTTTGCAGATGATCAATTGTATCTAAAAATTCATTTTTTGGTGCTCTGACTACAACAGTCCAACCTGTAGTTGCTATGCGTGCAAACGAGGCTATATTATAAACACCTTTATAGTAATAAAAACCTACATCCGGTTTTTTTGACGATAAAGCTTTCTTTTCAAATTTTACAAGCTCTTCCAATGTTGGCTCATTTTTAACCTTAATGGAAGCATTGGCCTTGCTTGTAACAAGGTCCAGTACTTTGTGTGCAATAACGGTTTCGTTTTTATCAATAATATATGCACCGCCGGTTTTAGCTACGGTGATGTCCTTAATGTAGTCGACCAATGCAAGCCCGTCAAAATCACCCAAAAGAGCTCCAATTACATTTTTATTATTGTCATAAATTGGAACTGCAATTGTAATACAAAAAGAGCCAAGTTTATCTTTATATGGCTCTGTAATAAAGTGTTTACCCTGCATTGCAGTTTTGTAATAAGCACGCTCTGAAACATTTAGTTTTGTACCGTCAGAAAGATGTAAATATCCTTTATCATCACAAATATACAATGCTGTTAAACTTGTATCCTCTGCTTCTTTGTTTAATCGTATGGCCTTTTCGGTGTAGCTGATGTCTTTGTTTTTAAACATTGACATACGGGCAACAGTATTTAAATGAGTGAAATCACTTTTAATTGATTTTTCAATTATCTTTGCCGTATCAACAGCTTTGTTTTTAAGGTTGTGTTCAACCTTTTCCATAACGGCTTGTTTTGCAATGTGTACTGCGGGAATACCTAACAAGCCCATACAGATAATAACCATTAAACCGAATGTAATCATAAGTTTATACTTAATAGAAAAAAGTTTTCGCCCATCATTAATGTTTTTCAAATCTTTAACCTCCAAAATGTAAAAAATAATCCGCGCACTTAAAACTCAACCTTATTTTCTAAGTGCCTTTAGTTGACATCTTTTTAGGAAGACAGGAAAAAGATTGTAAAACTGTTGATTAGATATGCCCCTTCAAATAGTTAAGTTGCACTACATAAAAAAACATTGTGGAAATAGAAATTAGAATATTCCGATTACGGAATTTTTGAATTCAATACATGTATCACCAGAGACCTCCTGCTAAAAGAGTTAAATTCTGAACTTTATAAATACACATACTTTTGAATGAATAAACAGAGTTAAATACAATTCGCCACAAATTTTACAACAGACTTGTCATAAAAACCGCAACGTTAGGATAATGACATTTTATATTATCAAAAAAAAATTGTCAAGCGTTTTTTTAAATTTTATAAAAAAAATTTAAATTTTTTGGGCGAACCCCTTCGTTTACACTAAAGTGTAAACGAAGGGTCGGCGTATTAAAAGCTTTCGCTATCGCTTCGACTAAAAATGCGTCTAAAATTGACGCCGCATTTTTATTTTGCACCGTGTTTAACACAATATTAAACACGGTGCAACTTTTAATGTGCCTTTCGCATTGCAAAGCAGTAAAAACCCTGCAATGCGTTTACATATTATTGGTTATCCGATGGGTTTATTTTTTTACTCATAATTTTTTTCTTTATGCGATATGGCTTTTTCTATAAAACCTGTAAACAATGGATGAGGTTTGTTCGGCCTTGAAGCAAATTCAGGGTGGAATTGAACCGCAACATACCACGGGTGATTTTTGAGCTCTGCTATTTCCACTAGGTTTCGCTCTTGATTTATACCCGAGAAAATCATATCGGTGTTTTCAAAATGGCTTCTGTAATCATTATTGAATTCATAGCGATGTCTGTGTCGCTCTTTTATTTCGGACGATTTATAAGCACCGTGTGCTTTAGTTCCGTCTTTAACATTGCATTGATAAAGACCGAGCCTGAGGGTTCCGCCAACTTTTAATCCCTGCCTGTCGGGCATAATGTCAATTATAGGGTTTTTGCAGTTCGGAAACACTTCGGCGGAATTAGCGTCTTCTATTTTCAGTATATTCAGAGCAAATTCGATTATGGCAATTTGCATGCCTAAGCAAATGCCGAAAAACGGTGTTTTCGATTTGCGTGCGTATTCGGCGGTTAATATCATGCCTTCAATTCCGCGTTTACCGAAACCGCCCGGCAGAATTATTCCGTCAAAGCCTTTTAGTGTTTTTTCTGCTGTTTCAGCAGAGTCTATGTTTACCGAATCTATCCAGCTCAGTTCAAGTTTTGCCTTATAAAAAATACAGGCTGCCGTTAATGCTTCTGCTACGCTCAAATAGGCATCGTGAAGCTCGATATATTTACCGACTAAGGCAATAGAGACAGTTTTTTCGGGCTTGTGGTATGAGTCAAGCATGGCCTTCCATTGTGTCAAATCCGGCTCTTTGCTTTCAAGACCGAAATGTTTGCATATTACTTTTCCAAGCCCTTCGTTTTCGAGCATAATCGGCACTTCATAAATCGACTTTGCCGTGTAGTTTTCGATTATTGCATCAAGGGGGATATTTGAAAAAAGGCTTAACTTTTCTCGCACGGATTTTGTAAGTTTTCTTTCGCTTCGACAGATTAAAAAATCCGGCTGGATACCGAAACTTAAAAGCTCCTTTACACTGTGTTGCATTGGTTTTGTTTTAATTTCGCCACAACCTTTTAAAAAAGGCAATAGTCCAAGATGCACAAAAGCACAGTTTTTCTTTCCGACTTTAAATCTTATTTGGCGAATAGCTTCTATAAAAGGTTGTGCTTCAATATCTCCGACTGTTCCGCCTATTTCGGAAATAACAAAATCGGGGTTATCTTCTGTGGCTTTTAAAATACGTGATTGAATTTCATCGGTTACATGCGGGATAACCTGTACCGTGCCTCCGTTATATCCGCCCGAGCGCTCTTTTTCAAGAATTGTTTGATACACCTTGCCGGCACTTGTACTGTTAAATTTATGCAACGGAACATCGGTGAATCGCTCGTAATGGCCTAAGTCCAAGTCGGTTTCGCCACCGTCTTCGGTTACAAAGACTTCACCGTGTTGATACGGATTCATTGTACCCGGGTCTATGTTGAGGTATGGGTCAAATTTTTGTATAACAACGGAATATCCGCGACTTTTTAATAATAGCCCGATAGAAGCTGCAGTAATTCCTTTGCCCAAAGATGAAACAACCCCGCCTGTGATAAATATAAATTTTGAATTAATGCTCATAAACCAAATCCCACCTGAAAATACAGTATACATTTTTTAGCCTTTTTCTGCAATAGGTTTTTAAATTCAAAGTTCAGTTATTTTCATACGCTCTTGTTTCAGGGCGTGATTTTTAAGCAGAAAACCGGCGTGTAAAAAATGAGGAAATTACTTTAAGTACTTTCCTCAATTTTTTCTTTCAATTCGCTTAACCCGATTATACAGAGAGGTGTCTATCCTTTCGGCCGATTGTTTTAAGCAGTAAAGACCTTTGAGCGGAGGGAAAAGAGTCGATTGGTATTTTTCAGAAAAGGACGAAAGATTATGCGCCTCTCGTGGGGTTGCAAAATGTTTGCTTTGGTGTTATTAAGCTCGTGGTTTTTTAATTATTTATTCCAAAGCAAACATTTTAAAAAAAAATTGTTTTAAGTAATTTACATTGTTTCCAAAAATGGAACTAAGATTAAGTGCATTGCGTTTTGTAGCACAATTTTTACTGCCTTTGCAAGCTCGAGTCTTGTTGCCATAAGTGATGCGTCTTCGCAAGAGAGTATAGGGCAGTCTCGGTAAAATCGGCTGAAGTCTTTTGCCAATTCGTAAAGGTAGTTTGCTATAAAGCCCGGGTCAAACTGCTCGGCGGCTTTTTGAACTTGTTTTGGAAATGCTTCAACGGATTTTAGCAATGTCCATTCCGATTCGCTTGCCAAAAGTTCGGGGTTTATTTCGGCCTGTTTTAGTTTTTCCCGTATTTCAGGAGAGGCGGCTTTGCGCAGTATCGAAGAAATGCGTGCGCCCATGTACTGTAAATACGGGCCGGTGTTGCCGCTGAATGAAAGCGATTCTTTTGGGTCAAAAAGCATGTCTTTACGGGGCGTTACCTGCAATAAAAAGTAATGCAATGCACCGAGTGCAATTTTTTCGGCAACGGCTTTTGGGTCTTGCACTGCTTCTTCACGGCCTTTTTGTTTAATTTCGGCAATTGCGCCGTCTCGCAATTTGTTGATTAGGTCATCGGCATCGACTACCGTGCCTTCGCGGCTTTTCATTTTACCCTCAGGCAGGTTTACCATGCCGTAAGAAAGATGAAACAAATTTTTTGCCCATTTGTATCCGAGTTGTTCCAACAGATAAAACAGAACTTTAAAATGATAATCCTGCTCATTTGCAACGACATAAATTAAGCTGTCGAATTCCCAATCGCCGTGGCGACAAATCGCAGTGCCGATGTCTTGGGTAATGTAGAGTGAAGTACCGTCTCCTCGAAGTACGATTTTTTTATCGAGGCCTATCGGCTCTAAATCAACCCAAACCGAATTATCTTCTTCGCGGTACAGCACGCCTTTTTCCAAGCCCTTTAGAATTTCGTCTTTTCCGAGAAGGTATGTTTTGCTTTCAAAATATATTTTATCGAATGAAACACCGGTGCGCTCGTATGTTTCTTTAATACCGCTCATAGCCCAATTGTTCATTGTTTGCCAAAGATCCAATAGCTTAAGGTTATCGCCTTTTTCCCAGTCTCTAAGCATAGCTTGAGCTTCTTCGTTTGCCTCGGGGTGCTCTTTGGCATAATTGTTAAACGCAACGTACATATTGCCGACAAAGTGGTCTGCTTTTATACCTTCCGATTCGGGAGTTTTGCCTTCTGCCAGCTTTTTATACGCCAGCATTGATTTACAGATATGTACACCGCGGTCATTTACAATGTTTACTTTAAAAACTTTTGCCCCGCAAAATTTTAGAATTCTCGAAATACTTTCGCCGAGAGCATCGTTTCGTAAATGCCCTAAGTGAAGAGGCTTGTTGGTATTCGGGCTTGAAAATTCAATCATGATTTTTTTACCTGCCAAATGTTTAAGCGCCCCGTAATTTTCGCCGGCAGTGCAAGCCTCGGCTAACACTTTTTTTGCCAAATTTCCCTTTGGCAAAAAAATATTTAAATACGGACCCATAACCTTAACTTCGCCCAAATTATCGGCTTCGTCAGAGTTGATGCTTTCTGCCAGTTTTTCCGCAATTTTTGCAGGTGACATTTTAAAGGCTTTCGCAAATGCAAACATAGGAATTCCGACATCGCCCATTTGGGGATTTGGCGGTGCTTCCAAATTTAAACACTCCGCAAGAATTTCATCGGCTCCTTGAGGCTTCAACTTATTCAAATGCTTTACGGCAATTTTTCGCCATTCTTCTCTTATATCCACACACGCTCCTTAAAAACCGGATTATACATTAAAATTCCGATTTCTGCAATACGATTTTGAATATTCTGTGTTCATAATATAGCATATAAGTGAGTTTATAATAGAGCGTTTCACGCTCTTTAAAACCCGCTTTCGCCGCATAATCTCCTGCTCTTTATTTAAAAGATAAGTGGAGACGATGTTTCGTGAAATAATTTTAGCGAGTTTTGGCAAAAGCCAAAACTTGGCAGGGTGACAATCACCCGGAATGGGTGATTGTCATATAGGACGGGTGATTATTACCCTCAAGACATGGACGTCTAAGAAAAGTCGTGGATAGATGGCGCTCACCAAATCAGGTTAAGCGAATTTGGCTTTAAATGCCGGTATTCTGCAAAAAAGCTCGTATTTACCCGCAATCGATGTTTGGTTAAAAGAAGACTGTTTTTAATCACCGCTATGAATGCTGATTGCGCTTTTTGGTATATAAAAACTACATGTTTTTTAGACTATGTTGTAAGTAGTAAATCTACTATAATCTATTTTCTTTTAAAGTTCCATTCACATATTTATGAATAATACTTGTTACTAATGTTTGATAAGGAATTCCCTCTTCCATTGCACGACTTTTTAATTGCAACAAATCTTTTTTTG
>PDWI01007460.1_pt1 | contig 13265 bp, 12 predicted proteins | sample 1430891 | NCBI WGS metagenome assembly PDWI01 (sample SAMN01162508, study PRJNA174530) | Oral metagenome, whole genome shotgun sequencing project. | biome: Marine environment; feature: Marine mammal; material: Swab sample of the gingival sulcus; isolation source: swab sample of gingival sulcus... | reverse complement strand
TAGGTCCGCCGATATTGCGAGATTGAATCCGTTGCTTTTACACTGATCCGGTTTGAGTGTCAACCGGATCACTCCTTTTTACGCGGTCGGCTATCTCTGGCCGGGCGTTGTGTTTTGGCGTGGGGGGCGCTATGTCTGCGACGTCTTGGCCGGTGATGCCCACGGTAATTTTTGGAGGCCTGTTTTTTTGGGCGAGGTGAGGGGGCAGGCAATTGAGCATCCAATGCGGGCGTTGGATATTCACAGGAGATGCTGTGGCCCAGCACGTCTTCTATTTTCGGAATTTGAAAAGAACTCATCTCATCTGCAAAACTAATGGCGGTGCCGGTTGCACCGGCCCGTCCGGTCCTGCCGATACGGTGGATATAATGCTCAGGTTCAATGGGCAGGTCATAGTTTATAACATGGCTGATGTTTTCAATGTGCAGGCCCCGGGCAGCAACATCTGTGGCAACCAATACGTTGATGATGCCTTTTTTAAACAGCTCAAGCACTTTGAATCGTTTGTCCTGGGAAACATCGCCAGAAAGTATACCGGCTTTCTGGCCGTAGCGTGACAGCCGTTCAGATAAATAACGGGCGGTATCTTTTCGATTGACAAAAATGATGACCCGTTCCAATTGTTCAGTGATGAGCAGATTGCATACATGTTTAAATTTTTCATCTTCAGTGGTCAGATAGACAATCTGTTCAATGGAGTCTGCTGCGACTTGTTCTGGTGCAATTTCAATTTGTACAGCATCTTTGGTCCATGAATCGGCAAGACGGAGCACTTCATCGGTAAGTGTCGCCGAAAAAAACAGGGTTTGGCGTTTGTCTTTATACGGGGTCATATATACAAGGCGGCGGACATCGGGAATAAACCCCATATCCAACATCCGGTCCGCTTCGTCAATTACAAGGATTTCAATTCGCGACAGGTTAATCAGCTTCTGTGAGATAAAATCCAAAAGTCGACCCGGTGTGGCGGCAATGACATCAACGGGTTTTTCCCTGAGCATGGACTGTTGTTTCTTATATGCAGTACCGCCGAAAATGGAAACGATTCTCAAATGGGCGTATTTCCCTAAGCCTTTGAAGTCTTTTTCAATTTGATGGACCAGTTCTCGAGTGGGGGCAAGAATCAATGCCCGGGGAAAGCCTTTCTCGCGTTTGATGGCGTTGCGGGTGAACTGGTTAATAAGGGTAATGATAAACGTAGCGCTTTTGCCGGTGCCTGTCTGGGCCTTAGCTGTTGCGTCTTTTCCTTTGAGGGTGTGCGGCAGGAGCTGTGCCTGAATATCGGTGCAGAATTTGAAATTCAGATCGCAAATGGCATGCATTAATCCCTGGGTGAGATTCAGATCATGGAACCGTGTTTTGCCCTCTTGTGGTGCTACCTGGAATTTGTCAATGGTCCAGCGCGGCTTTCTGGTTTTTTTGGGACGCGGGGGCGTTACGGCAGGGGTGTCCTTTAACGGGGATGCGTCGTCACTTATGGGGGTGTGTCGCTTTGGGGGGGACGGTGTCTTTTTTCTAAAAAGGGCTTTGAAAAATCCTATGAGTTGCTTCAAGATGTACTGTCTTATTTAAGTTTGAGATCACAGGGCATGTCCGATGGACACAGCTATAAACAATTCGGCTTAAACGCCGTTTTTTTGTTTCTAACAGACAGACGATACTTTGTGAAGTAAAAATTTTATCCAAACGCCTATTCGACAGGGGGCCGGATACCATGTGTGGCATCGATGGATATTCAAATCCGTTTCACTTGACATTGGGACATTGAAAAATCATTCAACTATTGAGACTGCGCATTTATTTTTGTTTTAACACAACGAGTTAACTGTGTAGGAGATACGGGCAAAACCACTTGACTTTTCAAGTGTTTCACGGTATTGTTCGTCCAAGAAATAACCTCTTTGATAAGGCGTTTGGTATGCTCATAGTATCAAATTTTTTACAAGCTGTAGCAGTGGTCCTGGACTGGGCACTGAATATTTATTGGTGGATTATCATTATCGGAGCTGTTTTGTCCTGGATCCGCCCGGATCCCTACCACCCTGCGGTCCGTTTTTTGAACCAGGTTACTGAACCTGTGTTCTATGAGATCAGAAAGCGGCTTCCCGTGGTGTTTGGGGGGATGGACCTTTCCCCGTTGATTGTGCTGGCTGCCATTCTATTTCTTCAAACCTTTGTTGTGAATAGCCTGTTTCAACTGGCCCGCTCCCTTTGATAGCTTTATCCCGAGCAGCGAATTTGGCCATTAGAATAACAGCAAAACTTAAGGAGGTCCCATGGGCGTTACACCGCTGGTTGTCAAACAAAAGGCATTTTCAACCCGGTTTCGAGGGTTTGATGTCAAGGAAGTGGATGACTTTCTCGAAGAGGTAGCCCGGGAACTGGAAGCTCAGGATCGTATCATCGAATCCTTAAGAGAAAAAAATCATCGCCTTGACCTGGAAAACCAGGGATATCGTAAGCGGGAAGATGCCATGAAAAATGCGATGTTCCAGTCTCAGAAGGTGCTGGAGCAGATGAAGACAAATGCCCGAAAGTCTGCACAGGTGTTGATTGCCAATGCAGAAGTGGAAGCCGAAAAAATTTTGAACCGGGCCCATAAACGCCTTTCACAGCTTCATAGCGATATTACCGAACTCAAGCGCCAGAGAATTCAACTTGAGATGCAGATCGGTTCAGTGTTAGAATCTCATTCAAAGATGCTTGAAATGAGCAAGGAAGAAAACATAGCGGCCGATGAATCTGATGCCTCCTTAAAATTTATCAGACAAGCCTAACGTCGTCACTGTTGTGCGTGGGGCGTTAGCCGGGTGGCGCAAAGGGCATCCGTCTCGTAATTAATTTCAAGTATAGAAATACGTATGAAAGAATCAAATTAACTCATTCATTTCTTTCATACGTTGGTGTGGGTTTGCCTCGGTGATAGACCCGGTTGGCCCATGGTCGGTTTTCGCAGTAACTATATACTTTAATTCCAGAATGAAAAGGTGTTTCAATGGCTGAGATTGATGCGTTTTTCAAGCTTATGCACGATCAGGGCGCCTCAGACCTTCATCTGGCCTCGGGCCAGCAGCCGGCACTGAGGCTTAATGGCGATATCGAACGAATTAAATACGACCGCCTGACGTCTGACCGGTTGCGGAGGATGCTCTATGAAATTACATCCCAGGAAAAGATAAAAATTTTTGAAGAAACCGGGGATGTTGATTTTGGTTACGAAATCCCTGGTATGGCCCGGTACAGGGCCAATTATTTCATGCAGAAAAACGGTATTTCTGCCGTATTTCGTGAAATTCCCTCCAGCATTATGACTGCTGAACAACTAGGACTGCCGGCGGTCATCTCCAAGCTGGCCAATCTGCCACGAGGATTGGTCCTGGTCACAGGCCCAACAGGTTCGGGCAAATCCACCACCCTTGCTGCCATTATTGATCAGGCCAACCGTACACGAAAAGACCATATTATTACGGTGGAAGATCCTATTGAATTTGTACATAAAAGCCAAAGCTGTATCATTAATCACCGGGAGGTGGGGATGCATACAGAGACGTTTTCGGCGGCGCTGCGCGGGGCGCTACGTGAAGACCCGGATATTATTCTTGTGGGTGAGCTTCGTGATCTGGAAACGATTTCGTTGGCCATTGAGGCTGCATCCACCGGTCATTTGGTGTTCGGCACCCTGCATACTTCAAGTGCCCCAAAAACCGTTGACCGTATTATAGAAGTCTTTCCCTCAACGGAGCAGGCGCAGATTCGATCTACCCTGTCGGACAGCCTCAGGGCGGTTGTGGCTCAGGTATTGTTTAAGCGCATTGATAAAAAGGGACGATGTGCTGCCCTGGAAATTTTAGTGGCAACCCCGGCGGTTCGAAATCTGATTCGAGAATCCAAGACCCATCAGATTCCCTCCATGATCCAGACGGGAAAAACATACGGGATGCAGCTGCTAGACGATGCCATCATGGATCTGTATAAAAAGCGGATGATCAGCGCGGATGAAGCCTATTCCAAGGCCAACAACAAAGGCCTTTTCAGGCCCTTTCTCAAGAATCCACCCTCGGATTTCACTGAGACTTAAATGGACCATAGGAGGCCCCTGTGAAAAAACAGCAAATTGATCATATCTTGAGTAAAATGCTGGATTCCCATAGCAATGTGTCTGATTTGAATCTAACACCTGGCAAACCCCTTCAAGTAGAAAATTCAGGCCAGCTGGTACCAGTAAAGATCCTTCCTGACTTTAAGGTGCTTACCCCGTTTCAAACCGAGGTGTTTGCCTTGAATCTGATCAATAATGAAAGAAAGCTCACCGAAACACTGCTTCGGGAAGGCAGCTGTGATCTTTCCTATCAATTGGGAACCAAAGCCAGGTTTAGGGTAAATATATTTTCCCGGTCCGGTAAGTATTCCATTGTACTTAGAAAACTTGAGACCCAGATTCCCACCATTGAAAAATTGAATCTACCTCGAAGTTTTTTACCCATGGCGGAGGAAAAAAACGGTATTATTTTTGTGACAGGTGCGACAGGGTCCGGCAAAACCACATCCCTTGCCGCCTTGTTGGACCGGATCAATGAAACCAAGTCTGTACATGTAATCACCTTGGAAGACCCCATTGAATACCAACATCCCCAAAAGCAATCCACGTTCAACCAGCGAGAACTGGGCATGGATTTCGATGCCTTTTCTTCAGGGTTGAGGGCAGCCCTGCGCCAGGCCCCAAAAGTGATACTGGTCGGCGAGATGCGTGACCGGGAAACTGTTGAAATCGGGCTGTCTGCAGCTGAAACCGGTCATTTGGTACTCACGACATTGCATACGGTGGATGCGGGGCAGTCCATCAATCGTGTGCTGGGCATGTTTTCCCCAGAAGAAGAGAAGCAAATTCGGATCCGTCTGGCTGATACTGTGCGTTGGATTGTCTCCCAGCGATTGCTACCCAAGGTCGGCGGGGGGCGTGTGGCTGCATTTGAAATCCTGGCGTCCAATCTTCGGGTGAAAGACACCATTTTAAATGGTGAATCCGAAGGTAAAACGTTCCACGATATTATCACTTCGGGAAAAACCCAGGGCATGATTTCTTTTGATGAATTTATTACCACTCTTTATGAAGAGGGAAAAATCGATGAAACCACTGCCATGGCATATGCCTCACGAAAGGATATTGTGGGGCGGGCCCTTGATAGTATAAAGAGCGCCCGTGGGCAGTCCACCTCAAAGATAGACCGCCTTGAAATTGATCGCAGCTATGGAGGGAAAAACGGATGAATATTACATGTCCCCATTGCAATACACGGTTAAACCTGCCCGATGGCCGGATTCCCAAAGACAGGGATACTTCCTTTAAATGCCCCAAATGCAAGGGTGCTGTTCCAGTTAAGGCCGCTATACCGCAGAATACCGCTTCTTTTTCCAAGACTGGGTCTTTGGCCTCTTCTGAACGAAGCGGGGAGGAAAACGCAGCATTGTATCCGCCGTTGCCGTCGATCGGCGAAAATATGTCTGCGGGGTTTTCCAGCAGGGCGTCAAGACATCGTGCATTGATCTGCATGGGACCATCCTCTATCCGTGACTTGCTGACACAAAGCATTCGTCGCCTGGATTTTTCTGCTGAGTTTCCAAAAACCATGGCCGCCGCCTTGGATTATATAGAGCATCATTTTTATTTGTTGGTGGTGTTGGACCATGAATTTAAAAACGCCGACAAAATTGCCGGTTATTTTAAACAAATGGATATGCTGCTACGCCGCCGCATCTGCCTGGTGCATGTTGCCGAAGGGGTGGAAACCGGTAATGCCATGGCAGCCCTCCACAGCAGTGCCAATTTCATACTTAATCGTCGTGATCTGCTTAAAGAAGACGATCTTTACATTGAAGATATGCTCAATCAGGCATTAACGCACCATAGAAAAATGTACGCTGTGTTCAACGAGGCTATGAAAGCTGTTGGAAAGGCATAGGGCAAAGGGGGCGACCGTTATAATATGGGAAATTGGTATGATGCCCAAGACCCTTGGGAGTCTGCCCGACGCAGCTTTTCTTTGCTGAACCTGGGACTATTGCTCCTAACACTCGCCTTGGTGGTAGCAGAATTTAGATTTGACTGGTGCGAATCCTTGGTCGGCCGATATTTGATAACAACCAACATCGGAAGACCTGAAATCGGAACGATTTGGGAATCCGGCCGCCATACTGTTACCGCCCTCCAATCCATTGATGATATTTTTTTGGAAAAAGAAAACAAGGCGCAGCTCATTAGAACGGCCCGCTCGTTCAGTGAACTGGCCGACGGACTGCATGCGGGTCAATGGGTTAATCTTGATAAAGCGCGTTTTAAATCGCTTTATCTGTCCCTGACGCCTGCCCGTCAGCGTGAGATAATTCAGCCGGCTCGTCTACTCTGGCTGTTGAATACCAATCAAACCGCTCGGATTTTTTGTGAAGGACGGCCCGGCGGGATATTGGTTTACTTTGCCGATTCAGAAAACCGGGTAATCCATCAGTTTGACCTGAATACGCATCGTAAATATGCCTCAGACGGATTTTTTTCAGGTGCCCTTGAAATGCTGGAAGGATTTGCAGGGAATATTTATGGCGTAGACCGGTTTTTTGAAGCTGTATTTCGGTTGCCGCCTGAAATCATTCCAGAGTTGATTCCCAATAGTGACACATTGTTGTCTCAATCAGGGACGATAGATCGTGTAGGGATAGGAAATGCTGCCGAAGAGGGCGTGATCCGGATTGGGTTTGAGTTTTCCCACTTGGGTGAACGCCGGGTGGTGACAACAAGAGCCCAGGAATGGGCCGTGTGGCAGTTGAACCTTATCCTGAAAGGGACAGGTCATTGAAGCTGTGGCGTGCAATATGTATTGCACTTCGTATGATGCTGTATACTGGCATCCTGGCAGCGGGTATCGGGCTTACTGTGGCATGTGTTCTGGTGATCCAGGTGTCCAGGGATCTTCCAAAGCTGCCCACCCCGTTAAGTCGAATCATTGAGACACCCCAAAGTCTAATTTACGGCGCTGACGGCCAGATGCTGGCGGTCTTGGGCGTCCGGGAAGCCGTTCCCCTAGATATGGTTTCCCCAAATTTCATTAAAGCCATTGTGGCCGTTGAAGATCATCGGTTTTTTGAACACCACGGTATCAATAAACTCAGAATCATCAAAGGATTGTACATCACGCTGTTCAAACCCGGACAGATTCAGGGCGCATCCACTATTACCCAGCAGTTAGCCAAAAATCTGTTCTTTTCATTTGAGCAGACATGGCAGCGCAAGTTTAAAGAAATGCTGGTGGCATTTCAAATTGAAGCGTCTTGCACCAAAGAAGAGGTGCTTGAAGCCTATATTAATCAGATTCATTTTGGAGCAGGTGCCCAGGGCATAGAAAAAGCAGCAAGAACATTTTTTTCAAAATCCGCCGGGGAATTGGATCTGGCCGAGGCTGCACTATTGGCCGGACTGCCCAAATCTCCCACCTACTATAATCCGTTTCGACACTATGAGAGGGCACTTGCTCGTCGGGATGTGGTACTTGGACGTATGGTCTCGTCAGGTTTTATTACCCCTGAAACGGCTGAACAGGCATTAAAGATACAACCCCGTATTCACAAGAAGCGCATCGATGCCCGAACCGGCAGTTATTTTTTGGATGTCCTGATCCAGGAGTTGTCTGAACGCTATGGGGAGGATGTGGTGTTTCATGGTGGTATCAAGGTCTATGCAACATTGTCCCCCAGGCTCCAAGCCAAGGCTGAAAAGGCGGTGCGGGAGGGATTGAACCGCCTGGATAAATTAATGGGCATCGATGTTGATGACCCCGATAAACCCCAGGCTGCCCTGGTGGCCGTTGAAACGGTGTCCGGTGCTGTGACGGCCATGGTGGGTGGGCGCAATTATTATGCCAGTGAATTCAACAGGGCGGTAAGTGCAAAACGTCAGGCTGGATCCGGTTTTAAACCCTTTGTGTACTACACAGCATTTAACACATTGGGAATGCACCCGGCAACCGTGATGAATGACCGGCCGATTGTTATACCGTTGGCCGGGGCGCCGCAATGGCGGCCCCAAAATTTTAATAAACAGTATAAAGGTCCAGTGATTCTCAAGCAGGCGCTGATCTCCTCTATTAATACCATTGCGGCCCAGATTGTGACACGCACAGGACCATCCGCAGTAATCGATACCGCCAAGGCATGCGGTATTCGAAGTCCATTGGCCAACGTCTATAGCGTGGCGTTGGGAACATCCGGGGTGACGGTATTCGACATGGCGTCGGCATTTGCATCTTTTGCTACGCTGGGCATCCGGCATGATCCATTTTTATTCTGGCGGGTAGAAGATGCCCGGGGGAGGATTCTTTACGAGAGAATCGTAAAAGGCCGACGGGTCATGGATCCTGGGGTATCGTTTCAGGTTGTAGATATGATGACGGGTGTCGTAGATGCGGGGTCGGGCCGGTCGGTTCGTCAGCTGGGGTTTCATCGCCCGGCGGCCGGGAAAACAGGGACGACAAATGACTATAAGGATGCTTGGTTTACTGGATTTACCCCGTCTCTTTCTACAGCGGTGTGGGTTGGATTTGATCACAATAAACCCCTTAGAGATAAACGGGGTAGGGGGATTACCGGTGGCAAGGGTGCCGCACCCATTTGGACCGATTTTATGATACAGGCGATGGAGGGTGAACCGGAGCGCGATTTTCAACCGCCGGAAAACATTTCGTTCAAGACCGTGGATACTGCAACCGGCTGTCCGCCACGACCTCAGATAACGGGGGGCGAATTAGAACCCATTGGTGTTGATCCTGGCGGGCATCAGACAGTTAAATTAATTTCAGTGGCCGTGAAACCAGGACAAATTAATTGTCCTGAGGAGAAAGATGATACGGATCCTTAGGTATATCAGTTTTAGATTCTGGTGGGTCTGTCTGGGGGCGTTACCTTTAGAATTCTGGTTGCTGCCAAAAGCTGCGAAATTGTTTCCGGAGCTACCGCCATTGCTGGTTGCTGCATTTGTGTGTGTTGGATTTGGAATGGTTTTAGGGTGGGGTCTGGATCGGGTGGGTATCCGTCGGATCAATGCCTTAATCCAAGAGGGAAAACAAAGGGAAAGTGCCGGTATTAACAGTCGGGCAGAGAAACAATATGTCCGGGCGTCGGGCATTTTCGACAGTGCCTGGATATCTCCTTGGGCAGCGCGTCGCATGGGTCCTGCGTTGATGGACACTGTTGGTCGGTTTTATCTGTCTTCTGGCAGTACTCACTCTGGATTTGAACAGGCTGCTATATATCATGTGTTGGCCCATTCCAAAGATGAGATCCTGGCCATGCTATGGCTGGCCAAGGACCCTATAAAATCCAGTGCCAGTGACGAAAGGGAAACCGTGCTCACCGCATTGGCCGATGCCCACTATGAAAATCCTGAGGTCCGCCGTCAATTGGTGCTGATCTTTCTTGAATCGGGCCGTAAGGACCTTTCTGCACAGCGGCTTTACCGCTATTTTCTTAAAGATAGCCGGTCAGTAAAAGACGATGCCATTGCAGCGCACATTAAAACCCTGATTGGCACGTCCCAAGCCGGTACTGATACGGGTATTATTGGGGAGATGGGGCAGTTAAGCACCTCTGCCGGCACCTTAGGCGATGTCAGGCCGCGCGCCTATTATATGCCACTGCATAATGGAACAGAACATGGTGGGATGCTTAAAAAATTCAATACCCAGACATCCTTAATTAAGATTTTCAGTGCATTCACCGCCAAAGGAGGGCGCGTCGTTGGTAAGAGGCTTTGGGGGATAGTGTCCGGTATTGGCGGGATTTTTCAGAATATCCATATCAGGCGATGGATGAGGTTTGGGGGGATTTGTGGGGCGGGGATCTGTCTGTGTGTTTTTGCCTGGTCCACGCTTTTCCACATGGTTGAATCCACACCAGAACCCGTTCAGCGTATTGAAATTCGGATCCGAAAGCCGTATACCATACAGGTAGCGGCTTACCTAAAGTCCACCCATGCACAGCAGTATGTGGCGCAATTGGAACGTAAGGGAATAACAGCAACAGTGAAGACCACCGGTGCAGGGGGGAAGACCTGGTATTTGGTCAGGGTGTCGGCGTTCACCGATAAAAAGAGTGCGGTAGAATACGGCAACCACTTAAAATCAAAAAATATAATTGAGGATTTCTTTGTGAGTAACAAGTAAGCCTCATGTGTCATCGCATGCTCATATAGATTCGGGCATGTGAAATAAACCCAATTAATAAGGAGAAAGACTATGATTGTTGTTTCAAATGTACACTATCCGCCGGAAAGCACCAAAGAAGTGGCCAGGCGGTATTTGACCGCACCGGCGTTACCCGACTATATTACCAAGAAGGGACCATATATTTCATCCAGTGTAAAAAAAGGGATCCATTCTTTGACATACTACGAAATTGAGAATCATCGGTTACCGGAGGCGTTGTTGGCCATTGGGGAAAGCCTGTCCGTTTATTTTGGGGTGCCTGGATATACCTATGATATAAAACCTTATTTTGAACTTGAAGAGGGGCTGAAAATCTTAGGGATGTAGCAATCCATTTAGGGCAGTCTCCGATGTTTTTGTGGGTCAGAGGTTGCCCTTTTGCTTTTTGGCCCATCCACATATAGTTGCAAATTCTGTATATTTCCATTTGTGGGGAAATGTTTTGCACTGATTCGGCTTGACGTGCTGGATTTGGCAGCCCGTTTTATTGAGAAAGATGCACGCCCCGTTTGGCTGATCGATGAGAGCAAGGCATTGCCTGTCACGGGTTAGGCGGGTGTATTTTTCAATAAATGTATAAACGTCCATACCTAAAGCGTCAGCAATGGCATCTGGTTCTTCTGGTTGAAGGCGAACATATCCAGATTGGCGGCAGCAGGCCTGACACTGGATGCAGTGGAAGTCTTTGATGTCTATTTCAGCGTCTTTTTTCATTTGCAGCAGGGCTTATACAAAGAGGTTTATATTCGGCACAGTCAGAATTTCAGGCGGTACATTGAGCCGCTCATGCAGTTTGTTTTTGAGCTGATCAATAGTGTTCGCTTTCATGAGCTGTTTTAAAATTGATTGAGAAAATTTAAAATTGGCACAGAAATATGGGGCCCATTTTTTAAATAATTTCACAGCAGTGACATCGTCATGGTACTGCGCCAATACGTCGGCCATTTGCATGGCCGTATCATGGTAAATATGGCGATCAGGGGTAACGCCTTGCGTCCACTGGGCAAATATCCATGGCCGGGCGGCGGCCATCCTGCCCAATGAAAGGCCGTCACATCCGGTAAGGGTTACCATTTTCAGACCATCTTCGGGCTGGAATAGATTGCCGTTGCCAAATACAGGGATGCCCACTGCCTGTTTTACTTGGCCAATAATATCCCATTTTGGAGCGCGGCTGCGCCGATCCGGGGCCACCCTGGGATGGAAGGTTAGGGCGTCGGCGCCAGCATTTTCAAAGGCCTGTCCCATGGCGACAGCAAGGTCTGGGTTATCTTGCCATCCTGTGCGGTATTTGACAAATAGCGGGCAGGATATCGATTCTCTGACCGCCGATACTATTTCAACGGCAAGGCCCGGGGTTTTGAGCAGGGCTGCCCCGGCGCCTCTTTTGCAAATAGCGGCAACCGCGCACCCAAAGTTCAGGTCTACACCCCAAAACCCTTCCGACTCAATTCTCCGGGCGGCCATGGCCATACTTTTGGGATCCCCACCAAAGATCTGGCATACGGTATGGTTGAGCGACTCAGGCTGCCAGGTAAACACAGTGGAGACGTTGGGGTTTTCCTGGGGCACCGCTTTGGCAGAGACCATGCCAGTGAATAGCAGGCCATGTCCACCAAACGACGCGATCACCTGGCGAAGTGCCGTATGTCCGATACCTGCCATGGGAGCCAGAGCCATTCTGTTTTGGATGGTTTTGCTGCCAATGATCAAAGGTGTGTTCAGAAAATCTATTAATGCCGCAGGTGTGTTCATATAATTTGGATGTGATGTTTGGCCTAACTTCAGGATTTATAGTAAAAGAAAGACCCCATTGTCAATGGGATGCGCGCCCTCAAATCCAGCTATAAAAAATGAAACACCCACCGGCTTTAAGTCGGTGGGTGTCTTATTGACGGCATTTCCCGTTTAACGATTTGTTTTTTTTAAGAAACAAAAGCAGGATGCGTAATAACACCTGTGTTGGGACGACCATACATTTTTATTAAATGCGACTTGAAAGATTTTTTCAAGCCTACTTTCGAATTACTCCGGAATACAGTGCCGAAGTGATTCGACGTTGCCTCTGCGGTTTTTCCGGGGAATAACTACCTAATTAGTACCTTAACGGTCGCTGCGTGTAAAGCCAATCAGGCTAATGAGGCCACAAGCCATCAGCAGAAATGCACCGGGAACTGGAACGGGGGCAGTGACAATATAGGGTGCATCGTGGTTCTCTTTGCCAAAAGATGCAAACTCCATTCCGGCACCATCAGTGTTGGTCGTAAGAATAAGCCCGTGGTTGGCAATGCTGCCATTAACCCACCCATTATAGGTGTCTGTAATATCAATCAAATGGATACCGTTTGCAGTCATGGTAAAGTTATCTACAACCGGGTTCGTATTGAGCAGGTTGTTTCGGAGAGTCCGGCGAAGCAATGGGCTCGTGATACTGCCGGCGAGATCGGCTACATCAGTTGCTCCCGGGTTATAAATATCCAGGATACCTGGATTGGTTGGGCTAGCAGGACCGGGGGCGGGGGTGCCGACCATATTACCGACCTCAAGCAGATCCAATGCAAGGTATGCTGAAGCCACGGTTTCTGTACCGATGTCTTGAAATTTAACCCAGCTATATCCATAAAACGTAGAGAAGGCACCGGTCAATTCCATTGGGGAGGCCTTGAAATAATCTTTCTGATTTGAAGGCCCATCAGGGGTACTAGTCTGAGCGGCTCCTGCACCCATAAAAGTGTATCCGGTAAGAGTCGCTTGATAGGTAGTGTCAGCCGAGGCGGTATTGACCATCATCAAGCTGCCGATCAGCAGCATAACAAGTGTTGATTTGCATAATAATTGTTTAAACATGGTTGTTCTCCTCAATAAATTCATAGTGTTAAATAAATGTTTGTGTTGGATGTACTCAGGGCAGCGACGCCCTGTTTATAGGTTTTGTTAACTCGGTAATTCATCTTTTTTTCGATTGCTTTATGTAAATTCTCTCCTTTTATTTTTTGGGTCCTCATTTTTTTGGCCATC